>JACCEE010719634.1_pt1 | contig 20293 bp, 15 predicted proteins | sample 7449931 | NCBI WGS metagenome assembly JACCEE01 (sample SAMN15323457, study PRJNA562643) | freshwater metagenome | isolation source: river surface water | place: USA:Blue River Watershed | collected 2017-08-19 | reverse complement strand
TGCCAAGGAGGAGGTGAGGTTCGGGTTTCAATTGCAGTTAACAAAGAGGGATATGTTATCGATGCCAAGATTGATGCAAAAAACAGTAGCGCAGATGAGTGCCTGTGGACAAGTGCATTGAGATCGGCAAAAATGTCTCGTTTCCAAATTATTGAAAATCCAACAACCGATCAAACCAAGGGCGTTATTATCTATCGGTTTGTTCCACAATAATCTTAGAAAGCAGCCATCAGTAGGTTAATGTCTGTTGCCGGCATGTGGTATAGCATTCCCATCTTTACGTTGGTTAAAATACCGTTGAACATATATACGCCGTTTCTGATTCCTTTATTTTCTTTGAGGGAAGTAGAGATGTTTGCCGATTGACCAATGTCGAGAAGAATAGGAACAAATACGTTGCTGAGGGCAATGCTCGCAGTTCGTGCCACCCGAGAGGTAATGTCGGGCATACAAACATGAATTACACCATGTTTAACAAAGCTGGGTCGGTCAAAAGTGCGGCACTCTGTTGTTGCAAAAGTTCCACCCATTGATACCGTTAAGTCCACAATAACAGCCCCGTTCTTCATCTTTTCGACAAATGATTCGGGGATAAGTTGTGTAAATACATCTTCATCGGGGACAGGGCTTCCTATAACTACATCGGCCGACTTGAGTGCCTTTTCTAGGACTTGTGGATGGAATATGCTGGTATATAGTCTCGTTCCAATTCTGTATTGAATATCAGTGAGGCGCTTAAGCGACTGATCAAATATTTTAACCATTGCGCCGAGTCCTAGTGCAGCCTTTGCCGCGTATTCTCCGGCAGTATCAGCACCAATAATTACAACCTCAGTAGGCGATATCCCTGTAATACCGCCAAGCATAACGCCCTTACCGTTATGAAGGTTTGATAGGTGTTCGGCTGCTACTAATATGGATGTGCTTCCTGCAATTGCACTTAACGACCTAACAACCGGATAACACCCATCCAAGTCTTTTATTAGTTCGAAGTTTAGGGCAGTAATTTTTTTTGCCTGCAGGGCCCTAAGAATGCTTTCTGCTTCGCTTGTCTGGTGAAACGAAGAGATAATCGTTCGTCCATCCGCTATTAATTCAATCTCTTCAAGGCTTGGTGGTGATACCTTCAGAATAATCTCTGCTTTATACACCTCAGATGTGGAGCAGATAGTTGCACCTACTTCAGCAAACGCTAGATCGGTGTAGTTTACCCCGGCCCCGGCATCTTTTTCCAGTAAAACATTATGCCCGTTGGCTACCAATATTTCTACCGCTTCGGGTGTAAGTGAAAGTCTATTTTCACCAACGCTAGATTCCTTTGGAAGTCCAATGGTTACACTGCGCTGCTTGTGTTCTATTGCAAGTTTTTCTTCTTGCGGCAAGAACCCTTTTCCTAGCTGGTAAAAGGGAGATGTGGCTCCTAGACGACTCATAGTACTTGTATAGAGAGGTATAAAGGTACAACAATCCAACCTCTATGGCAAGTGTTATTGTGTTAATGTCAAAATGTTTGTGCCGAAAATTTTCTTGAACCGTCGGGTAGAAGGTCAATCTTAACGGCAACAGTATCCTCCGGGATGAGTTCTTCAATAACTTCGGGCCATTCAATGAGGCATATTCCTTCGCCAAAGAAATACTCTTCGTATCCAAAGTCGTAAGCCTCTTCAATTTTTTTTATTCTGTAGAAGTCAAAGTGGTATACAAATCCTCCGGTAGCGGTGGTGTATTCATTTACCAACGAGAAAGTTGGGCTGTTTACAACCTCAACAACCTGAAGTTGCTTACAAATCTCTTTAATTAAGGTAGTTTTTCCTGCACCCATTGTGCCTTGGAAGGCAAATAGCCGTTTACCTTTAAACGATGTAAGAATTTTTTCGGCTACCATCGGTAGCCCATCAATACTGGTTATTGTAATAGGTTCCATTATTGCCTTTGTTGGGGATCAAGAACTATAAATGGGATTAACATCTCCTCAACAGAAACACCTCCATGCTGAAAAGTGTTCTTGTAATACTTAGAATAGTGATTGTAGTTATTGGGGTAAGCAAAAAAATCGCGGTTGGTTGCAAAGATATATGTCGAAGTGATGTTGGTTTTTGGCAGCATTACCTCTTCCGGCTTGAGGATTTCAAAAACCTCTTTTGGGTCGTAGTTTAAGCTGCGACCAAGTTTGTAGCGAAGGTTTGTTGAAGTGTTTTTGTCGCCAACCACTTTTACCGGATTATTGACCCTTGTGGTACCGTGGTCGGTTGTGATGACAACGGTAACCTTCTGCTCCGCCAACTCCTTAAGCAGTGCATATAAGTCGGAGTGAAGGAACCAACCATGAGTAAGGGTGCGGTATGCCGCCTCGTCAGATGCCAACTCTTTAATAAGATCCATTTCGGTGCGGGCATGCGAAAGCATGTCGACAAAATTATACACCAGCACAGAGAGGTCGTTCTCTACTAGCTGTGCTGTGTTGCCTAGCAATCGTTTAGCTGATCCTAAGGCGATAAACTTTTCGAAATGCACCTTGTAGTTTTTTCCTAAACGCTTTAGCTGCCGCATCAGGAGTTCTTCCTCGAATTGGTTTTTGCGTTCGTCTTCATCATCGTAAACCCAAAGTTCCGGAAACATTTTTTGGATTTCGAGGGGCATTAAACCTGCAAAGATTGCATTGCGGGCGTATTGTGTAGCCGTTGGTAGAATGCTACAGTATAGGTCTTCACTCCTAAGTTTAAAGTGCTGTAGGAGTTCAGGTGCTACCGTTTTCCACTGGTCGAATCGGAAGTTATCAATTAGAATAAAAACAACTTTTTGACCCGCATCAATCAGCGGGAATACCTTGCTAGTTAATAAGTTTTGTGAAGTTATTGGTTTGTCTGAATTCGATTTTCCAAACCAACTCTTGTAGTTGTTTTTTATCCACTTCGCAAACTCCTTATTGACCTCCTCTTTTTGAAGACCATAAACCTCCTTGATTCCAGGGTCGGAAGATTCTTCGAGTTCCAACTCCCACGCCACCATTTTTCGCTGAATGTCCATCCAGTCGTGATAGCTGCGGGCGGAAAATAACATGGAGGAGATTTGCCCAAACACTTTTCTAAAGTCTTGGCTCGATTGGGCATCGACCAACTCCAGCTTATGTATATTTTTTTTGATTGCGAGTAATAGTTGGCTCGGTTTAACCGGTTTTATTAAGTAATCGGCAATTTTGGATCCAATGGCCCGATCCATGATATCCTCCTCTTCGCTTTTTGTTACCATTACAATAGGCATTTGAGGTCGAATCTCCTTAAGCTGCGAGAGTGTTTCCAAGCCGCTCAGTCCGGGCATGTTCTCGTCGAGAAATGCAAGATCAAATTGTGTTTCTCTTACGAGGTTTACAGCATCGAGTCCGTTTGAAACAAAGTGAACAGTGTAGCCCTTGCTTTCCAAGTAAATGGCATGGGGCCTTAGCATATCCATTTCATCGTCGACCCAAAGAATAGAATTCTTGCCGGTTGCCATCTATTTGTAGTGTTGATTAAAGAATTTCAGATATTCTTGAATGTTTTTATCAGCAATAAATTGTGCGTAGTTTTCTTTGGAAATCACAAACAATGTGAACTCTTCAGGCAATGCATTCAGAAACAAATCGGGCTGGTTTTTTACCTTTTGGAAATACTCCATTGCCTTTGCTTTGTTTGGCAATACATCCACATTCACCAGGTTGAAGCTTTGATTAAGCTGGGTGGCATTTACGTTTAAATTGTCGTTGATGAAGTTATCTAAGTTGAAGGAAACTAAGTTAAATTTAACGCGATTGAGATCTAGCTTATTGGCAACAACTGCAACAAAGTAGTGTTCGCCATCGGCCTCAATATAAGCAACAGTTGGCTTTTCTGTTTCAACTACCGCTGTAGTTGATTCTTTATCACCACCCTGTGCAAGCTTAAGCTCCAGCTTGTTGAGCGCCAAAACCATCTCTGCTGCTTGCTCTCCCTCTTCTGTTCGTGGGTATTTTTTCGAGACCTCAAGTAGTGCGTCTCTGTATAGGCCAAAGTTTCCGCTACTTCCTTTACAAATAGCAAGTAAAAGATCATACTTGGGCATATGATTGCTTTCAGGATAACGAGCTATGGCTGCGGTAAGCAATCGTTGTGCTTCATCATACTGGTTTTTTGTAACCAGAGAGTATATGTTCTGATACCCATTTTCTTCTTCAACTTGTTGCTCCTTTAACTTTTTCAAGTAGTCGGGATTCGTTATGGACATAGCAAATGGGCTGTTCGGGAAGTTTACTATGAGACGTTCTCTATATTTCGCAGTTCTTACTTGGTCGTTTTCTGCCTTTGCAAGCTGGTAAAGGTTAAAGAATACCGACACTAAGTTGGAACTGTTTGGGAAGCGTTCTGCATATTCCTCATAAAGTTTAATGGCTGCAGGGTAGTCCTTCATCTTGTTTTGATATACCTCTGCTGCCTTAATCATGGACGATTCCACTTTCTTTTTTGAAGCCTGCATTGCCGAGTCGGTAAGTGGCAAATCGAGGAGATAGTACTCTCTTGTTTTATTGTTGAGAGATAACTTCTGTGTATTTTTATCCTGTTCATCCATGCTGCTTTCAGAATCAGCAGTAACAATAGATGAGATACCCTTGTTTTTTCTTCTCCAGTTATCTTCTAATTTTCGTTTTCCCCAGAGCATTTGGAACTCCGAAGCACCAATACCAATTGTTGAAGGATTGTAGAAATACCACTTACCCCCTTGTTGTCCGGCAAGGTTTTGTGTCGCTTGTTGCTGTTGGTATAGCGAGGCGTTGTATCGTTGTTCTTCCTCCTCTTTTCTTTTAGTCTCCTCCTCTTCTTGAACCTTTATAATAAGGGTACTAATCAGTTTGTTTCGCTCGGCCTCTGGCATCTTAGCTATTCGCTGAACGCTGTCTTCACGGGAAACAATCCTGAGGTTGTTAATTAATTCTGTAAGATTATCGGCCTTAAGTTTTATCTGGGCGTAGTTAGGGTAAGTTTCATCTATGACGTTAATCGCTGTGTCGTAATACGATTGAGCCATAACATAGTTGGGCCGCTCAAAGTAGAGATCGGCCAGGGTCATGCTTGATAAACCCTTTTGAAAATTGTTAGAAACGCTTTTGCTGACCGAAAGAGTCAGATTCTCCATTGCACCGTTTTTGTCTCCCTCTGCAAGATCAATTTTGCTTAAGGCATAGTATATAAGATCGAGGTATTCCTTGTTCTTATCATCTTTTGCCATTCTAAAAAGTTGTTTGCGAAGGTCTTTGCCTTTTTGTCCTTCTTGGAAAAGATTTGCAAGTTTAATTTGAGCATTAAAGGCAGTTTCGTATGGCGGATTCATGCGAATAACCCGCTTAAAACAATCAACGCTTTTATCTGTTTGCCCCACCTTTTCGTATAGCTGGCCAAGCAAAAAGGTAAGCCTAACTCTTTTATGTTTTTCCCACCGGGTTGTAAGGGCTATTTCGAGATATTTAATTGCCTCCTCATACGATTTCTTCTTGATAAAAAGATCTGCAAATGTGAGGTTAAGTTCGGGTTTTATTTTTTGAGGCAACTTTTTGTCGGATGCAATCGAGCGCAGCATCTCTTGAGCCTGTTCGTAATGTCCAAGAGTGGCCTCGATACGTGCATTCCATAGCTTGGCTTCATAGAGTATAGGATCGTTGGGGTATTCCGTAAACATATAGTCGAAGGTCTGCTGTGCCTTCTCAAGGTTATTGCTGTATACGCTAGCCTTTCCAATTAGAAGATAGGCATCGGGTACCCATGAGCAAAACTCATTTTGATTGTAAAAGGTGCGGTATTTCTTTGTTAGAATGCCGCTTTTTGGCTTAGGCTTTACTGTAATTGAGTGGCGTGCAATCAGCCCTGATGCTTTTTTAACAGCGCGATCCATATCGCCCGAGATGGAGCCGGCCACTTGATTGTTACCAAATGTGAATACCGGGAGGAGGTCGGTGTAGTTTAGCGGGTAGTTTACTTCTGCTCGATTGACTCCTTTTTTATAGCTTTCGTTGCCGTTGAAGTAGTAGTTGTAGTGCGATGTTAAATCGTGGTAGTTGCGCGAAACCAGCGTATTTTTTCGGGTGGAGCAGGCTGTGATCAGGAGAACAAAGCCCACGGAAAGAACAAGCAACTTTACGCAGGATGATTTCACGAGGTGGTATTTTAGTTTAGTAGCAAGGTAAATGTGCATCTCCAGTTTCAACTATTAAATTCAGTATAGATACCGTTGTTGGAATCTAGGGTAATAGGGAAGATTCTTTAGAACAACTGTTTATTCGAAGAAATATTTTCCAACCGTAAAAATAGCGGGTTTTTTTGTATTGCGATGCCATTGCATAAACAAAAAAGCCAAGCAACTCGCTTGGCTTGTATATCTCAACTGTGGAGGTTTTCAATTAGTAGGCAAAGAAGTTAAAAGGCAAGCAAACCAAGTCCGAGAGTTCTTCTCCCGACTCCTTGATTTCGTCGTCATCCGATTCGTAGTACCAATTAATTATAACCCGATTGCCTTTGTCGTGGAACTTTCTTAGTTCAAAAAGAAGGTCAAGAATAAATTTGGCTGATGAGGAGTTAAAATAAGTCATTCGAAAATTCATAGAAATCAAAGCCTTGTCGAACTGGTTTGTAGAGTTCAGGATTTCTTCTATGTATTCTTGCATCCACTTAACCACTGGCTTGTAAAAGCCAATAACATTTTCTGGCCTCGAGAATCCAGCAATATCGAGCGTGTTATTCAACGGATTGAAATTCACATCGGGTGTGAACTCTGTTGGTTCTATTATAAGGGGCTTCATATTAGTCACTCAAAGTTAAGTTTACTGGTGACAAATTGTAATATTTATTGAAAACCACATAAACTTATCGTTAATCTTATCGAACGAATAGTCTATTTTGTTTTCAGACACCTTGGAAATATTGATGATACCAAGACCTGCTCCGCCTCTGTTGTTTACAGCATTGTGCAGTATTGTGTTTTTATAAAGCTCTTTTAGTCCGTTTCGGTCAAGAGTGTTTACTAAATCGATTCGCTGTTTTAAATTAGGTAATTTCTCAGCACGTAAACTATTGCTCGCCTTGATTGAGAAATTGTTTGAGTTGATGCTAAGAGTGAATTGAGGCGTATTTGTTACTTTATCTCCATCTACCACAACATCTTGGTGTCGATAAATGTTTTCCAAACTCTCCACAATAGCAGCGTACACCTTCTTCTTTATGGTAATGCTCATACCATAATCATCTAGGATGGTGGTCATCTTATTCAGCAGAAGACCTATTGCTTCGTAGCTCAGTGACCCGTTGTGAGTTAGTAATGTAGTTTCTGTAATCACCTGATGGCTCCTAATAATTTAAAAAGCTAGGGAAAGGTAATGATTATTTTTAAAACTGATAAGAAAAATTGAATCGATTATTGTTAGTCGAGGATTTGTAGGTCTTTACTATTTATTTGTAAGGCAGATAAGAGAAATTGAAATTCTTGTTTTTTGGAAGATAGGTTCATTATTGGCTTAATTGCTGCTTCATTCTGGATTCGCAACTCAGATTGTTAAATTAAAAAAGTTGCCATTAAGGCAACTTTTTATGGAATAGAATAAGTTACAATGGCATTTAATCATCATCTTCGGCAATAGAACTTCCTCCTGATTTGAGGCCGCTACGAATAATACCACGCTTCGAGGACTTAATGAAGTTTACAATATAGTCCCGATCAGGATTAGATGGAATGTTGTTTTCAATCCACTCAATACCTTGAGAAACGTTCATTCCCTTTTGGTAAATCGATCTGAAAATTTCATGGATTTCTGCAACCTTTTCAGGGTTAAATCCTCTGCGCCTCAGTCCTATAACGTTTAATCCAACGTAGGAAATTGGCTCTTTTCCCGCTTTAACATATGGTGGGATGTCCTTTCTTACAAGAGATCCCCCTGAAACCATTACGTGTGAACCAATCCTAACAAACTGGTGAACGAGAACATGGGCGCTAAGGATTGCAAAATCATCAATCTCAACTTCACCTGCAAGCTGGGTTCCGTTTCCTAGAATTACGTTATTTCCAACGATACTATCGTGGGCAACGTGCACGTATGCCATAAGCAGGCAGTTGTTGCCAACCTTTGTTGTAATTCGGGCAGCAGTTCCCCTGTTTACGGTTACACACTCGCGCAAGGTGGTGTTGTCGCCGATTTCAACGTAGCTTTCTTCTCCACGAAACTTAAGGTCTTGAGGAATTGCACCTACTACAGCACCCGGAAATATCTTACAATTCTTACCAATCTTTACATGGTCGAGAATTGTAACGTTAGGACCTACCCAAGTTCCTTCTCCTATTTCCACATTTTTGCTAATGTAAGCGAATGGCTCTACAACTACATTTGCCCCTAGCTTTGCTTCGGGATGGATAAATGCAAGTGGTTGGTTCATATCGTGCTATTCTTTAATTTTTGTTATTTGGGCAGTTAATTCTCCCTCCACTACTAAGGTGTCGCCCACATATGCTTGTCCAAACATAGTTGCAATACCTCTCCGAACAGGTTCAAGAAATTCTAACTTAAATACGAGAGTATCTCCGGGAACCACTTTCCGCTTAAACTTAACCTTATCAATCTTTAAGAAGTAGGTAAGGTAGTTTTCTGGATCTGGCACCGAATGGAGCACTAGGATTCCTCCCACTTGCGCCATAGCTTCTATTTGAAGAACTCCAGGCATAACCGGCTCATCGGGAAAGTGACCAACGAAGAATCCTTCGTTCATGGTAACGTTCTTAACACCAACCACCGACTTGTCGTCGAGTGATATAATTTTATCGATAAGGAGGAATGGTGGACGGTGTGGCAGAATCTTTTGAATCTGCATAATATTGAGCAGCGGTTGCTGGTTGATATTGTAATCGGGTGCTGATCCTTTGAGGGCTTCTCTGCGAGCCATTTTCCTGAGCACCTTTGCAAATTCAGTATTTGCGTGGTGTCCAGGGCGAATTGCAACAATCTTACCCTTAATTGGTTGACCTAGGAGTGTTAAATCGCCAACTAAATCAAGCAGCTTATGACGTGCCGGCTCGTTTCGGAAGCGGAGGTCTAGGTTGTTAAGAAACCCTTCCGGTTTTACATGAACTCGTGGCTTGTTGAAAAGGTCGGCAATACGGTCTAACTCTTCTTGAGGCACTTCGTGCTCCATAATAACAATTGCATTTTCAAGGTCACCACCTTTAATAAGGTTGTTTTTGAGCAAGAACTCTAACTCGTGGAAAAATACAAATGTTCGGCAAGGGCCAATCTCCTCATTAAATTCACTTATGGAGCCCATGCGTGCGTATTGGTTACCTAAGACTCTGGATTTATAGTCGATAAGCACATCAACTTTAAATTCGTCATCCGGATACGCTACTATTTCAATATTTCCTTTTGGATCGGTATAAACAATTTTTTCTTTAATAACAAAGTAGTTACGATCTGCTTTTTGCTCAACAGTGCCAACAGATAGAATTGCCTCTAAAAAATACTTTCCGCTACCATCCATGATTGGAGTTTCCGGAGCGTTTATTTTTATTAAAGCGTTGTCGATTCCGTTGCCGGCAAGGGCTGCCATTACGTGTTCTATGGTGCTGATTCTAACGCCATTCTTCTCTATGGTTGTTCCTCTTGATGTATCCACTACAAGTTCAGCAGAAGCCTCCAAGATAGGCTCACCTTCTAAGTCGGTGCGTAGAAACTTAATGCCGTGGTTTTCTTCTGCAGGGCAAATGGTTAGCTCTACCTGAAGACCTGTATGAAGACCTTTACCTTTAAGTGTAACAGGTTCCTTTATCGTCTTTTGTTTATCTGCCATTACGCGGACATTAATTAATGTTAAAAATTGTGCGCAAGATATAAAAAAAAAGAAAACCCGCCGTTAAGTCATTTCTTAGGGCGGGTTTTATTTGGTTGAGAGGGCTTATTTCTCTAAGTTTTTCACCTTCTTTTCAAGCTCAATTACAGTATTTCTCAGGTCTGGAAGGTTCTTGAATATGGCATAACAACGTTGGTATTTACCAAAGCTAAATGCAGGTGAACCTTGAACCACATCGCCTTCGTTACGAAGATTCGAAGAGACCCCCGATTGGGCCGCAATCTTCATTCCATCGGGGATGTTTAAGTGGCCAACAATTCCTACCTGTCCACCAATCATACAGTTTTTTCCCACCTTAGCAGAGCCGGCAATTCCGGTTTGTGCTGCAATAACGGTGTTTTGACCAATTTCTACGTTGTGAGCTACCTGTATAAGGTTGTCGATTTTTGCTCCGCGGCGAATAATCGTTGAGCCCATTACTGCTCTATCAATTGCAGTGTTTGCTCCAATTTCAACATGGTCTTCAAGAACAACATTGCCCAGCTGTGGTATTTTCTTATAGTTTCCATCCTCGGCAGGTGCAAAACCAAAACCGTCGGCACCAATAACTGTTCCTGCATGAATCGTCACCTCTTTTCCAATAACGCAGTCGTGATAAATTTTCACTCCCGAGAAGAGGATCGATCCATCGTCGATGGTAACGTTATCGCCGATGTAAACGTGAGGGTATAGCTTTACGTTATTTCCAATCTTTACATTTTCGCCAACATATACAAAGGCTCCAATGTATGGGTTTTCCCCAATTGTTGCCGATGGCTCAATCTCAACTTGCTTGCTTACACCCTTCTTTTCTCCTCGCGATTTGCTTACCATTTCGAGTAAAAAAGCAAAAGCTTGGTAGGCATCAGCCACCCGAATAAGTGTTGCGCTTATTGGTTCTGCAGCAACAAAGTCTTTGTTAACTAAAACTACTGACGATTCGGTAGTGTATATGAATTTCTCGTATTTTGGGTTGGCTAAAAAAGAGAGGCATCCTGGCTTTCCCTCCTCAATCTTAGCAATATTATTTACCTTAACTTCAGGGTTTCCTTCAACTGTTCCTTGGAGAAACTGAGCTACTGTTGCCGCTGTAAATTCCATATTTTGTTTATTTCAATTTGTGCCAAAACTAACAATTTAAATCCAAAGGGCTATCTCCTTTGGGTAGCAGAAGAAATATTTTTTAACGGTATTGGCAAGTGCTGAGTGGTTTAGCATTTCCGATGCAGTGTAAATATCCTCGAGCCGGTTGTTCTTGAAAAGTATTTTAATGGCTTCCTGTTTTGGGTTATAAAAGCTATTGGTTACCTCGCCTGCAAAGCAAACGTAACCGGCGTGAGGTTCTGAAAGCCCCATTTTTTCTTGGCATATTGCTTTTACCTCTTTTACTCGCTCCGGTGAAAATGCGGTTCCGGAAAGTTCAGCATGCAGCAGATTGCGATAGTTGAGCCGTCGACACATGTCAGATAGAATAGGGTCGGGGTGAGTTGCCCACTCCTTTATGGCAATTGAGATATCCGAATCGTCGAGTCCTGCAAAAATATCTAACCACGAAGCAATTGGTTCTTTCTCATTTTTCCCGGAGAGAAAGAAGTGAAGCCGTGAGGTTGTAAAAGTTGGAACGTCTTGCCCAACCAGCTCTCTTGCACGTTGAAGAATCGCAATGAGCATTTGTTCGGCTCCAACTACCGTTTTGTGGAGGTAAACTTGCCAATACATCATCCTTCGGGCAATCAGAAACTTTTCAATGGAGTAAATACCTTTTGCCTCTACCACGAGTTCGTCGGACGATACGTATAGCATCTTGATGATACGCTCAAGGCCAATGGTTCCTTCGGCTACACCTGAAAAGAAGCTGTCGCGGTGGAGGTAATCTAACCTATCAACGTCCAACTGGCTGGAAACAAGTTGGTGGAGGAATTTTTTGTGGTATTGGTTACAAAAAATAGCAATAGCAAGGTTTAGTCGACCGCCCATCTCGAGGTTTAGCTGTTGCATAAATGCGAGCGATAGCTCTTCGTGGCTTGTTCCTCTTGCAATAGAGTGCTCGAGCGAGTGTGAAAATGGTCCATGACCTAAGTCATGAAGCAGTATTGCTGCAATGGCTCCTTCTTCCTCTTCTTGTGAAATTGTAACACCTTTATCTTTTAATACTTGCAAGGCCTGCGCCATTAGGTGCATTGCCCCAAGCGTATGTTGAAATCGGTTATGAACAGCCCCCGGATAAACGAGATAGCTCAATCCCAGCTGCTTTATGTTCCTTAGCCGTTGCAACCAGCGATGTTCAATAAGTTCGAAGGCCAAGGCGTTTGGTATGGTGATAAATCCATGGACAGGATCGTTTACAATCTTTTGGTTGAAGGATGGGCTTGTATGCATAACACTAGATACTTTGCTGATGCCATTCAAATAGAATCAAGGCTGAATTGTCCCAATGTATTGGGGAGGATAAAGATAGACTATATACAACAAAATATTTCTAATTTCTTTGATTTTTTTGGGAATTATGCTGAGAATGATTACCTTTGCACCGTTAAGTCGAGAAGTGGATGGCGAGGGGGACTGAAGTCCCCTCTTTTATTATGCAGAACTGAAGGATGTTGAAGCAAGAAGAAATCAGAGAGCTGGTAAAGCAAGAGGCAACTGCCCGCGGGCTTTTTTTGGTTGACGTTAAGGTAAACAACCAAAACGTAATTGAGGTGGAGATTGACTCAGAGGCCGGCATAGGCATCAAGGAGTGCATCGAGGTGAATAAGGCTGTTGAGGCCTTGCTTGATCGCGAAAAAAACGATTTTGAGTTAACGGTTGCATCTCCCGGGCTAGGTCAACCTTTAAAAGTGTTTGAACAGTATCAAAAAAATATTGGAAAAACGCTCGACGTGGTTACGACAGCCGGAGAGAAACTTAAAGGCGTGCTTACAGTAGCAAGCCTGACAGAGGGCATCGCGTTAGAAGTTAGTGAGAAGAAAGTTGTTGATGGAACTTCTAAAAAGCGGGCAATGGTCACAGAGACCCATAAGTTGAAATTAGAAGAAATCAAAACAGCGAAAGTTGTTATTTCCTTTAAATAAAATTGGCAAATTTAGGTGAAGCGATGGAAAACTTAAACCTGATTGATACTTTTTCCGAGTTTAAGGAACTCAAAAGCATTGATAGGCCTACGATGATGAGCGTATTGGAAGATATCTTCCGTAGTATGCTTATTAAAATGTATGGTTCAGATGAGAATTTCGATATTGTAGTAAATATCGATAAGGGCGATTTTGAGATCTGGAGAAACAGAACAGTTGTTGAAGATGGAACAGTTGAGGATGTTCAGAAACAAATATCCTTAACCGATGCAAAGAAAATAGACGAAGACTACGAGATTGGAGAAGAGGTTACCGATCCGGTAAAGCTTACCGATTTTGGTCGCCGTGCCATTCTTGCTTTACGCCAAAATTTGACCTCTCGTATTCTCGACTTAGAAAAGAACAACCTTTACAATAAGTATAAGGATAAGATAGGTGATATTCTCACTGGTGAGGTTTATCAAGTTTGGAAGAAGGAGATTCTTGTTCTGGACGATGAGGGTAATGAGTTGATATTGCCTAAGAGCGAGCAAATTCCGGGCGATTTCTTCCGCAAAGGCGATAGCCTTAGAGCGGTAGTTATCCGTGTTGAAATGAAGAACAACAGCCCAATCATTGTGCTTTCACGCACATCACCTGTATTCCTCGAGCGCTTGTTCGAACTTGAAGTACCCGAGATTTTCGATGGCTTAATCACCATGAAGAAAATTGTGCGTATTCCAGGCGAGCGTGCTAAGGTTGCAGTTGAGTCGTACGACGAGCGTATTGATCCGGTAGGTGCTTGCGTTGGTATGAAAGGTTCGCGTATTCACGGAATTGTTCGTGAGTTGCGCAACGAGAATATCGACGTAATTAACTTTACCAACAACATACAACTTTTCATTACCCGCGCTCTTAGCCCTGCAAAGGTTAGCGAGATTAAGCTCGATGACAAGTTTAAGAAGGCCGAAGTTTACCTTAAGCCAAGCGAAGTTTCGCTGGCAATTGGAAAGGGTGGCTATAACATTCGCTTAGCTAGCCAGCTTACCGGCTATGAGATTGACGTTTACCGCGAAACCGAAGAGGAGGAAGAGGAAGACGTTAACCTTGATGAATTCAGCGACGAAATTGAAAGCTGGGTAATTACTGCCTTAAAGGGTATTGGTTGCGACACAGCTAGAAGTGTACTCGAAATTCCAATCTCCGAATTGGTTCGTAGAACCGACTTGGAAGAAGAGACCGTAAAAGAAGTTGTGAAAATTTTTAAGGCGGAATTGGAGTAACATTATATTTGCATTTGAAATGGAAACCGAAATGCTGGTTTACCATAACAGTTGAGGACTGATTTATGACACAATTCGAGAAAGCGACAAGGCTTAGTAAGTTGGCAATAGAGTTTAACGTAGGCGTTTCTACTTTGGTGGATTACCTTAAGAAGAAAGGTCACGACGTTGACCAAAGCCCAAACTCCAAGGTTGCCCCCGAGCTTTGCGATCTCATTGCCAAAGAGTATGGCAAGGACGCAAACATTAGGGATGCTTCAAAGAAGCTTAGCTTAAAGAACCTTCGTGAAAAGAAGGAAACCATCTCTCTCTCTGATCTTGAGAATGAGAGCGTACGGGATGACGCCGACTCTACAGAGGGTGACGAAGTATTCATCAAGGTAACAACCAACTCTCCTATTGAGAAAAAGGAGAAGAGGGATGATGTTGTTACCCATCAACCCGTAAAGGACATTGAAGTTAAGGTGGTTGGAAAAATCGACCTTGATAACATGTCAGGCAAACAAAAGAAACACGAAGAGCCTGCTCCTCCTGTAGCTAAAGCCACTCCTGTTGTGGAATCAAAACCGGAACCTGTTGTGGTACCTGTATCTCCTGTAGTGGAAGAGAAGGTTGAAGCACCAACGGTTATGGAGATTCCTACCGAGGAGATCAAAGTTAAGGTTGTAGGCAAGATCGATCTTGACCAAAACCGTAAAAAACCTGGCGATTCGGCTGCTCAGGTGCATGAAAACAAGCCTAAGCATAAGCCAGAGGGTCAAAAGCAGGAGCAAGGTCATAAGGCTCAGGGGCAAGGCCAACAAAACCAAGGTCTGGGCCAGCAAGGTCAAGGCCAGAAGAAGCCTCACGAAAAGCAACAAGAAAAGCCTCAGGGCAATCGTCCTGAACAGCATAAGCCAAAACAGGCACCTGTGGAGCAAAAACCTGCAGCTGTTCCTGAAGTAGTTTCTGAAGCACGAGCTGCAGTTGAACCGGTAGAGCTCTATCGTTCGGCTGTTGAAAAGTTGTCAGGTCCTACCGTTGTTGGTAGAATCGACCTCGATGCTATTCAACCAAAGAAAAAGCCTGTGGCCTCTTCTTCTGATTTTGACAAGAAGAAGAAGAAGCGCAAGAGAATAAAGAAAGATGGTGCCAACAAGCCTGTAGGCGAAGGTGGTGCTCCAAAACCAGCTACACCTTCCGAAAATAAACCAAAGGTACAACAGTCCTCACCAGGGCCACTTCGGTTTGTTAAAAAGGATAACCGCGAGCGTAATGCTGCCGGAACTTTGGTTCCTCAAACTCCTGGTTCGGACAAGAATAGGGGTGGCGCAGGTAAGAAGAAACCTGTTCTACGCCAAGAGGTAAACGAAGTAGACGTTCAAAAGCAGATTAAGGATACGCTTGCTCGTCTTACAGGTAAGGGTAAATCGAAGGGTTCTAAATATCGCCGCGAAAAGCGCGACATGGTTTCTCAGCGTCATATGGCTGAGCAAGAACTTGCCGAACAAGACAAGAATATCATTAAGATTACCGAATTTGTTTCGGTAAACGAGTTGGCTTCGATGATGGATGTTCCGGTTACTGATGTAATTGAAACATGCATGAACATGGGACTTATGGTTTCTATCAACCAACGTCTCGATGCTGAAACTTTAGCCCTCGTTGCCGACGAGTTTAACTATAAGGTGGAGTTTGTTTCCATCGAAATTCAAGAGGCCATTAAGTCTGAGGAAGATGCTGCAGAGGATCTTATCTCTCGACCTCCAATTGTTACTGTAATGGGTCACGTTGACCACGGTAAAACCTCTTTGCTCGACCATATTCGTCATGCGAATGTAATTGCCGGTGAGGCGGGTGGTATTACCCAGCACATTGGTGCATACTCGGTGACGTTGGAAGATGGTAGGGTTATTACCTTCCTTGATACTCCGGGTCACGAAGCGTTTACAGCTATGCGTGCTCGTGGTGCTAAACTTACCGACGTTGCAATTATTGTAATTGCAGCTGATGATAGCATCATGCCTCAAACTGTAGAAGCTATCAACCACGCTAGTGCAGCAGGGGTACCTATTGTTTTTGCAATCAACAAGATTGACAAACCAGGTGCAAATCCTGAAAAAATTAAGGAGGCTCTTGCTGGAATGAACTACTTGGTTGAGGATTGGGGTGGTAAATACCAGTGCCAAGAAATCTCAGCAAAGAAGGGAACCAATATGGACCTTTTACTCGAGAAAGTATTGCTTGAGGCAGAATTGCTTGAATTAAAGGCAAATCCAAATAAAAAGGCTGTTGGTGGTGTAATTGAGTCTTCGCTCGATAAGGGACGTGGCTACATGACAACAGTGCTGGTTGAAGCAGGTACATTACGTATTGGTGACTTCGTTTTAGCAGGAACCCATACTGGCCGTGTAAAGGCTATGTTCAACGAGCGTAACAAGCGCATTACAGAAGCAGGGCCTTCTACTCCTGTATTAGTTTTAGGATTGAACGGTGCACCGCAAGCCGGTGATAGATTCAACATCCTTGATACTGAGAAGGAAGCGAAGGAAATCGCTACAAAACGCGAACAGTTGCTTCGTCTACAAGGCTTACGTTCTCAAAAGCATATTACTCTTGACGAAATTGGTCGCCGTATTGCAATCGGAAACTTCCAAGAGATCAACATCATTGTTAAGGGTGACGTGGATGGTTCGGTAGAAGCGCTTACCGATTCGTTGGTAAAACTTTCGACACCGGAAATCCAAGTAAACGTTATTCACAAGGGTGTAGGTCAAATTTCGGAGTCCGACGTATTGCTCGCAGATGCGTCCAACGCCATTGTTATTGGATTCCAAGTTCGTCCATCTTCGGGTGCTCGCAAACTTGCTGATAAGGAGGGTATCGATATTCGCCTTTACTCGATCATTTATGATGCTATCAACGAGCTTAAAGCCGCGATGGAGGGTATGCTTTCTCCCGACTTTAAAGAGGAAGTTGTTGCTAGCCTTGAAGTTATTGAGGTTTACAACATCACCAAGGTTGGAAATGTGGCCGGATGTATTGTTCGCGAAGGAAAGATTACTCGCAACACTAAGGTGCGCGTTGTTCGTAACGGAATTGTGGTTCACACTGGAGAACTTGGTTCGCTTAAACGCTTCAAGGACGACGTAAAGGATGTGGCTAACGGTTACGAGTGCGGATTGAACATTAACAAGTTCAACGATCTTCAAGTTGGTGACGTTATTGAAGGATACGACATGGTTGAGGTTAAAAAGAAATTGTAATCTCACTTAGATATTTCAGAAAAGAGCCGGGTAGTTCCGGCTCTTTTTCATTTGTAGTAAGACAATTCTTATATTTGATTATATGTGTTTGTGCTTTTCAATCTATTACAAAAGATTTGGAACACCTAACACCTATAATTTTTTAGAAGTATTATCTTTGGTCAGTTCAAAAACTATAAACATTGACACTCCCAGAAGGAACATATACTCCCGAAGAGCTAAAGTGGTTCAAGAATCTATTTGATTCTTACTATGATAGCATACGGAATTATGCCTACTTTAAAGTGGGAGATGCAGCTATAGCCGACGATATTGTCCAGGAGGCTTTTATTAAGGTTTGGAATATGCGCGACGAAATTCGCAGCGATACCGTAAAGGCACTTCTCTACAAGATAGCAGGCAATTTGTCCTTAAACCAGTTGAAGCACAACCAGGTGGTCTACAATTTTGAGAATAACTACGAACAGGATACATACAGCGAACAAGCCGACGCAAAAATTATTAGTGACGAGTTTAATCAATACTTGCAAAATGTAATAGCATCCATTCCGGATAATTCGCGTGAAGTTTTTTTAATGAATCGAATGGAAGGGCTTACCTACGAGGAGATTGCTACACGGCTCGATTTGAGTGTAAAGGCAATTGAGAAAAGAATGTCGGAGGCGCTGAGGATTGTTCGCAGCAAAATTAGCTATAAGGTATGAGTTTCGCAGACAACAAAAACACGTTCTACCCAGAAATGGGGGATGAAGATGCGCTTGATAAGGGGTTACAAGCAATGTCTTCATGGTCTGCTCCTGCCACAAAAAGCAAAGAGGAGGCTTGGCAACAGCTTATGGCCAGTATCGAAGCTCCTGCCGTTGATAAGATTGAGGCTCCTGTAGTTTCTTTTAGGAGTCGATTTGCCCGCTATGGTATGGGTGCTGCTGCGCTGATTGCTATAATGCTAATATCCACGCTGTTTTTAAAACTCTCAGGAACAAAGCAGGTTGTTGCACCACGCGGAGAATTTGCCAACGCCGATCTGCCCGATGGTTCGAAGGTTGTGCTTAATTCTGACTCGAAGCTTACCTATAGTCGATTTGGTTGGGATAAGCATAGAAAGGTTTCTCTTGTAGGTGAGGCTGTTTTCGAGGTCACTAAGGGCAATGATTTTGAAGTCCATACAACAGTTGGATATGTTCGAGTATTAGGAACAAGGTTTAACGTTGCTTATAGGGATAAAAATCTTGAGGTTGATTGTATCGAGGGACGGGTTGAGGTTAATCTTTCTAATGGAAGGAAAGAGATTCTTGTTGCAGGTCAAGGTTTAGAGATGGACAGCGATCAGCAGGTGATTAAAAAAGAACTCAACATGCAAACAGTAGGCAAGTGGGTCGATGGTGAGTTTTACTACCGCGAGGTGCCTCTTGAGGTTGTTCTTAGTGAAATTGAGCGTCAATATAATATTCGAATTCAGGCAACGGGCATAGCAAATAGAAAATACTCCGGTTACTTTCGAAAGGGTGACCTTAATGAGACGCTAGATTTGGTTTGCCAGCCCATGGGGCTAACCTATTCCATTCAAGGGAAAGTAGTTGTTATTAAATAATTTTTTTTGAGTAGGGTAACATTGCTATCAGTTGTATTGTTACAGAGTCGATTTAAGCTGGTTACTACAGTTTGCCCGTAGAAGGGAGAATTATGTAGGGAAAAGAGAGAAACTATTTAATTTAACCTTGTGAAAAGGGGAGCCTTAGCATTAATTGTAGTCTTGCTTGTAGTAGGTTGGGCAAAGGGACAAACTATTACGGCTTCGTATTATAATGCACCATTAAGTAAAGTTGTTGAAGAGGTTGCTTCTCAATGCAAGGTTAAGCTCGCGTACGATTACGATTTGGTCAGTAAATACGTGGTTACAGCCAAGTTTGTAAAATCATCACCTAGCGAAGCATTGCAGATTGCTCTTGAAAATGTACCCCTAAGTTTTGTTGATATAAACGGTGTTTTTGTAATTAAGCCGGATATAAGCAAGCCGCAACTTCAAGCGGCCATTCCCCCTCCTGATCCTACTCCAATAAAGTATAAAGTGCTGGGGTTGGTGCGCGAAAAGTTTACAGGAGAAACACTACCATACGCTAGCGTTGCGCTAGTTGGAACACACAATGGAGTTGCCGCCAATAGTGATGGCTATTTCAGTATTATTACACAGCAGGCCGATTCGCTGCAGCTCTCAGTTTCTTACATTGGATATTTACCCATAAAGGTTAGCGTTTCCCCGGCCAATCAGCGTGGGTTAGTTGTAGTAGAAATGGAACGGCAGATCGAAATCGTTTCTGAAGTTGTTGTTTCAACACCACGCACTGATGTAATGCAAACAGAAGTAGACCCTTCTCGTATTCGATTAAACTCAGCACGAATAACCGAATTTCCTTCCATTTCGGAACTCGATATCACTGCACCGCTTCAGCTGCTACCCGGTATCGACGGAACTACCGAGTCGTTGGCAGGCTTAAACATAAGAAAGTCGACACCGGACAAAAACCTTGTGCTATACGATGGCTTTACCGTTTACCAAACCGATCACTTTTTTGGGGCATTTAGCAGTTTTAACGCTAAGGCTATTAAGGATGTGCAGGTATACAAGGGAGGTTACGATGCTACCTACGGGGGGCGATCGGCAGGTGTGGTAGAGATTACCGGCAAAAGCGGGAATATGAGTAAGAGTTCAGTTGATGTTGGCGTAGATCTTCTGTCAGTGGATGCCACGGTAGAAACGCCTATTGGAGACAAGGCATCCCTAATCGTTTCGGGTCGCCGTTCCTATACCGACAAGTATCAAAGTTCGCTGTATGACGACCTATTGG
>JACCEE010901596.1_pt1 | contig 20302 bp, 23 predicted proteins | sample 7449931 | NCBI WGS metagenome assembly JACCEE01 (sample SAMN15323457, study PRJNA562643) | freshwater metagenome | isolation source: river surface water | place: USA:Blue River Watershed | collected 2017-08-19 | reverse complement strand
GTTTAATATGTTTTGTTATTTTAAGATAAATAACGAAAATCTTGGCTTGATTACAAAATCAACGCTCATAAATGAATTTATGGTTTGTTTTGATTCTTGTATCAAAAATTTTATTACTGCTTAAAAATTTTAGCTACAAGCACCCACACAAATTATTTCGATTAGTTTTTTAAAGAGCGTAGAACTTAAAGTTCTTAACTGAGCTAAACATTATACACTGTAAAATTTACTTGTCAATACTTAGCTTAATTTTTTGCTTTTCGATAATTTTTTGTCACCGAAAGAGTTGCACATTATACGGGAAATATTTTGTACGTCAAGTGTTTTTTTAGCTTCACTACCAAAAGCACTCTTCAAATATAAAAAAGCAATTTATAAAGTTTTAATTTTTTACATTAATTTTTATAACCATTTGATTAGTAAATAAAAAAATTAATATACAATCAAATAAACCATTACGATTCTGCGACAATTTGTCTCAGTGACAATTTGCCACATTTTCAACATAAAAATAATTGATTACACTTTAAATCAACTTGTAGCATTTGGCTTACCTACTAAAGAGGTGAAATGTTCCTCGTTTTTTTAATCTTCTAAAGAACACTTGATATGCGGCTTATTAGCCGCATTTTTTTGCCTCTGGCTTTTATGAAATCTACTTTACTTTAAATTTAAGGTAACTGATGAATTTCAAAATCATGACTAACTTTTACACCCGCATTAGCCAACATAATAGAAGCAGAACAATATTTTTCTGCGGACAATCTTATCGCCCGCTCAACAACTGCTTCTTTTAAATTACGACCACTAACCACAAAATGTAAATGAATTTTACTAAAAACACTCGGCACGGCATCGACACGCTCGGCGGTTAATTCTGCCACACAATCAACTACTTCGTGGCGACCTTTTTGTAAAATTTCAATCACATCAAATGAAGAACAACCACCTACACCAAGCAAAATCATTTCCATTGGACGTAAACCAATATTACGTCCACCATGATCCGGTGGACCATCCATAATCACTGCATGTCCACTACCCGACTCTCCTACAAACATCCTACCATCTACCCACTTTACTGTCGCTTGCATTGTTTTATCCTAAACTCAAAAGCTTATAGAATAACATAAATGACAAGCTATGTTAGCTGTTTCTAATTTAGATAACACACTATAATAAGTCATTGATTAATAAAGACTAAAAAAACATTTTTAGATATAACATGTTTGAATTCTTACATTAAGCTTACAATTTCTTACTTCTATTTTCTATTACCAGAATATTCAGTAAATATCACCAAATTCCCTTCGCTGTCCGTTGAAACAACCTGTTTATAACCCGGCTGCGTATCAATCCCCTGCTTCACATTAATGGCACTTATCACCGGAAAACGCACATCCTGCTCTTGTAAATACGCATAAGTTTCATCCGCTGAACGCACCCAAAAACTTACATAGCCATTGGTTTGTTCCTCCACCGGAATCCCATCGTCCTCTTGAGAACTTTCAAAAATGCCATACACCGTATTATTGCTCCAATAGCCGCGCCAGTATTTGTCGGTGTAGGGTGTGCCTAATTCCATTTGTTCGGTATAAAACGCCTCCGCTGCTTTTAAGTCTGTCACAGGATGCCCTGTGTAATCCAGCTCTAAAACCAACCCCTGACTTTCTGTTGCGTTATTAATAAAAGTAAACGCCCATTCATCGCTGGTATTAAAAATATGGGTGACATGCGACTTGCTCTTAAACGGATGACTCCCTCCCCCTGTCAATGTTCTTTCATAACTGACGACAGTAAAATCATTGAGCGTCACTTCCTGTAGGTTATCTGCATTCCACTCGCCCACAATGCCTGTCTCCGAGTAGCCAAACTTTTTCCAATAATGTTTATTCAGATTCTTTTCAATCGTTTCTGTATCTTCCAACAAGCCCCGATTCAACAGCGTGCTAATATCAAACCACAAACCATCCGCGCCATGTAGGGCTGTGACTGCCGCCGCATCTTTTTGCATCCACGCCTCGGCAATCTGTTTAGCCACTTTAATGTACTGTCCTTTTGCCGCAAATCCTGTAACTGACGTTTCTCCGGTATCCGCCGAAAAATCTCTTTCTAACAGCACAACAACATTGCCTTCACTGTCTTTGAGCAAAGCCAATCTATCATTGCCCCGTTGTTTTGGTTTTGTATCCGTGTCATCCAAAAATTCCACACCATTGCTGTTTAAGCGTTCAATTTTTGCTTCTAAATCATCGACATACAAAATCGCATAGCCGTTGGTTAAACCGTCTTTTATGTCAGAATGCCCGTACAGCCCGGAACTATCCAAAATAAACATCGGGTCGCGCAAACCAAAACAAGCCTGCGTGTCGGTCACGCTATCCGGCGCACCCAGCAGCGGGGTATAAAATGCAATCGCCCGTTCTAAATCTTCCACTGGATACACATAATCAAAAATAAACGTCGGTGCTGCGCCGCATTTTTCTTCATCCAAATCATAATCGGTTGACCAACCGTCAATCTGATGCAGCAATTTCCACTCACCGTCATGGTTTTCAAACACCTGCAAAACCAGCCCTTGGTCATCGTAATGCCAACGCACCCCGCCTTCAATTTCAACCCAGTAATACACCACCGCCACCGTGGGCTTGGTTTTATGGTCAGTATAAAACGTGATATTGCGAAAGGTCATTTCCTCTGAAATCAACTGGTCGGGGCGTTCAAATGACTCCCATTCATGGGGTAAATCTGCCAGCACCGCCTCTGCACCATCCAGCACTTTTCGATTGCGCTGACTCATTTTGCGCACAGTGTCCGCTAAATAACGCCCATAGCCTTCTTGATCCATTTCCAGATAACTCTGCCACATCTGCTTTATCACCTCAGAAAGAGCCTCCTGATGTGCATCATTGAGTTCGGAATAGTTTAATTCTTCTGCTAAATCAAAAATGACTTTGCCTGTTATCTCTTGCGTATTTTTCATAGCGGTTGCCTCGGAAAGAATAGATTTGCATGGAATAACTAGTTGTTTAAACAATGATTTTAAAAACAGATCGGTTATTTCATAAATAAATCATAACAAAAGATATATCGTACATAAAGGTACTTTTTTATCACTATCTGCCAATATTAACACTGACACGCTGCCCCAGTTTTAAAGGTAAATTCTTGTTATCTACAGAAATTTTTACCATTAAAACGCGGGTATCTACTGGACTGGCCGGGTCTTGCGGTTTAATTTTACGGCTACCGACATACGCTGGAATTTCCTCAATTTTCCCTGTCCAACTTTGCGTAAAACCTTCCGCAGTAATGTGTACAGGCGCATTTAAACTAACTTTACCAACATCAAACTCATCTACTTCCGCTTCCACGCGCCGCTGCGTTAAATCAACAATTTTGACCAATGCTGTGCCGACATGCACGGCTTCACCGGCATCCATATACCGTTCAATCACGGTTCCACTAATCGGCGCACTCACTTGTGCTTTATTTAACAAGGTCTGCAAGCGGTGTATTTCAGCTACATCCGTTGCATAATGCGCTTTAGCCGCGTTTAAATTTCGCTCAACCTTATCAAACTCTTGTTTAGAACTTGACCCCTTTGCCCATAAATTTCGAAAACGTACAAATTCAGCATCAGCTAATTTAATGTCGGCATAATTTTCCTGCGCCCGGATTTTGGCTTGGGCTAAAGCCGCTTGTAAATCTTCGGCATGAACCTGCGCAATAATTTGCCCCTCATTCACCGTATCCCCTTCTTGTACTGTTAAATTTTGTAAAATTCCGCCAAAATCGGCACTAACCGTAATTTCCGCCCCCGGATAAGTGCCAATACGTCCTTCGGCAGTAATTTTATTAGACTTTGGCACTGCCATGGCAGCGGGTGGATTCACAATATTTACTTGTTTATTAGGTACTTGCGTTTGCCAAAAAAAGACTGCCGCCACTAAAAACAACAGCATAGCCAATATACTAAACGTTTTCATGGACTCCCCTTACGCAGTAATAACACCATCTTGAATCCGCAACACGCGGTCACAAATCCGCCGCACTCTGGGATCATGCGTCACAATTAACAATGCCCGATTTTCTTGTTGACTTAAACTTTTAAATAAATCCAAAATTTGTTCACTGCTATCGTGGTCTAAACTCGCGGTCGGTTCATCGGCAAAAATAATTGCCGTTCCCCCCACTAACGCACGCGCAATCGCAATGCGTTGTTTTTGCCCACCCGATAAATCCCGTGGTAAATAATGCAAACGCTCGGCTAATCCGACGGTTTCTAAAATTGCGATTGCCGGTTCGCGTGTATGTCTTTTCTGTCCACGAATATTCAGCGCGTATTCCACATTTTCTAATGCGGTTAATGCGGGAAATAAATTGAATTGTTGAAAGACAAAACCTATCGAACGCCGTCGAATAGCGGGTAACTCATCCGCTTTATTTAAAGGCACGAGTTTGCCCTCAACCCATAAATTGCCCGAAGTCGGCGTTAAAATGCAACCTAAAATCGACAATAAAGTGGTTTTTCCCGAACCCGATGGACCTTCTAAAGCGACCACTTCACCGCGTTGTAACGTTAATGACGCGCCTTTTAAAACCAGCGTTTCGTGGCGACCATCTAAAAAAGATTTCGTTAAATTCTCCGCCACTAAAACCATCTTAACCCCTGAAAACCAAAGCAGGGTCAACAGCGGCGACTTTACGAAATGACAACATCGCGGCAGCTAAACATAACACCACTGTGCCAATAAAAACCGCAATGACTAAATCGCGGGTAATTAATAATTCCAAATCAAGTTTGGCAATCAAAGGACGCAATGCAAAAGCCGGAATGCTACCGAATACAAAGCCCACTACCGCCGCAATCAAAGCTTGTTTTGCTAATAATTGATAAATCATTAAATTATTCCCGCCAATTGCTTTTACAACGGCATATTCTTTTAAATGCTCCATCACCGACGTATAAAGCGTTTGCGCGACAACAACTACGCCCACTAAACAACCTAAAAACACGGTGAGAATCATATTCATGCCAATACCGGTGGTTTTTATCCAATAATCCTGCGATTTTTGAATCCACTCCGCTTTCGTTAACACATCGTTATACGGTAATCGCCGTGCCATTTCTTGTTGAATTGCCACGATATTCGCATTGGCTTTGATTTTTACAATAATATAAGTAGTATTGCCGATTAATAACGATGGCATTAAACGCTGCGTTAAATCAAAACTGGCAAACGCAATCGGACTTGTAGTAAAAGATAATGCACCTTGACTGCGACCGATTATTTTTAAACGTTGATTTTGCACTTCACGGTAATCGCCCACCTGAAACTGTCCAAATCGGCGATTCGCATAATCGTCTAAAATCATAAAGTTACCGCGGCGTAGCTCACTTACATCCCCTTCTAATAAATGCCAAGGAAATTGCCAACGTTTAAAATCCTCTAAGGCATAAAGCATAATATTTTCTTGTGCGCCGCTGGGTAACACAATCGGCATAAAAAACACAATTAAATTATCCGCCCGTTCTACACCGGCAATCGAGCGGATCCGCTGTACCCGCGCTTCAGAAAACACTTGAGAAAAATCAACATTTGGCGTGTTATGCGAAGTGACCCAAATATCTGCATCTAATTTTTCAATAGTAATGGTAGCCTTTGACAGTAAGCCAAAAAATAACCCGGCTTGCACAAAAACTAGCGTGACCGCAAAAGCGACACCGGCAACCGTAATAAAAAACCGTAATTTATCGTGCAGTAGATTTTTTAACGCTAAATCAACCACGTTGCACATCCTGTACATCACACAATCCATATAATAGTGTGTCTAACATCGCACGAACTCCCTGTTCAAACTCCACCCAAGCCACCCAGTCATCATGCACCATCGTTAAACGTAACGCGATAAAACCATGCACCCCAGACCACAACACCTGTGCGTATAAATCGGCATCATCAGGCGTGGCTTTTAAGCGGTGCGCAGCAATAGCTTCGATCACACAGGCTTTTAAAAACGCATACGCATCTTGATTGGGTTCACCGCGTTGCACACGTTGTTGGTCAATGGAAGTTGCCGGCAAAACCGTCATAAACATGTAGCGATAATGATGCGGATATTGCTGCGCAAACTGTAAATATGTCAACGCGACTTGGCGCAGTTTTTCAATCGGATCAGTAATTTGCGTACATCGTTGAAAAGATTGGCTAAATTTTAAAAAATCTTGCGTACAAAGTTCGCGCAATAACGCTTCTTTATCTGCAAAATGGGAATAAATAGCAGTGGCCGAGTAGTCAATTTTTTTAGCGATAGCGCGTAGCGTAACGGCTTCATAACCTTGCTCAGCAAACAATAATCTTGCGGCATCTAAAATAGTTTGTCGAAGCTCAATTTTTTGCCGTTCGCGCCGGCTAAGATGGGTTGTCATTTATTAGCAGTGTTATATTATTTAACACTGTTAATAATAGTCTTGGTATGCAAAGCTGTCAATGCAACAAAAATTTTTGTGCCAAAGCGAAACTTTAAAGCAAACAGCTATTTTTGAGCGATTGCCATGTGGATGATAAAAATCCGTTTTCGCCACCACGAAAAAAATATACACACCGCAGCGCGATAAACACACTCGCTTAAATCTTGACTATGCTACTATGTTATACGTCAGCGATAAGCTGATGGCTATGATATATAGCCGTTTAAAAAAATTTTATTTTTAACTTTAAGTAACTAACTTTATGAAATTATTAGAAAAACTAGCTATTGCTATGGCTATGACAATTTCTGTAGCTGCATTCTCGCCTGTGTTCGCAGCGGGAAAAATAGAAAATGCAACCGCAGCGCAGGTTAAAGAAGCCGCAACCTCTGCATTGACCAGTACGGAACAAGCTTTAGCCGGTTTACAAAGTGATGCCAATGAGGAAGTGGTTTTGCAGCATTTAGCAACCGCACGTCAGGAAACTAAGCGCATTGAGGTAGGACGGCTTGATGTAAAACGTAATCAGGCAAGTACCAAAGTTAAGGAAGCGCGCACTGCAATTATGAAAAAAGACAAAGCGAAAGCAGAAGCTATTTTAGTGGATGCAATTAAACTGTATCAAGACATCAAAAATTCATTGTAATAATCCCGCTCACACACGGTAGGTCAGCGGTTACGCCTACCGTGCAATGTATCATTTTCATCACAGCCTCCCTCGCCCTGCTGACTTCTTCGCTTTCTGCAATCGTTACACAATGTAAAAAAAATCAAAGCAAAAAAAAGGGGCCACGATAGCCCCTTTTCTTAAAAAATCACCGTAAAAATTAACGGTTGTAGATGTACATAGTGACTTCAAAACCAAAACGTAAATCTGTGTAAGCTGGAGTTTCCCATTTCATAGTATCTGCCTCTAATGATTTTATAAGTGTGCTAGCTCGATTAAGTTAAGCTGCTTGGAATTATAAGATGATAGTTTTTATTAAGCAACTTTTGCACCTTGCGATACAGTAATTGCCATCGATTCAGCTATTTTTTTCATGCTTAGATTTAAGACTGATACTGTTATGGGTTGGTTTTTTAAGTTATGTGGCGAATAAGGATTTGTAACAGTTTGTTTAAGAAGGATGTTTTTTTGGATTAAAAAAGAGTATTATCAAAAATCCTATAAAAATAATGAGAAAAATGAGGAGAAACGATGGGTTCCGTAATTGAACTATTTTTAGTGATGATGGTAATTGCTACCTTGGCTTTTGCACCATTAGGCTATTTTATTTATATGTACACGAAGAAAAACGGTGAACCGTTCGGGGATATTGAGCCACACGGGGATAGTGAATCGCCACTTTTAAATACGCTTGAAAAAATTATTCATAAAGTGACAAAACGTACATAATATGCAGCTAAGAAAAACCGTCTTGGGTAACACAACCTAAAGGCGGTTTTTTTATACAGCATAGTTGTTACATTAAGAGGCTATCAAATGAAAAACAACACCGCGTTAATCCTTGCTTTACTGCTAGGAATCCATCAATCTGCCAATGCTGAAACGGATTTATCACAATCGCTACGCTCGGTTTGTCAAATGCCAGAACAGCAGGCTAAATATTGGCAAGCGACAAATGCCGCAAATCATACTGTGCAAGTCAGTCTCAATGGCAGCGGTGACTTTGCGGTGTTTCATTCTGCACAATGGCAACAGGTTCAGCAGATTTTAAAAATACAGCAACGGCGTAAAAACCCGAATGTTAAAGACTGTATCCAAGAACTTACGCACTTGTTTAGGCAAAATTTTAACCTCTCATCCTCCACCGAGTCAGCAACGCCGGTTATCACAGGCGCAGATCGTGATAATCACGGCTGTATTGGCTCAGCAGGTTATATCTGGTGCGAACATACGCAGGATTGTGAACGCCCTTGGGAACTTGCAAAAAAACAAAGGTTTGAGTTGTCGATGGACAATTTTCACAGCTTTTGCCGATAAACCGTATTAAATAAAACAATATGTTATCAAGCAATATCGCCCCACTAAGCTAAAACGCCTGCGTTCGCGCAACAAACTCATTAAATTTATTTAACGCAGCTTTACTTGCCAACACTTGACGCGCTTTATCAATACCCGCTGCGAGTGAATCGACTAGATTTGCGGTATAAATCGCCGCTCCAGCATTCAGTAACACAATATCTTGCGCAGTACCTGCCTGATTAGCTAATACGGCATGGATAATAGCTAAACTCGCTTGTGCATCGGTTACAGCTAACTCTGTTAACGAACCCCGCGCCATACCAAATTGTTCTGGAGTGATGCAATAAGAACTAATCACCCCTTGTTTTAATTCAGCAATATGCGTAGGGCTGGCGATACTGATTTCATCTAAACCGTCTTCCGCACACACCACTAAAACATGTTCACTCCCTAAATTTTTTAACACTTGCGCAATCGGTTCTAGCCATTGCGCCGAATAAACCCCCATCAGTTGATTCGGCGCGGCGGCAGGATTAGACAAGGGACCTAATAAATTAAATAAAGTACGCACCCCCATCTCTTTCCGCACGGTTGCGGTATGTTGCATTGCACCATGATGCTTAGGTGCAAATAAAAACCCTACGCCAATTTCAGCAATACAATCAGCAACTTGTGCCGCCGATAAATTCAAGTTCACGCCCGCTGCTTCTAATACATCGGCACTGCCTGACTGACTCGACACAGAACGATTACCATGTTTTGCCACCTTGCCTCCGGCAGCGGCAACCACAAAAGCACAAACGGTGGAAATATTAAACGTATTTGCACCATCCCCGCCCGTGCCGCAAGTATCAACAACATGTCCCCCCCTGACAACAACCGGAATAGTCAATTCACGCATCACTTGTGCGGCAGCAGTCATTTCAGCCACACTTTCGCCTTTACAACGTAAAGCAATCAAAAATCCGGCAAGCTGCGCATCGCTAACTTGACCGTGCATAATCTGCTGCATCACCTCACGCATTTGCGCAAGAGTTAAATCCTGTTGCTTAAGAACCGTGGCGAGAGCTTGTCTGATGTCCATAATAAAAGCGAAGTAGTTGAAATTAAAAGTTTTTTACCTTTGCCATACGACAAAAACGATAAAAAGAGGTTGATTTACCGCCAATTTATACAGCGGATTGCCAACCACCGCCTAAAGCTTTATACAGCGCAATCAAATAACTGCTGACTTGTCCTGCACTACTGGCGCGTTGATCTTGCAAATTTAACAAAGTACGCTGGGTTTGCAACACGTTCTGAAAATCGGTTAAGCCAGACTGATATTGCTTTTGCGCTAAAGTCATCGCCCGTTGTGCAGTTTGCGTAGCACGGTCTAAATCCTGCAACCGCTGCTGCTCCTGCACAACACCAAGCAAACCGTTTTCGACTTCTTTTAATGCTGTTAAGACAGTGGCTTCATACTGCACTAAAGCTTGTTCTTGGCGAGCATTTTGGATTTCGATATTTTGACGAATCGCGCCGGCATTAAAAATTGGAAATGTTAAACGCCCCAATAAACTATCCACCAGCCCCGCCGCAGTAAACAAATTGCTTGCCTTAATCGCCTCTAAACCAATCGAACCGCTTAAAGCCAATTTTGGATACAATGCTGCCGTTGCGACACCAATTTGCGCAGTTTGCGCCGCTAATTCGCGCTCCGCCTGTTGAATATCCGGACGCTGGCGCAGCACATCCGCCGGTACACCAACCATAATTTTTAAATTAGCATACGGAATTGGCCTCTCATTATTTAACTGCACATTTAAACTCGTTGGTGTCACCCCTAACAACACCGCTAGCTGATGCTGGCTTTGTGCAATTTGATTTTTTAATGTCGGAATTTGTCCGCGTAACTGTTCCACACTTGCTAACGCTTGTTCTGCGTCCAGTTTATTGGTCAACCCCGCCTGCCACCGCCAATGGCTCAATTTGTACACCCCTTGTTGCGCGGTTAAATTACGCATTGCCACTTGTAAGCGCGTTTGTAACGTCCGCATCTGTACATAAGTTAACGCCACCTCGCCAAGCAAACTCACGCGCACCGCATGATAATTTGCATCCATCGCCTCAATACTGGCTTGCGCACTTTCAACCGAACGCGAAATGCGCCCGAATAAATCAATTTCCCAACTCGCATCCAAACCTAAGCTATAGCGTCCATTCCGTGTATCGGTTACGCCACTGTAATTTTCGCCCACGCCACCACTGGAATTAATAAATGGAAAATAACTCGCTTCTGCCACGCCATGTTGCGCTCTGACTTCTTTAATCCGCGCAACCGCTTTTTTTACATCTAAATTATTCACCATCGCTTGTTGAATTAACTGTGACAATTGCGGGTCATTAAACGTTGTCCACCAAGTGGCTAAATTCGCCGCCTGCGTTCCGTTTAAATTGGTGTACCATTGCTGCGGCAGGGTAACAGTCGGCGCAACATAATCAGGACCTACAACACATGCTGTTAACGATAGCGGTAACAAAGCAAGGCAAACGCTGGTTTTCACTGTAGTGAGAAAACGACATACTAAATCAGGTTGCATAATATTTTTATTAAAAATCAATTAGATAAGTCATGCTACTATTTTACTGAAGCAATAATCGCCAATTACTCCATATCAGCGGTGTATAACGTAGCTGCAATCACGGCAGCAGGCGCAACCACTAAATTCAAAAACGGGAGACTAAGCCCTAACATGACCAACCCACCAAAGCTTAATATGCCTAACTGTACCGTTTTTAATAAAGTCTTTTGTTGTGTAAAAACTAACCCCCGATTTTCTAGCGGGTACGCAAAAAACTCCAGTGCACATCCCCATGCACCAAACATTGCCCACAATAGCGGCGCAAGCAAATTTAATATAGGAATCAATGAGATAATCAACAACAATAGCATCCATTTAAGTAAGTAACGCAGGCGTTGTAATTCACCTAACATCACTTTTGTCCAATGGGGCGGCGTAATTTCATATCCACTACCATCGGGCTGGGGTTGTTGAATCAGTTCATAGGTTTTTTTCGCTAAATCACCATAAAACGGCGCGGCAATCAGATTAGCTAATAAGGTAAAACTAAAAAAGCCGATTACGATAAAACTAAGGAAAAACAACGGCGTTAGTAGCCACGACAACCAATGCAAAGACGGCGGAATCATTTGCGCAACCAACGGCGTGAGATAAAAATAGCCCAATATCAATGCTGCGCTGTAAAGTAATAAATTAATTAAAATCGGGATAAGTAAAAAATGCCGCAACTGTGATTTCCCCAGCCATCGCAAGCCAGTAAAAAAAAACCGCATGGCATAAAACGGGCTATTACCTTTTTTACTAAATATAGTCATCACAAGCTCCTTAATCCGGCTTCCGTGGGGTTTAAAATCACACCGCGTTCTGTAACCAGCGCGGAAATTAGCCGTGCAGGGGTGACATCAAACACCGGATTCCATGCGCTAATTAACGAATCAGGACGTTGATACATCGGTGGTAATAACTCACTTGCCGCACGCTGTTCAATCACAATTTGCGCCCCACTGGTAAGGCTATAATCAATTGTTGACGTTGGCGCAACCACCATGACTTGTACCCCATGCTGCTGTGCCAGTACACTTAATGCATAAGTACCAATTTTATTTGCTACATCACCGTTTGCGGCAATCCTATCAGCACCGACAATCACCCAATCAATCTGTCCACTCGCCATTAACCATGCCGCCGCAGAATCAGCAATTAACGTACTGGGAATTCCATCTTGCGCCAATTCCCACACTGTCAAGCGCGCCCCCTGCTGCCACGGTCGGGTTTCTCCGGCGTAAATGGTTTGTAAACCGCGCCGATAAGCACTGCGGATCACACCTAATGCAGTACCATAACCGCCAGTTGCCAACGCCCCGGCATTACAATGTGTCATCACCGCCGTCGCTGTCCCTAAGACATCTGCACCTAATTCACCCATCTTATAATTGGCAGCAACATCATCCGCGTGAATTTTTTTTGCCGCTTCATCCACTACATCCAAACGTTTTTCAATCCCATCGCAGTCTTGATAACTGGCTAAAACCGTTTGCATGGTTTGCAATGCCCAGCACAAATTTACTGCTGTTGGACGCGCTTGTGCAAGTAAAGCAATATCCGCTGCAACCTGTTGCCGCCAATCAGGGTGATCTAACACACTATGCTGACGTACCGATAATACAACTGCGTAAGCCGCGGCAATACCAATCGCGGGCGCGCCACGCACACGCATTGTACGAATTGCTTGCGCAACCCCTAACGCATTGTCATAGTCATCGTACCTAATTGTTTCTGGCAACGCACGTTGATCTAATATTTTTAAGCGCGTACCTGTCCATTCTAAAGCTTGCAACGTTAATTTCATGTTAAGCCTTTTCGATAACTGTTTTCACCCAATCACTACGTTTTTCACGCTCTAAAGTTTCAATACGGGCGCGTGCCATTAACACTGCGGCAAAAAAACAATAAAATCCTAACACCATGATTAATAAAGGAATCCACATTTCAGGGGGCATGGCGGGCTTTTTAGTCACTGTAAAAGTCGCCGGTTGGTGCAAAGTATTCCACCATTCCACGGAATATTTAATAATCGGAATATTGATTAAACCAACCAATGCCAACACAGCGGCGGCTTTATCACCACTGGATTGGTTATCAAATGCGGATGTCAATGCTAATACGCCTAAATACAAAAAAAATAAAATCAACATCGCTGTCAAACGCGCATCCCAAACCCACCACGCACCCCAAGTAGGTTTTCCCCAAATTGCTCCGGTCGCCAGTGACATAATCGCAAGCGATGCACCAATCGGAGCGCAACATTTGGCCACGATATGCGCCATTTTAATTTTCCAAATCAAACCAATTGCACCCGCTATCGCCATTAATACATAGCACGACTGCGCCAGAATAGAAGATGGAACGTGAATATAAATAATCCGAAAGCTGTTACCCTGTTGATAATCGGCAGGAGCAAACATTAACCCCCATATACTGCCGACAATGAGGAATAAAAATGCGGCAAAACTAAACCCCGGCACAAGTTTGCCACTCAGATCATAAAACCACTTCGGTGACGCAAGTTGATAAAACCAGAGGGGAAATTTTATTTTCATAAACTACAGACCGTGCTAAAAAGACAGATGATAAAATGATCTGCATTAATTTTTACGCAGCATTCCATTTAAACCCTGACATTTTACCGTAGCTGGAAAAATCTTTCAGACTTAACTGGCGTCCCCCTATCCGCACTGCCAACGGCGACTCACACCGTTGACAGACCATCAAACCAGATTAATGACGCTCCAGCGGCTGTTGGGGCGTGAGTTTCCAAATATCACGGTTATATTCCAAAATCGTGCGGTCGGCAGAAAATTTACCGCTATAAGCACAATTTAAAATACTCATTTTGCTCCAATGTTCTTGATCTTTATACGCATCTTCCACCCGTTTTTGCGTATTAATATAACTGCGAAAATCCGCAATCGTCATCCACGGATCATGCGGTGATTTAATCGAATGAATAATGTCATCAAAAATACCCGGTTCAAAATGATTAAAATGCCCACATTCCAATAAATTCATTACTTGTTGTAAATCATGGTCTTGGCTAATAATGGACTGCGGATCATAATGCCCCCGCCGTTGCGCAATTTCCTGTTCAGTCAAACCAAATAAGAAAAAATTATCATCACCGACTTCTTGCCGAATTTCGATATTCGCTCCGTCTAGCGTACCGATGGTTAACGCACCGTTCAGCATTAATTTCATATTACCGGTTCCCGAAGCTTCTTTACCGGCAGTTGAAATCTGCTCTGACAAATCGGCCGCCGGACAGATTTTTTCCATTGCAGACACCCGATAATCATTTAAAAACAACAAGGTTAATTTATCAGCGACTTCACGGTCGGCATTAATAACTTGCGCAACATTATTAATTAATTTAATAATTTTTTTCGCCATCACATAGCCCGGAGCCGCTTTCCCCCCAATTAAAACACAGCGTGGAACCCAGCTTTCAGTTTGACCCTGTTTAATACGATTATATAAATGAATAACGTGTAACACATTAAGCAACTGCCGCTTATATTCGTGAATCCGTTTCACTTGTACATCAAACAACGCATCCGCACTTAACACTAAATCAGGGTGATACTGCTGCTTGTAACGCAGCAAATCTTGTTTTGCGGCTTTTTTTATTTCACGCCATTGTTGCCTAAATCCAGCATTATCGGCATACGGCGCAAGCTCCCGCAAGCGACTTAAATCAGTAATCCAACTGTCGCCGATAGTTTGCGTGATTAAATCTGCTAAACGCGGATTACACGCCGCCAACCAACGTCTGGGCGTTACACCATTGGTTTTATTATTAAATTTATGCGGCCACAGTTGATAAAAATCATTAAACAACCCCTGCTGCAATAATTGCGAATGTAACCGCGCCACCCCATTAACAGAAAAGCTTCCTACAATCGCTAAATACGCCATCCGCACATATTGCACCGGACCTTCTTCAATAATCGACATACGGCTTAAGCGTTGATTATCCCCCGGCCAATGTGCCGCGACTTCAACTAAAAAGTGCGCATTGATTTCAAAAATAATTTGCATAATACGCGGTAATAATTTTTGCAATAACGGGACAGACCATTTTTCCAAAGCTTCTGGCAATAACGTATGATTCGTATAAGCCATCGTGTCGCGGGTAATCGACCATGCGTGTTGCCAAGACAGGTTATGATGATCAATCAACAAGCGCATTAATTCTGCAACGGCAATACTTGGATGCGTATCATTAAGTTGAAAACAACTTTTTGCTGCGAATTGGCTAAAATCTTCACCATAAAGACGAACCCAATGTTCTACAATATCCTGCAAACTGGCAGAAGCTAAAAAATATTGCTGCTTTAAGCGCAATTCCTTACCGTTTTCGTTGGCATCATTTGGATACAACACCATGGTAATATGTTCAGCGGTAATTTTAGAACCGACCGATTCGCTGTAATCACCGGCATTAAACTCCGCCAAATCGAACTCTTCCGTAGCGGCCGCCTTCCACAAACGCAGGGTATTGACTGTCCCATTACGATACCCCGGCACCGGCGTGTCATAAGGAACCGCCAAGACATCATTCGTATCAACCCAACACATCCGCTGTTTACCATTTTCATAAGTTTGTAGTTCAGTACGTCCACCAAACTTAATCCGCAACGCATATTCAAGACGTTTAATTTCCCAAACATTACCATTGCGTAACCAATGATCGGGCTTTTCAACTTGCTCACCATTAACAATCGTTTGCGTAAACATGCCATAATCATAACGCAAACCATATCCTATAACCGGCAATTGCAAAGTGGCACAACTGTCAATAAAACAAGCCGCAAGTCGCCCTAAGCCACCGTTACCCAAACCTGCATCCATTTCATTATCAATTAACTCTTCAATTTGTATCCCTAAATCATACATCGCTTGGCTAACTTGATCATTGACACCTAAACTTAGCATTGCATTACTTAATGTACGCCCCATTAAATATTCCATCGACAAATAAAAAACCCGCCGTGTGCGGTTATTTTTATAAGTAGCGTGTGTAGTTTTCCAACGCTCCATCAATCGGTCACGCACTGCCAAGGATAACGCTTCACTGGCATACAACGGTGAACGACACAACTCGTCACGACCTAATAAATGAATATAATATTGTTTAAAATCACGGATGAACGCTTCTTTGTCCATCCCCAATTTTGGAACTTGCGTAATTAACGGATTAGGACAACTGGACACAAATATTTTGCTAGGCATAATAAAAAGAATAAGTTAAAAAAATAAGGCATCTATCTTACAGCCTAACGCATGTCTTTTGTATGACAAACGCATCGGATAACTTTCAGCTCCGTTCAACCACACATTCCAGCTAATGTTTTTCCAGTTTACCCAAATACCCCATCAACAATGCCGAAAACACAAACGTCATATGAACCACCACATACCAAAAAATTTTGTCATTACTTACCTTCTCCACATTCATAAAAATTTTTAGCAAATGAATTGACGAAATCGCGACAATAGAACTAGCCAATTTCATTTTCAACGAGCTGTAATCGTGCGTTCCAAGCCATTCTAATTTTTCTGTATCGGCCTCAATATCCAATTGTGAAACAAAATTTTCATATCCACTGAACATCACCATTACAATTAAACTACCCACCAACGTTAAATCAATTAAACTTAACACGGATAACACTAAATCCGCCTCGGCAATTTCAAAAATATGCGGTAATACATGCCACAATTCATGAAAAAATTTAATTGCAATACACAACAGCGTTAAACTCATGCCTAAATATACCGGCGCCATAATCCAACGACTGGCATACATAGAGCGTTCTAATGAAAATTCAATAAACTTTAATAAACGATTCATTTTCTCTCTCATTATTATCGATGGGTTATTAAAAAGGCTAATGCTATTTTGACAGACCAGATGGTTTTAAATTAGGTATAGGCGACATTAATGAAATTTTACCTTTGATTAATTCAACGGCTTCATCAAATTGCCATGTTAAATAATCGGCGTAACTGTAGGTTTTGCTGAAATCTAATTGGGATAGGCTGGTGATTCTAGGTAAGTCTTTACTTTCTTGATAAATTAATTCGGCGGTGTTCATTTCATTTTACCTTCTCTTTTATCAAGACATTCTTTTGCAGACCCATTTTCGATAGTTTCAAATATTTTTGATTTAGCTTCGCAAACAGATGGGTAAATAAATCTCCCTTGTACATTGTTCATAAGAACTCTAAATCCTTTTTCATTTGGCACTATTTCTGCATCAATATTTTGTTGACGAATAACTAAACTATGTCCTTTTTGTTTCCAACGTGAAGAATCTTGAAAGCGTTTTAATCTATCTTCATAACGTTTTTTTGAGTCCATAATACCGCTAGCGATTTTTGTTCCTGTTAAATTATCACAACAAATCGTGCCAACATTTAACATTTCCCAGTTTGGATGAAAGACACTAAAAACGTAGCGTATTGATTTTCCACAAAGTTCGCATGTACCGTCTAAGCTACCTAAATCATTTTCTGAAATAAAGCTCCATCCAAAACTCGGTGGAATGAGACCATGCTCTCTTGCATGACATCCTTTACAAAGCGTTTCACAATCACCATAGCTATATTCCCATGGCAACTTTCCAGAAACGTAAGTTTTATGATGCACTTGCAAAACAATATTCTCCAACCCTGAACGACCACATACTGCACAACGATTACCATCAAGCTCAATCACTTCCTTGCGAAACTTTGACCATTCTTGATTTCGATATGAGTTAGCCATAACAGATACCACCCTCGAAAATTTGTTAAATTACAACTTCATCTTAATTTTCTTGTTACAGTGTCCAAATGAAGCGTATCAGGATAATTATCATTCTGTATAAAAATGCGCATACAATTCTTCAGCACTAATAAAACGACTCACCTGGCGCATAATGGCTTTACAAGTCCCAATATCTAACTCATCGTGATTCGGAATGGTTAAAATCTGCTTTTGGTTTTGCACCATCCGAATCAATTTTATATGGCTGCCACGTTGTGATGTAATCACAAAACCAAAGTGCGCAAAAATAGCCAAAACTTGTTTAGCAGTTAAGCGTTTTAATTTAGGCACAAACTGCTTCCATTTCGTAATTGACAATAATCGGGGGATGCGGTGCAAATCCTAAGCTGGCTAAATCTTCACCTTCTAAATGCAAACCAATAGCTTCGCGTAAATTTTTAACCACTTCATCTAGCGTTTTCCCTTGCGTAACAATTGGCAATTCAATACATTCAGCGATAAAACCTGATTCTTCGCCTGTATAAATTTGAGCTTTAATCGTGTAATACATTATGCACACCCTCAATTTATAATTGTTTTATAACAATCCACAATACGCTGCAAAATCCCCAACAATTGCGGCACGTTATCCAAATAATAGCGGTCAATATCAATATAAATCGTATTATCCTGCAATTTTAAAAACTGCCAATCATCGCCTGTAGTCACACAGCCATAAATCACTGGAATTTCTTTACCGTCTTTTTGATTGTAAAGCCGCGCCCCCAACATTTGCGCGACACATTGCGGAATGCCCAATTTTATATCGTTATCTTTTGCCTCAATTAACATAAAAATGGGCGATTCCACCGTATAAGTATCCGCCCGCGCGGCAATAATAAAATCACATTCGCCATTTAAACCGTTTTCTATATCAGCTTCTAAATTAACACCGGAATAAATGCCAAAACCTTCCTTATTTTGTTCCCAGCATTCAAACAATATCGGCGAAACAATCCGCTCGGAACGGGCTTTTTCCGATAATAGTGGCATTTTTAATCCCAGCTTCAAGGTTTGCTTTAACCAATCGCTAGGTTCAAGAAGATTAATTTGGGCAAATAAGCGGATGCCTTTTTCCTCTAGCTGGAATTGTTGCTTTAATTCTTTTAACTTAAAACCAGAATAAGCCACTTTAAAACCTCACTTCAATCCCCCGCTCCGCCATCCGTTGCTTGGCCTGCGCAATGGTATATTCCCCAAAATGAAAAATACTCGCTGCCAGCACGGCATCTGCTTTACCTTCCAAGATACCATCGGCTAAATGGTCGAGCGTCCCCACACCGCCAGAAGCAATCACTGGCACAGAAACGGCTTCACTGACTGCGCGAGTCAATGGCAAGTTAAAACCGCTTTTCGTGCCGTCTTTATCCATGCTGGTCAACAGAATTTCACCCGCGCCGAACTCCACCATTTTCACTGCCCATGCCACCGCATCAATCCCAGTCGGTTTGCGTCCTCCATGTGTGAAAATTTCCCAGCGATTCGGCTCGCCTTCGGCACTAACTTTTTTCGCATCAATAGCAACAACGATACATTGTGAGCCAAACCGTTCAGCGGCTTCCTTCACGAATTCAGGTCTAAACACGGCGGCACTATTAATGCCAACTTTATCCGCGCCAGCATTTAACATCGTGCGAATATCGTCCAACGCGCGAATGCCGCCGCCAACGGTCAACGGAATAAACACTTCGCTGGCAACTTGTTCCACAACATGAACCATCGTGTTACGCTCGTGGTGTGTTGCGGTAATGTCTAAAAAAGTAATTTCATCCGCGCCTTCTCGGTCATAACGGCGGGCGATTTCTACCGGGTCTCCTGCATCGCGGATGTCAACAAATTGTACGCCTTTGACAACGCGCCCGTTATCAACATCTAAACAGGGAATAATACGTTTAGCGAGGCTCATGCTGGCTCTCGATAAGAAGGTAATTGCATTAAATCACGTTCATTTTCGCTATAAATCGCTAAGGTAAATACACTTTCGCGGGTTTTAGCTTCTGTTGTAGCAAAAAGAGTACGAACTAACTCTTCCAAGGCTTTTCCTCGGCTACCCAATTTATCGAGCCATGATTGTTTAATAACCATTTTCACGACATAAGAAGAATCATCAAACGGGGAAGCCTCATCCAGATAAAAATCACCTTCAATGTAGCCCTGAGTTTGGCAGGTTTGTTTGAATTTTTCTAATTCATTTTTTAAGCTTGCTCTATCCATTGGAGTAATCCTCTCTCGTTATTGTCATCTTGTAGAACGTTTAACAGATTTTGAACAGTGAAAGCATCTTGCGTGTTAAATTGATAACGGACTTGTTCGCTCCATTGGCAACGTCCCGAACTTTCAAATAATAGGGCATCAGCTAACATGAGTTTAATATTGCCACTTTTAGCGATTTTAAATTTATCTTTTAAACCACTAAAAATAAACAATAC
>JACCEE010163746.1_pt1 | contig 20304 bp, 23 predicted proteins | sample 7449931 | NCBI WGS metagenome assembly JACCEE01 (sample SAMN15323457, study PRJNA562643) | freshwater metagenome | isolation source: river surface water | place: USA:Blue River Watershed | collected 2017-08-19 | reverse complement strand
GGCCGAACATTTCCTCAGATAGGCGATTCTTCACTTGGTAAAGTGACATACAACAGTTGGCGTTCGGAACAAAATAGACCCACTGGGAATTGGTGGGGGCCAAAATTGAATTTGCTATCGATAAGTGCAGCCGAATGGTTCACTTTAATTAAGTCAATGGATGGAAATAAACCAAACCCAACAAACATGGAAGCTGGTACCAAAGGTCTTCCGATTTTTTGTTCGCAAAAGGAGGAGTTGGGTCAGGCTTCAGGCTTGGCATACAACGCTGGAGTTTTGCTTTATGAAAAGCTTGTGGGCGAGTTTGGCCATCAGAGAGTCATGGACTGGTGGTACGAACTGCGCACAACCTCCGATTGGGAAGTTGCTTTCGAAAAAACTTTTAAAATGAATATTGATGACTGGTACAAGCAAAGTGCTATTCCTTACATAATGCAGGAGTACAGGAATTATGTTTATATTCCTTCTAATTGAGAAGAATTTATTTCATGTTTGCAAATATTTACAGTGAGCATCGAGTCAGCAAAACAGTATTGAGTTTCGCGCCACTTGCATCAATTTAGCGTACAAGTGAGCTAATTAGTTTTTGCATTCACGGCCAACATTGCCCTTGCAGATAATCATTAGAAGGATCAATCCAAGAAGAAGTCGAGCAAGAAATCCTTAGTTCCTGGCACAACAGCATATTTATCAAGATCGGTAATACCTTCTGAGGCTAGGACTTCATCATCGACAAAGAAGTTCCCCGTGCATTCAGCGCTAGGGCGATTGAGAATGATGTAAGCAGCGTCGGCAAGAATCTCGGGTGTTCGACATGCGGCTGTATCCACTCCTGGAATCATCTGGAGCGCAGCAGTATCGATAGCGGTACGTGGCCATAGGGCGTTGACCGCAATCTTGTCGCGTTTAAATTCTTCAGACATTCCAAGAACGCACATACTCATTCCATATTTTGCCATCGTGTAGGCGACGTGGTTTCTAAACCACTTTGCTTTCATAGAAAGCGGCGGTGAGAGAGTAAGGATGTGAGGGTTTCGACCTTGCTTTGAACTTTCTTGTAGATGCGGAATCACTGCCTGCGACGTGAGAAATGTACCGCGGACATTGACATCAAACATGAGATCAAATCTCTTAGCGGGGGTCGCAAGAGTTGGGGTGAGATTGATGGCACTTGCGTTATTAATAAGGATGTCCAATCCCCCAAATTCAGACGCCGCTTTTTCAACTGACTCAGCAATCTGATTTTCATCACGGAGATCGCACTGGATGGGTAAAGCTTTTCCGCCAGCGGCTTCAATTTCTTTCGCTGCCGAGTGAATAGTCCCGGGTAATTTAGGGTGCGGATCGCTGGTTTTTGCCGCAATAGCAATCATGGCGCCGTCTCGTGCCGCCTTCAAAGCTATTGCAAGTCCTATTCCGCGCGAACCTCCAGTTACAAAGATTTTCTTTCCAGCAAGTGACATTTACTTTCCTTTCTTTGCCAAGAAGTTCATAAACGCTTCCCTAGCTTCATCAGATTGGAGGGCCATTTGAAAGAGCTCGCCTTCTGCGCGCATGACTGCCGAAACTTTGTCATGGAGCTCGCTCTTAATTAAGGCTTTGGTTTGGATGACTGCGTTGGGTGGCTGCACAGCAATTTTGGCGGCAAATTCTTTCGCTTTCTGCAAAGGTTGATCGCTTATTTCGGCAATCAAGCCAATCTCTTTCGCATAGTCAGAACCAAAAGGTTCTCCTGTGAGAAAGATTTGCGCGGCGCGTTGGTATCCGGCAAGTCGCGGAAAGAGAATGCTTGAGCCTGCTTCCGGTACTAGCCCTAGATTTACAAAAGGCATAGAAAACTTGGTCGTAGGAGATGCAACGACAACGTCACAATGCATCAACATTGTGGTGCCAATCCCAACTGCATTCCCCGAAACGGCAGCGAGTAGCGGCTTACTAAAAGTATGAATCTGCTCAAGAAATTGCATAACCGGTGAACCAGGCTCTAGAGGCGGCGCATTAAGAAAATCGTAGAGATCATTGCCGGACGTAAAGTGCGGACCTTCATGGGTAATGAGAACTGCCCGAACTCCGAAATCTCCGTTGGCTTCTTTAAGTTGATCAGCCATGTATTGATACATATCGCGAGTAATCGCATTTTGTTTCTCAGGGCGATTGAGGCTCAGGGTTAGAATTGAGCTGTCGAGCGACGATAAGACTTCTGCCATTTGGGCATCTTATCGGGCTAGCAATGGAGAGCGATGGAACGTCTAACCATCTTGACCAGAGAATTAACGCCTTTTGAACACCTCGTTGCAACCCATCTCTGCGACGGGTTGTCTAATTCAGCTATTGCACGAGAAACAGCACATAGCGAGAAGGTTGTTGAAAACACAGTCTCACGAATGGCAAAAGCGCTCGGAGTTCAATCCGGTCCTGACATAAATATACGAGTGCTCATCGCGCTTGCCTATCGATCTCATTTCGGAGATAAAGCATTCGATAAATTGAATGTGCCATGTAAGCATCTTGAACTCGGCCCCGATGGCCAGATGATTTGTACGCGACATATGTGATTGAGATCTAAGTGCTAGCACTACGACCTCTTTCGTGAGGTGCCAGCACTCGTAAAAGCGAGATATTCGTGAGAAGAAAGTTGTTTCATAACTACAGGGCCTTCGGGTCTAGTCAGAGAGACTGACTTCAACTACAAGATTAAGGAGAGGTAGTTATGAAACGCAGAACTATTGATCGTGTCGTAAGCCTTATTGGCTTGGGACTTTCGGTCTTCCTATTTGTTGCTGCTGCATTACTTAATTGGGGTTACACATTTGCGGATAAAAACGTTTCCGATCAACTCAGCGCGCAGAGAATTAGCTTTCCCGCAGCTGATAGCGATAGCTTCAAAGCGTTGCCTGAAGAAGATCAAGTCGCGTTAAAGCCATTTGCAGGGATGCAATTAACAACTGGAGAGCAAGCAATGGCATATGCTCAGCATTACATCGGAGTGCACGTCAAAGGCATCGCAGGTGGTAAAACTTATTCTGAAGTAAGTGGGGCGGCTCTTGCTGCGAGCGCACAATCTAAAGCTGATCCAACAAACACCGAACTTGCTGCAAACGCAGCAACGCTCATGGGACAGCGTCAAACACTATTTATGGGAGAAACCCTTAAAGGGCTTCTAGGAAATGCCTATGCTTTCTGGCAACTCGGACAGATTGCAATGTATGCGATGTGGGCAGCGATTGCCGGCGGAGTAATCATGTTGATTCTCTCTATTCTCGGCTTTATGCATCTCCGTCGCACCCCAGAAGGTGTGACGGTCTAAGCCCTCTACTCTCCGTGGGGGCAATTGAAAACCCCTTGGGTCGATTGACCCAAGGGGTTTTATCTACTTGATAGATGTTCTAGCGCTCTAACTTTCCGTCAATGAATGCACGGGTGCGATTCTGAGCTTCTTCATCAGAGTATTGCTCTGGTGGAGATTTCATAAAGTAACTCGATGGTGAGAGTAATGGTCCGCCAATCTTGCGATCGAGCGCTAACTTTGCGCAACGAACTGCATCAATAATGACGCCAGCAGAGTTTGGAGAATCCCAAACTTCAAGTTTGTACTCGATTGTTAATGGGACGTCGCCGAATGCGCGACCTTCAAGTCGGACGAATGCCCACTTACGATCATCGAGCCATTGAACGTAGTCAGAAGGTCCGATATGAACATTGCCTGGGCCCATGTCGTAATCAAGCTGCGACGTTACAGATTGGGTCTTGGAGATTTTCTTTGACTCTAATCGATCGCGTTCCAACATATTCTTAAAATCCATATTTCCACCAACATTGAGCTGGTAGGTGCGATCAACTTTTACGCCGCGATCCTGGAATAGTTTGGTGAGGATGCGGTGGGTAATCGTTGCTCCAACTTGGGACTTAATGTCATCGCCAACGATAGGAAGGCCAGCTTTGGTGAATTTATCGGCCCACTCTGGAGTTGAAGCGATAAACACTGGGAGCGCATTAACAAAGGCACAACCAGCATCAATCGCACATTGGGCGTAGAACTTGGTTGCCGCTTCAGAACCAACCGGCAGATAGCAAACGAGAACATCTACCTTGGCATCTTTGAGAGCCTGGACCACATTCACTGGAGTAGCGGTGGATTCAGTGATTGTCTCCTTGTAATAACGTCCTAATCCATCATGTGTCTCGCCGCGAAGAACTGTGACGCCAGACTTGGGTACATCTGAAAACTTAATAGTGTTGTTCTCACTTGCCCACATTGCATCAACGAGGTCGAGCCCAACTTTCTTGGAGTCAACATCAAAGGCAGCAACGAACTTCACATCTCGGACGTGATATCCCCCAACAACTACATTCATAAGTCCTGGGATCTCTTGATCGATTGGTGCATCTTTGTAGTAATGCACTCCTTGAATCAGAGAGTTTGCGCAGTTACCAACTCCGACGATGGCAACGCGGATTTCTTTTGTTGAGGTCACGAGGTTTTCCTTTCAGACTTAATCATTTCTTCGAGCCAAGCGATTTCTCGCTCTGCGGTTTCCAAGGAATGGCGACGCCACTCCACAAGATATTTATCGAGGCCAACGGCAGACCTTTCTAGGTCGGCACGAAGAATCTCGGCCTTCTCCTTGAGGCGACGATGACGTCCCTCAAGAATTCTTAATCTGCTTCGAGTAGATGTCGGACTAAAGAAAGCGACATGAACTTCGAAGTTATCGTCATCCCATGATTGTGGACTCACACTTTCTGTGAGTTGATCAAACTTCTCTTCCCCGGTTTTTGTAATGGAGTAAACGATTCGAACTCTCTTGGAACGTCCACCTTTGGGAACTTCATCTTGAGTGATGAGCCCCGCTTCGACCATGCGGCGAAGTTGCGGATAGAGCACGGAAAATGAGAGCGCTCGGAAAGGTCCAAAAATCGATGTCAGACGCTTGCGAAGCTCATAACCATGAAGCGGGTTCTGGGAGAGCAGCCCAAGGAGAGCAAATTCCAAGGACTCAGACCTAGATCTCACGCTCACCTCGCATCTCACGGTATATATCGTTTCGATATATCGAGTCGGTAGTTAACTCGATATATCGCGGGCGCGCAACATTTCGGCTTCGTGTCGTTATCGATTTCTCAGTTTCGGGCGCGTCATACCGCTCGGTAGGTCACATACGGTCTTACCCTCTTGTTCTAGAGATTGCCCGCACCCTCTTATCGTCTACAGATCTAAGGGCGCTCTAGAAATGAGGACCTCTCACATGAGTCTCTTCTCTTGGAAGCTTCACGGGACCGGAACCAGCATCGCGCCTGGTGCGGTCGTTTCCACAGATGAACGACTAAGTTGGCCACGCACAATCGGAGTTGGCCTACAGCACATCGCAGCTATGTTCGGCGCAACATTCCTCGTGCCGATCCTTACTGGCTTGCCACCAACGACCACACTTTTCTTCTCCGGTGTTGGAACGATGCTCTTCCTCATCATTACTCAGAACAAGGTTCCTAGCTACCTTGGTTCTTCATTTGCATTTCTAGCCCCGATTGCGGCTTCCGTTAAGAGTGACAGCATGGCTGTTGCCCTTGGTGGCGTTGTCGCAACTGGTGTTCTTCTTGCTCTCGTCGGTTTGATTGCTCGCGCAGTAGGTACAGGTTGGATCAACTGGATGTTGCCACCTGTTGTTACAGGAACCATCGTTATGGTTATTGGTTTCAATCTTGCTGGCGCAGCTAAAGGTGGACTCGCAAGCGGACCAATGCTCGGAACAATCACTCTTCTTGCTATCGCAGGTTTTGCTGCATTCTCCCGCGGATTCATTGGACGTATTTCAATCTTCCTCGGAGTACTTGTTGGATACCTCGTTGCATTCGTCATGGGCGATGTTAAGACTGATGGAATTACCGCAGCGAAGTGGGTAGCAGCTCCAACCTTCACTACCCCAGAATTCAAAGCAAGTGCAATCATCCTCTTTATTCCTGTAGTGCTCGTATTGATCGCTGAAAACGTTGGACACGTTAAAGCGGTTTCGAATATGACTGGTAAAGATCTCGATGATCAGATGGGCAATGCCCTCTTTGCTGATGGAGTTGCAACAACTCTTGCTGGCGCAGGCGGTGGCTCTGGAACAACCACATATGCCGAAAACATCGGTGTTATGGCGGCGACTCGTGTCTATTCAACAGCTGCATATTGGATTGCAGCGTTGGGAGCGATTGTTCTCTCTGTCTCGCCAAAATTTGGCGCAGTGTTAAGCGCTATTCCTGGGGGCGTTCTAGGCGGAGCTCAAGTTGCGCTCTTTGGAATGATTGGAATTCTCGGTGCCAAGATTTGGATTGAATCACGCGTTAATTTCGCAGATTCAACTAACTTGCTTGTCGCGGGTTCAGCAATCATCATCGGTATCGCTGATATCTCATGGACAAGCGGTGATTTCACATTTAATGGAATCATCAATGCGACTGTCGTTGCAATTGTGGGATATCGCGTATTCCACGGTATTTCGAAGTCGCGCGGAACCAGCGCTGCATAAAGTAAGTTCAATACTACGAACGCCTGGCCAATGGTCAGGCGTTCGTACTTTTACAACGAATAGACTTATCAGATGGTTCTAGATTTCCCCACTCGCTACCCGGAGTACCTCATCGCTGCAATGATCATCATCCTTGCGCCGGGTCCCAGCGTTCTCTTCATTATTGCCCGCGCAATTGCATGGGGTCGCGCAACTGCCGTTGCAACTGCAGCTGGAAATGTAACGGGGGCATTTACTTTATCCCTCATGGTTGCTTTTGGACTCGGGCCGATTTTGCAGAGAAGTGAAGCAGCTTTCATAGGCGTGCAAGTTCTTGGTGGTTTTTACTTAATCTATTTAGGGATTGATGCCATTCGCCATTCCAAAATTCATGCCGAAGATATGGTCAATCAAGGAGATCTCAGACCATCTGCTATTCGATCGGCGCGTGATGGTTTCTGGGTGGGAGCCCTCAACCCCAAAGGATTAGTTTTCTTCGCTGCAATCTTGCCCCAATTTCTTGACCGTGATTCATCAAATGTCACCTCTCAACTTGTTCTCATGGGAGCAACGTTCTCGGTGTTGGCTTTCTTCTCAGATGGATCATGGGGCTTGATTGCCGGCACAGTTCGAGAATGGATGGCCACTTCTCCTGGACGCCTTGTGACGATGCGCAAGATAGGCGGTCTGGTGATGATTACTTTGGGGATATTCACGCTAACTTCCGCGTTGTAATCATCCGAAATGTCAGTGGTGCAGGGCAGAATCCCACTATGAGCAAAGCCCGCGAATTTATTAGCCCCAGTGATCTCACTTTCTCCTGGAATGGTTGCCATCGTTGTTTATGGTTGAACTACAACCATGGAGTAAAAGCTCCTTCCTTTATGCCACTTGTGGGCGAGCTCTCTGCAATGCAGGAAAATCATTTCAACGGCGCTATCTCTTCCCAACTTCATCCAGAGATTAAAGAGGGACGCGTCCTCGATCGTGGAGGCTGGGTGAAATCAGTTCCGATTCCCTATAACGGAAAAGCTTCGCCATATGCGATTCGCGGTAAATATGACTTACTCATGGAGTTCCAGGATGGAACTTTTGGAATTATCGATTGCAAATTTCAAGGGAAAGATAACGATAAGAGCGATTTTTATGCGCCCCAACTCGAGGCCTATGCGTACGCCTTAGAAAATCCCGTCTCTGGGGAACCAAGAAAAGTTTCTGTAATCGGTTTATTGGTCTGGTCTCCTAAGAAACCAATCGGCGATCCCCATTCCGGTTTCTCTCTTGGACTCAATAGTTCTTGGTTTCCTATCACCCGCAACCCTGATGGATTGCAAGAACGACTTCAAGACTTTATTGAAGTGATTTCTGGCCCTACCCCAGTTCGCGACACGGGATGCGAGACCTGCAAATTCATTTCAGAACGACGCGAAATCTTCGGAGCAGAATAAAACTAATCTTCTTCTGATCCTTCATCGGATTTCTTACGGCGTTTCTCTTCTGCCAACGCCTCTTTGGCCTGTGAAGCGTAGATATCAACATACTCCTGCCCCGACATCTCCTGGAGTTTCTTCATAATCAAATCTGTAGCTTTGCGAAGCTCCTCAGGATCATTTGATTTATCCGGAGTTGGAAAATACATCGGTTCACCAAAGACCATCTTGACGCGCATAATTTTCGGAATGACTTTTCCGGTTGGTTGAATATCTGCAGTGTTGAACATCGCCACTGGAACGATTGGCGCACCGCTTTCCATAGCTAGACGCGCTACTCCTGTACGACCACGGTAGAGACGGCCATCCGGTGATCGGGTGCCTTCGGGATAAATTCCTAAACATCCACCTTCTGCTAAGACCGATAACCCAGTAAGCAGCGCCGCTTCGCTTCGCGAACCCCCAGCTCGATCAACTGCAACCTGGCCAAGGGCAATAAAGGTCAACTTCTTTACTAATCCTTTAAGTCCAGGAGAGGTGAAATATTCGCTCTTGGCCAAGAAGGTAACTTTTCTTGGGACCACCAAAGGCATGAAAATCGAATCGCTGAAAGAGAGATGGTTTGAAGCGATGATGACAGGTCCCGATGAAGGAACATTTCTTAATCCGCGCACCTTTGGCCTGAAGAGCAAGGTAAGTACGGGGAGCAAGAAAGATTTCAATAATCCGTAAGCGACTTTGTCGCCCTGCATCATCGATTGAACCTTGTTCCGCTTTCTGCGTAACGCCATGGCCCTAATTTAGAGCCTTTTGGTCTCTTTGGGACAAATTGTTATGACAATATGACGGCTGTGAGCGTGATTCCAAACGGCGAAGAGTTCCACCTCGAAGGAGGCTCAATCGCAATTCTCATGGTTCACGGTTTTACTGGTTCGCCGGTATCAATTCGTCCATGGGCAGAATCGCTCCATAGAGAAGGATTTACAGTACGCGTTCCGCGCTTACCTGGACATTCTCGAACGTGGGAAGAGATGAATAGAACTCGCTGGGAAGATTGGTACGAGGAAGTTGATCGCAATTTCACCGAGTTAAAAAAGAAATATCAAAGGGTTTTCGTTGCAGGATTTTCCATGGGTGGCGCACTTTCAATTCGGCTCGCATCAATTCGCGGCCAAGAGATTGAAGGTTTGATATTAGTTAATCCTTCCATTCATGATCCCCGAACCTCCCTAAAGCTTGTACCGCTATTGCAATATGTCATCCCTTCACTAGGTGGACGTGGAACTGATGTAGCCGCGCCAAATCCCCCAAAACATAGTTATGGTCGAACTCCCCTACGTGCTCTTCGATCATTACAAAAGTTATGGAAAATAGTTCAACGCGATCTATATCTTGTTGATCTACCTCTCATGGTGGGCTACTCAGTCAATGATCATGTTGTCGACCCTAAGAATTCGGAGATTATTATCGACAACGTCTCTTCCATCGATATTCGAGAAGTGATTTTTGAGAGGTCTTTTCATAATGTCGCTTTAGACCATGATTTAGATTTATTGGTAGAAGAAAGCCTCTCCTTTATAAAAGACGTTTTATCTGGTGAAGTTAATCGAGATGAAAGAGATCTCATTGATGCAGAATTCGATGCGATTGTTTCGGGGCTTTCGCTAGATGAGTCAGCCCCATCAACATTTCTTGATGAGTTAGATGATATTGAATCCGACGAGGAATACCGCGGTGATAACAAGCCACTTCCAACTCTTACAACGACTCAACGTGCTGCTCTTGTTGGCGTCATTGGTGGACCTCTCTATGCAATTTCGGTTCAATTCTTTAATTTTGACCCACTTGGACTTGGAGCATGGCCTGGTGCGATCGCACTAGCCGCAGGAATTTTTGCTTTCTTCTGGCAGTTGCGACCTGACAATGACGATGATGATGGAGTAGCGCTATGAGTGAAAATTTCCGCTGGGGAATAATTGGAACCGGAAGTATCGCTAAATCATTTGCGCGAGACTTGGCCTTTACCTCAGGTCATGTCGTCACCGCAGTTGGTTCTCGAGATCTATCAAAAGCTGAAACTTTCGCTGCTCAATTTAATTGCACTCCACTGGGCAGTTATGAGGAATTAGTGGAACAAGACCTTGACGCCGTTTATGTAGCAACTCCACATCCCATGCATGCGCCCAATACGATTTTGGCGCTGGAAGGTGGCAAACCAGTTCTCTGCGAAAAGCCCTTTGCGGTAAATGCACGTGAATCGGCCGCCATGATTGCCGCTTCCAAAAAGAATAATCTTCTCCTCGTAGAAGCAATGTGGAGTCGATTCCTTCCGCATTATCGAAAGATTAAGGAACTTCTTTTAGCAGATGAGTTCGGTGAGATTATTTCTATCTCTGCAGATCACGGTCAGAACCTGCCACTACCAAAGTACTATCGATTGCACGCACCTGAATTGGCCGGTGGCGCACTTCTTGACTTGGGGATCTATCCCATCTCTTTTGCCTACATGGTTCTTGGAAAACCCTCGAGCGTTGTAGCACAAGGTGATTTCACATCTTCAGGCGTTGATTCTCAGACGTCAATGATTTTTAAATATGCGAGTGGTGCACATGCAAATCTCACCACGACTCTCCTAGTTAAATCACCATGCACTGCATCAATCATCGGCACAAAAGCATCGCTCTTTATCGAAGGGGACTTCTATACACCCACTTCGATGAAACTTAAAAAAGTTTCAGGTGAAGTTGTTGAATTTCCACGGAACTATCAAGGCCACGGATTACGTGAGCAGGCTATGGAATTCGCAAACTTGATTGCTGAAGGTAAGAAAGAATCACCGCTGATGTCTCACGCCGATACTCAATCAATCATGGAGACCATGGATGAGATTAGAAATCAGATTGGTCTGCGCTATCCATTTGAGGATTAGAGTAAATAAAACTTATTGACGAGCTAAATCTGCGACTCCCACAAGACCGGCATCGTTACCCAATGTTGCTGGAACGATAACTGGGGCTGGGCGTTTCCCAGTAAATGGAATAAGCCGATTCATTGATTCTCGCGTAGGTGTTAGAAGTATGTCGCCGGCATCAATGACTCCGCCACCAATCACAAATGCTTCGGGATCAAGCGCTGCAACAAGGGATGCGCAGAGCGCTCCTAACCATTGCCCAGTTGTATTAAATGCTGCAATTGCAACGGTGTCTCCATCTTGGGCCGCAGCTGTGATCTGGCGACCAGTTATTCCTTCAATGGTGCCATCGCCACGAGCCAATAAATTCTTTGCTAAATCTGGTGATGCATGAATCGCTTCTCTGGCATGACGTAGAAGTGCATTACCTGAGGCATATTGCTCGAAGCAACCACGAATTCCGCAGCCACATAAATGTCCTTCTGGAACTGCACGGGTGTGTCCAAATTCAGCGCCAATTCCGTAGGCGCCGCGATAGAGCTGGTTATCAACGATGAGACCACCGCCAAGTCCTGTTCCAACAGTTAGCATTATGACGGTATCGAAGTTTCTTCCTGCGCCAAATCTCTTCTCTCCCCAAGCGGCGGAGTTAGCATCATTTTCTAAAACAACTTTGCGACCAATTAATTCCTCTAACTGATCAGTAAGTCGAACACCATTCCATCCAGCGATATTGGGAGTGGCTAACATAGTTTTTCGATCAGATGAGATGAAGCCGGCGGCCGATACACCCACGGCATCTACGTCAAACTCTTCCATTAAATCTTTTGCCACAGCGGCAATTGTTTGCGTGAGAGCTAATCCACCTTCTCGTGGCGTATCTCGTCGTGCGGTTTTAACAATGACGCCGGAGTTATCGACAACTCCACCAAGAACCTTGGTTCCGCCAACATCAATGCCGAGTGCAAAGCTCATGGCTTAAAGAGAAATTAGCTCTCGAGTTTTTGTTTAAGTTGAGAGATTGATTGTTCGATAGTTGTCATCTCAACCTTGCGACGCATCATGTCTGGTACTGGCATGGATAGCGCTGTACCTAAAGAATATGTAACGGTGGTTGTTCCATCACCGTTATCCTTTATGAGATAGCAGCCGTCCATTTCGGTCATCAGATCAGCTTCTTCAAGAGAGAAACAAATCTCGTTCGGCGCCTTACTCCAGTCATAATTGAGGGTCGCGCGATCTTTGAGAACGCCAGCCTCGACCTTGATGGTCAATTTCGTGGGGCGTCCTGATGAATCCTTTTCATGAACTTCGACCGACTTGATTGCGGTCGACCATGTGGGGTACGCCTCAATATCGAAGAGAACTGCTCGTACATCCTCAATCGAGGCATCAATGGTGGTGGAACTGGAAGACATATCGGCCATAGGCGGAGGTTACCTCTTCCCGTTACCTATGAGTAACCGCTAATTTTCGCCCATGACCGAATACTTTGTTCCCGCCCTAGAACCTGCGGCTACCGCAGGAAACCTCACCAACCTTGTCGCAGAACGCGCATGGTTTGAACCAGAGCGCATCATGGTCTCGCGACCACTTGGCGATGGATGGCAGCCAGTTACGGCGCGTGAACTTGAAGCTGAAATTCGGGCAACTGCAAAAGGTCTCATTGCATCGGGTGTACAACTTGGCGATCGCGTAGCAATCATGGCTCGTACTCGTTATGAATGGACAATTCTTGATTTTGCAATTTGGTTTGCGGGTGGAGTATCGGTACCCATTTACGAAACTTCATCAGCTGAACAAGTTGATTGGATTCTCACTGACTCAAACGCTGTTGGAATAATTGTTGAAACTCCACAACTACGTGACACTGTAACTCCAATTCTTCCTTCGAAGGTTAAAAACTGTTGGGTCATGACAGAAAACGTTCTTGCACAACTTGCATATCTCGGTCGTGACATTTCTGATCAAGAGATTGATAACCGTCGCAACGCGCTCAATCCAGACACACTTGCAACTCTCATTTACACATCAGGTACAACTGGGAAGCCAAAGGGTGTTCAGCTCACTCACGGCAACTTCCTCTCTGAATGTGGAAACGTTGTAAGTGGCGCCGCCGATCTCTTTATGAAGCCGGGTGGTTCAACTCTTCTCTTCCTTCCAGTCGCGCACGTATTCGGACGCATGGTGCAAATCGGTTCAATTCGCGCCGGCCTCCATCTAGCGCATTGCAGCGATGTAATTGGTCGACTTGCTGCAGACCTTGCATCCTTTAAGCCGACATTCGTACTTGCTGTTCCGCGTATTTTCGAGAAGGTTTATAACGGCGCAGAAGCTAAAGCTGATGCTGCAGGAAAAGGTTCTATCTTCCGCACTGCTGCAAACGTTGCTATTGAATACAGCAAGGCGCTTGACTCTGGAAGCCTCTCGTTGGCTCTCAAACTTAAGCATGGTCTATTCGACAAACTCGTGTACTCCAAAATTCGACACGGATTAGGAGGACGAGTTGAAGCAGCAATTTCCGGTGGTGCGCCTCTCGGTGAACGTCTTGGCCACTTCTATCGCGGAGCAGGAGTTCGCGTTCTTGAAGGTTATGGACTCACCGAAACAACTGCAGGTGCAACACTTAATTTAACTACTGCACATAAAGTTGGATCGGTAGGAAAGCCAATTCCCGGCACCACAATCAAAATTGCTGATGATGGCGAAGTCTTAATTAAGGGACCGATTGTGATGCGCGGCTACTGGCAGAACGATGCCGCTAACAAAGAAGTTTTCACCGATGACGGATATTTCCGTTCCGGTGACTTAGGAAAACTCGATGAAGAAGGCTATCTATACATCGTAGGTAGAAAGAAAGAACTCATCGTCACATCTGGTGGAAAGAACGTTGCTCCTGCAGTTCTTGAGGATCGACTTCGTGCACATCCACTCGTCAGCCAGTGCATTGTTGTAGGCGATAACCAGCCATACATTGCCGCTCTGGTAACAATCGACCCTGAAGCAATCAAGGGTTGGATTACGGCAAATAAGAAAGATGGTGCGACTCTCGCGGAGCTCACCAAGGATCCTGATTTGATCGCCGTCATTCAAACTGCCGTTGATGAAGCAAATAAGGCTGTTAGCCGCGCTGAATCAATTCGTAAGTTCACTATTTTGCCGGTTGATTTCACAATCGCCGGAGGTCATTTGACTGCAAAGCTATCGGTCAAGCGTCACGTTGTTCACAAAGAGTTCGCGGCAGAGATCGCCGAACTTTTTGCCTAAAGACGAAGCGAACTACGAAAAACTAACATTTAGCCAGGTTCAACCATTTGATCGGTTGAGCCTTGCTCGGCGGCTACACGAAACCCTCGCCCAAAACCTTGCCGTCATTGGCTATGACCTAGATGCACTTATTGGCGATGAGACTCTCAACCCTTCTCAGCGCGCAGACCTCCGCTCCATTCGTCTACAGGTTATGGAAGTAACGAAAAGCTTTAGAGACGAGATTTACCGGACCCGCACATTAAATCGGAGTGAGGTGGCTAGCGAGATTAAATCGATTCTGAGTGAAATCACCACATATATTGACTTGTCTTATCCCGCATTATCGGAAGAGGCAGAGAATCTTCTCAACGAAGTGATCATTGAGATTGCGAGGAATACCCGCAAACACTCCTCGGCCAACTCCTTTTACATAAAGTTTGAGTTAACCGATTCTGGTTTCTTACTTTTGCTTGGCGATGATGGATCGGGAGCAATAAATTTCAAAAAATCTGCTTCCGATCATGAGAGTTTTGGGTTACGCGGAATAGATGAACTCCTCAAAGTAATCGCAAGCGACTACCAATGCAGATCTGACAAGAGCGGCACTCATTTCCGAATCGCTTTTCCACTGCAAAGAGCGCAGTAGGCCGACATGTCGCTGAGAGTTCTTGTCGTTGATGACCACGCCATAGTAAGAGAAGGTTTGCGACGACTCATTACAAAAGATCCCTCAATCACAGTAGTTGGCGAAGCTGCCTCGAAGCGTGAAGCATTTGCGCAGATTTCCCACCACAACCCTGATGTCATAGTTGTAGATCTACATCTACCTGATGGAAGTGGATTAGAAGTTATTGCGTGGGCCCGTTCCCTCTCTCAGAAATTAGGAATCGTAGTTCTGACTATGTCCAATCTTCCAGAACATGTTTTGGCTTCTATGCAATCAGGTGCGAGTTCGCATGTAGATAAGAGCGCTCCTATCGGGGAACTTTTACTCGCTATTCGTGCCAGCGCTGAAAAACCCCTCTCCTTCACAGCTCGCCGTATGACAGAGGCGGTAATTGCAAGGAATAAAGAAACAGGACTTACCCCGAGAGAGTTGGAGATTCTGGAGAAACTCCCTACAGGAGATACCGTTCTGGAAATTGCCGCTCAATTATTTGTTACCGAGTCCACGATTAAGACGCACCTATCATCGGTTTATAAGAAACTTGGGGCGACAAATCGGGTTCAAGCAATAAATGCAGCACGCAAAGTTGGGCTCTTGCCCTAGGAACTTTCTGAATTAATTACTAATTTTTAGCGTTTTATTAAATTGTTCCGACCAAATCTGCCAACGCCATTCATCAACCACCCATTGACGCCCCGACTTACCCATCCGCGCTCGTAGTTCGGAATCTTGCAGAAGTTCTATGGCACGCGCTGCAATTTCTTTAACATTGTTTCCATCAACCACGTATCCGGTGATGCCATGTTGTACCGCATCTGGTGCGCCACCAGATGCTCCCCCAATAACAGGGAGACCGCACGCGCTCGCTTCAAGATAAACAATCCCCAAACCTTCAACTTCTAATCCGAATAACCGAGATCTTGATGGCATAGCAAAGACATCGCCCATTGAGATGTAGCGTGGAAGTTCTGCATACTGAATCCGCCCAATGAACTTAACGCTTTCGTGAAGATCTAATTTAGAAACGAGTGCGTCTAAAACTTTTCGATGTGGGCCCTCCCCGATAAAAACCAAAGTAGCGTTGGGAACTTCTTTGAGAATTTGGGGCATCGCCTCAACGAGTCGATCTTGGCCTTTGCGATGCACGAGTCGACCAACGCTGATCAGAGTTGGCCTATCAGAAATTCCATGCACAGCACGAAGATCATGAGAGACGCTCGGAACAAAATGTTCGGTATCTATGCCGGGTGCAATCTTGATGAGTTTGGAAGTATCTTTAAATCTAGGCAACATAGCGCTTCTAGTAAATTCACCGAGATAGGTTGCAACATCTACGTTTTTTGCAATCTCTCTCATAAACCATGAGAACGGCCAGACCTTTGACCACCAAACTTCATGTCCATGAGTGAGCGCAACAATATGATCTGCTCCAGCGCGCCTGAGCCATCGGGCGGAGAAAGCTAATGGCGCTGCTGCTCCGAACCAAACTATTGCGATATTTCGTTGGCGAATAATTCTTTGTAAACGAGTAATGACGAGTGGCGTGGGTAGAAGAATCTTGGCGCGATCTCGAATCACCTCAACGCCAAAATCACGCATCCAACGTTGGTCATATTCTTCACTTGAGGGTTGGGAAGATGTGTAGACGACTACTTCACCCTTGGGAACTCGCTCAAGTAACCCAATAACAAATGTCTCAATTCCTCCCGCGCGGGGACCAAAATCATTTGTGACAAGGAGAATCGAGGGCACTGCGCTATTTTTCTTTAGATTTCGTCAATTTAGAGGCGGCGCGCGCCAACATATTTCTTTCGGCCGAAGTAGTTACCAAACTCAGCAATCTGCACGCGAGCTCCTGGACGTGGAGCATGCACCATCTTATTTTTACCGATGTAGATTCCCACGTGAGAGATTGGTGAACCAAAAAAGACAAGATCTCCAGGTTGAAGATTGCTTCTAGTTATTGAGCGACCATATCCATATTGAGCACGAGAAGAATGTGGCAATCTCACTCCAGCTTGCTCAAAGGAGCGCATCGTAAGACCAGAGCAATCCCAACGAATAGGACCTGCAGCGCCCCAAACATAACTATCGCCGATTTGTTTGACCGCGTAGCGCAGCGCTACGCCTGCTCGACCCGAGACTGCATTAGCGAGCTTGGCTTGTTCTAATGAATATTTGCGGCGCTCTTCTTCATCCATCGCTTGCAACTTAAGAATGCGCTCTCGGTCTTCTTTCTCTAATTTAGCGAGCAATTTCTCTGCAGCAGCGAGTTTCTCGGATACTTTGGCTGCTTGGGCGCGATAACGCGCTTCCGCAGCTTGAACCAATCTCAACTTATCTGCAACAGTCAAAGATGTTGCATCAAGGCGCTGTTTAGCGGTCGCATATTTACGTAGTTCGATGGCTTGCTTACGGGTGACATTTTCCAGAGAACCGGCAGATGAGAGATATAAGGATGGATCTGATGAAAAGAGCAGTTCTAAACCTTCGCCAAGTCCCGTTGATTTGTAGCGAGCAATTGCAATCGCCGCAAGAGATTTCTTAATTGATTCGACGCTCTGGCGTTGAACATCTGCTTGTTGCTGGACAGAGGTGAGTTGTTTCTTTAATTTGGCTAGTTGAATTTTCGCGGCCTGAGCATTCTCGCCCGCTTCTGCAGCATCTTCTTGGAGTTGCTCAACTTGTGCGCGAACTTCTTTGAGATTGGCATTTGGGGCAGCTTGGGAATGTGGGATGAGAGTTATCGCCAAAGTCAGCGTCAAAACTGAGATGCCGAGGTTTCGCGCGGCATTTTTCAGCGCCTTGGAGATAATCATCGGTTTAGGCTAACCGCGGAGACACAGAAACCTCAACCTGAGAGCGCTTGTGAATCCTGAGAATTAGTGGATTTTCCCTCATGTTGAGCGTAACGAAGGGGTGGAATCATCCCTCTCGAGGCAAGTAGGTCGATGACTCGTGACTCTTCAGACCCTAATTCAGAGATAGCAGAGTCAGGGTTTGAAGAGATAGAAGTTTTCGGAGCCTCAATGAGAACTGAGACAACACAATCTCGACAAGCAATATCTCGCATTACACAGCTTTCGCAATCAATGATCATGGCTTCAAGGTAAGAGTTCCCACTGACATTTCCTTCAGGGCGGTAGCGTGCTCGCCATGAGTTCACATCTGATCTCAAATGACGGTGCGGAGAGGGTAATTGCCAATCTCTTGGTGGCCTCAAACGGCGCTACTACAAAGCTTGGTCGCTCCGCGCCTATGAGTCCACCCAGTGATCGGAAGCGATTTCATGCTCTTCGTTCTCGAGCGCGCGCCATCGTTATCGGGGGAAATACTTTTCGAAAGGAACCTTATTCGAAGTGCGCTTTGCCACTATATGTTGCGACCAGCCAGCCAGAAGGCCAATTTCTTGATGAGACCAATGTTGGTCCGCTCCGACGTCTACTTAATCTAGCTCCTGCAGACCTTGTCGACGTTGCTCTGGCCGAACAAGGCGCTCCAATCTTGGTCGAAGGTGGCGCGCGATTTCTTTATCCACTCATCGAGAAAAGTCTTATTGATACTTTCTATATAACTCGAATTACGGAAGATGGGGATGGTAATTTTTTCGATGAGAGTCATTTGAGTAAGACTTATCGCCTTGAACTATCAGAAGTCGAAGATGGAGCTACTTTCGAAATTTGGAAGCCGCTCAATTTTCAAAAAAATTAAAAGGCAGCGATAAGAATTACCCCACCAAGAGCAGCAGCAATTCCTACATACTGAACTTTATGTAGTCGCTCGTGTAGGAATTTATAGGCCAACAAAATAGTCACAACCGGGAATAAAGAACCAAAGACCATTGCGATAGACACTAATCCCTTAGTTGTAGCAACACCAAGGAGGAAATTGGCTAAGAAGTCAGCAACTCCAATAAAGATAAGAAGTGGAATCTGAGCTTTTCCAAAGCCACCAAGAGTTCTGTAGCGCAGCGCAAGAAGAATGCAAATTGTCACCGAAGCACAACGCATCGCAGTCATAGTGTGGAGTGAATCAGTCTCTGAACCAATTGCAATGAATGTCAGCGCTGTACCAAAACCTAATGCCGCTACGACCGCATAAATGAGCGGGCGGATCGGCAGTCCATTCTTCACTTCTGGGCCACTAGCCATAAACGCGCCCGCTATCGCGATGATGATTCCTGCTGTTTGAAGGTTCGTCGGACGTTCACCTTGCGACAACGCAAAGATAAGTGGAATCAGAACTGAAAGAGAGCTAATCGGAGATACAACTCCCATGCGACCAGTTGCCAGTCCAGTGTAAAAAGCCGTCAGCCCAATAAACCCTGCTATCCCCGCGATTACTCCCGGAATGAAATAGCCATCAAAAGAGAGATTTGGTGCAATGAAGTCGCTGGCAAGAAAGATTGCTGACAATCCAAAAAGAAGTCCAAAGACTTGTGAGACGCCCGTAACTGCAAGTGCTTTGAACTGCTTAGAAAGATTTCCGGCCAAGTAGTCGGCGGTACCCCAGAGCAAACTCGATAAAAGAGCAAGGAGTGAACCCATTCGGCAAGATTAACGGGAAGTTTTCAATTCTTCTGCTTCTATCTCTGCTCGCGCCTCCCCCTGACTTAAATCCACCTCTCTTACCCTTAGACCGTGGCAAATCCAACTGATTTCTTTCACGCTTTTGTTTCGGATATGAAATCACTTTCACCTCGTCCGGAGATAAGAATTGAAGAGATTCCAGCTCCCCAACGTTTAGCTCCATTTGCCTACGCGGTTTCAGCGGACTTAATTGATCTTGCGAGGGCTTCGAATGAAGATGATGAAATCGAAGACATTGCGACTGGAAGATTTGTACTTCTTCATGATCCTGCAGGACAGGAAACATGGGAAGGTAATTTTCGTTGCGTGACATTTGTGCGCTCTGCGCTAGAAACTGAAATGGAAGCAGATCCTTTGCTTCCTGATGTGGGCTGGTCGTGGTTCATTGACGCTCTCAACAACAGCGGAGCTTCTTACATCGCTCCCAGCGGCACCGTTACTCGAGTCATGAGCGCTTCTTACGGGCAGCTCTCTACTCATGATGAATCATCGGAGATCGAAGTACGAGCCTCGTGGACTGCGACTAATCCAGAAGAACTTCTCAAGCATGTTCATGCTTGGTTAGAGCTCATGGCCAGTGCAGCAGGTTTAGCTCCTTTGCCTGAAGGCGTGAGCTCTCTTCCGCTGCGCCGTTAATAATCTGAAAACACGATATCGAGAACTGGGCGAAGATAATTTCTGACGAAGCTAAAGTTTTAAGAGCCCTGCATGTTCCCGAAGCAGGAACACCGCAAGTTATAGTCGATGAAGAAAATCTTCGGCGATGCATAACTGAGTTACATGGCGGCCAAGGTCCCATTGCAATTGATGCGGAACGGGCTTCTGGCTTTCGTTATAGCTCCCGTGCATACCTCATCCAAATCTTTCGTCGCGGCGGAGGGCTCCATCTCATCGATCCCATCGCAGTTGCACAGTCACCGCTAATTGCTGAACTCAATGATGTTATCGCTCATGAAGAAGTTGTAAT
>JACCEE011345838.1_pt1 | contig 20346 bp, 18 predicted proteins | sample 7449931 | NCBI WGS metagenome assembly JACCEE01 (sample SAMN15323457, study PRJNA562643) | freshwater metagenome | isolation source: river surface water | place: USA:Blue River Watershed | collected 2017-08-19 | reverse complement strand
GCAACAGAGACGAGTCCCCGTGGCAACACGGGGGGTGAAACGGGCAATCTCTACGTGCAGCAATACCAAGTAGGCCAGTGTCGACCTGTGTCCCGGGGAGCTGGCGGGTAGGTAGCATCGAGCCGCTGCGGCGACGCACGGCCCAGAAGAATGGCGGTCACGTCACGGGCAACCGCGACGCACAGAATCCGGCGTATCGGCGGGCTTCACACTTATTTTCGGGGCGGGCCTTGTCGCTAGAAGCGTTCATGCGGCATCAAGGCCCGCCACTGGCCTGGTGGCAGCCCCGCCAGCGGCAGCCGCCCCAGGCGGATGCGGCGCCCCTGCAGGGCCTGCAGGCCCACTTGTTCGCACAGCCAGGGGATCCGTGCCGGATCGAGGCCCTTGAACGCCAGGCGCAGGCGCCGCTCGCTTTGCCAACTGGCTTTCAGGGGCGGGCGCTCCGCAGGTCGGGCCGTTTGCGGCGCAGCCAGGCGCTCCAGGCGCGCCAGGCCGCCCTCGGCGAGCGCGCCCTGCACCTGCACCAACCATTCCTGTTCGATCGCGAATGCGTCCTGAGAGAGCTTGCGCGTGATGCGCGGATCCTGGCTGTACACCGCCAGGCCCTCGGCCCCGACGGGCAGCGGCAACAGGCCGTGTGCCTGGCGCAACTGGGCCGCGGTGACGCGCAGCCCGCTGCGGTCCTCGCTCCAGCGCTGGGCCCAGGTGATGACCCCCGGGCCTTCGATATTCGCCAGCACGGTGACTGGCGTGAGCGCCAGCAAGCTGGCTTCAGGGTCCAGCGTCACCGATTGTGCGGGCGCCACGCGCGCCTGCGGCACCTCGACCACCTGACCGTCGACCCGTACCCAGCCGCCTTCGATATAGCGTTCGGCCTCGCTGCGCGAACACGGCACCATTGCCGCCACGCGCTTGGACAGGCGCACGGGCTCGCCCTGCGCCGGGTCGGAGGTCATCACGCCGCCAGGCCCAGTGCCCGGATGCGGTCCACATGCGCCCGCAGCGAGTGCAGGGCCACCGGCCGGATGGCTGCCGGCACGTCGTCATAGGCCTGGGGCAGCCAGTCCTGCAGCGTGCCTTGCGGCATCGCCTGCATCACCTTCAGTACCTTCGTCTCGCGAGCCAGGCGGTGCGCCTTGAGCTTGGCGATGGCCAGCGGCGCTTCGCCCAGCACGTAGCCGTGTGCGGGCAGGATGAATTCGATCCCGTGCTGCGTGCACAGGCCGGCCAGGCGGTCCAGGGACTCCAGGTACGCCGTCATCTCGCCATCGGGGGGGGCCACGACCGTGGTGCTGCCATTGAGGATGTGGTCGCCCGAGAACAGCAGCCCGTCCTCCAGCAGCACCAGGCACAGGTGGTTGGCCGCATGGCCGGGCGTGTGGACCACCTGCAGGCGGTGCGTGAGGCCGCCCCCCTCCAGCGTGATCACCTGTCCGTCTGCCAATGCTTCATCAGGGTTGAAGGCGCTGTCGGCGCGTGCCGTGGCCAGGGAGGGCAGACCCAGCACCGGCGGGCGGCCGTGACAGCGTGCCTGCAGCGGGCGTGCCGCAGGGGAGTGGTCCGGGTGCGAGTGCGTGCACACGATGGCCCGCACCTTGCCGCCTGTGGCCTGCACGATGCGCTCGACATGGCCGGTATCGTCCGGGCCGGGGTCGATCACCAGGTAGCCGCTGGCGGCGTCGCCTACCAGGTAGGTGTTGGTGCCGGGCCCGGTCATCATCCCCGGGTTCGGGGCGGTCAGCCGCTGCAGGTGCCGCAGCAGGGGCACGGGATGACCGGTCTGCCAGTCCAGCGGATGCGCGATCTGCCCGTCGGGGCACACCAGGGCCAGTTCGCCATAGGGCGTCTCGTCCTCCATGTAACGCGCGTCCTGCCCCCCCAGCAGCCCGGCGCGCGGACAACTGGTCCACAGGGGTTGCTCGCTGGCGCAGGCCCGCAGCACCGCCTGCACGCTGTCGAAGGCCACCAGCCGCTGCAGGGTGCGGATGGTCGGGAAGATCATGAAGAAATTGCCAGCCGCGTGCCGCTCCAGGGCCTGGGCCGGGCGCACCCACACCGGCTCGAATTGTTCCGCCTCGTCGGCCACCGGCTCCTGGCCCTCGGGCATGCGTGCCACGAGAAAGGGCACATCGAAGCGCCGGGGCAGGTCTCGGTCGGTGATCCAGTGAGCCAGCATGAACACGCCATCGGCCGCCAGCGTCAGCCCGCGCGCGCGGCACTGGGCGGCAAAGGGCGCATGGCGGTCCATGCTGGCGATGTCGGCGGACGAGGCGTCACGGCCATCGGCGTGGCGTGCCAGCAGGACGCCCAGCTCCTCGAAGCTCTCGCGGATCGCGGCGATCGCCTGGGTCAGGCGCAGGTCGCTCTGGGTCGCGCGCCGTGCGGCGATGTCATGGGCCTGGGCGTCGGCGGCGTCGATACCGCCCCCGGGAAACACATAGGCCCCCGGCGCGAAGCTCGCGGTGGCCGAACGCCGTGTCATGAGGATCTCGACTCCTGCGGGGGTGTCCCGCAGCAGAAGGACGGTGGCCGCGGGACGCAGGGGGGCGGGTTCGCGGGCGGGGTGCAGCAATTGGGTGGCTCGGACCATGCGCGGAATTACAACATGGCCCCCTGACCGATAATCGCCCGATGCGCGTTCGCTTCACCAAGATGCAGGGGGCGGGGAACGATTTCGTCGTCCTGGACGAAACCCGGCACCGCCTGCACCTCTCGCCGCAGCAATACCGGTGGCTGGCCGACCGCCACTTCGGCGTCGGTGCCGACCAGATCCTCTCCGTGCGTCCCTCGCCCGAGGCGGGCATCGATTTCGAATACGTGATCCACAACGCCGACGGCGGTGAGGTCGAGCATTGCGGCAACGGCGCGCGCTGCTTCGTTCGCTTCGTACGTGAGCGCGGCCTGACCGACCGGTCCACGATTCGCGTCAAGACCATGAGCCGCGTCCTGGAGCTGCGCTTGCTGGAAGATGGCCGGGTCACCGTGGACATGGGTGCGCCGGTCTTCGACCTGCCCGCCATCCCCTTCGATCCCTCAGGCCTGAAGGCCCAGGTCAGTGGCCCCTGGCAGCTGTGGCCTCTCCACTTGGATGCGGCGGACATCGCTGTGGCGGTCGTTTCCATGGGCAATCCCCACGCGGTGCTGCTCGTGCCCGATGCCGATGCCGCTGCGGTGACCTCCCTGGGCCCGCGTCTGGAGCGACACCCCTGCTTCCCCCGCAAGGTCAATGTCGGCTTCCTGCAGGTCGTGGACCGCAGCCACGTCCGCCTGCGGGTCTGGGAGCGCGGCGCCGGCGAGACCCTGGCCTGCGGCACCGGGGCCTGTGCCGCGGTGGTCGCCGGTATCCGCCTGGGGCACCTGGACCGGCGGGTCGACGTGCAGACCCGCGGCGGGGAGTTGACGATTGAATGGGACGGTGGCCAGACACCGGTGCGCATGACGGGCCCGGCCGTCACCGTTTTCGAGGGCGAGGTGGAAATTCCGACATGACCATGAGCAACAACGCAATGAATCCGATTACCGAGGACGACCTCGCCAATTACCTGGCGAACACCCCTGACTTCTTCCAGCGCCACGCCGAGCTGCTGGCCAGCGTGCAGCTCACGAGCCCGCACGGCCATCGCGCGGTGAGCCTGCAGGAGCGCCAGGCCGAGATGCTGCGCGAAAAGATCAAGGTCCTGGAGATGCGCATGATGGACATGATCCGCCACGGCAGCGAGAACATGGTCATCGCCGGCCGCCTGCACCGCTGGGCCCTGCAGCTGCTGTCGGTGACGGAGAGCCAGGCGCTGCCCGCCACCATCGTGGACGAGATCCAGGACCAGTTCCTGGTGCCGCAGGCGGCCCTGCGCCTGTGGGGGCTGGACGCGCGGCATGCCTCGCAAGCCTTTGCCCAGGGGGTGAGCGAAGACGTGCGCAGCTTCGCCTCGTCCCTGACCCAGCCCTATTGCGGTGTCAATTCCGGATTCGAGGCCGCAGGCTGGCTGGAGGATCCGGACCAGGCCGCCTCCCTGGCCATGATTCCCCTGCGCGAAGGCGCAACGGCGGACAGCACGCCGGCCTTCGGCCTGCTGGTGCTTGCGTCGCCCGACCCGCAGCGCTTCACCAACGGCATGGGAACGGACTTTCTGGAGCGCATCGCCGAACTCGCCAGCGCGGCGCTTGGCCGCCTGCGCCGGGACTGACCATGTCCGGTGATGCGGCGCTCGTCGAGAAATACCTCGAGCATGTCCGCGTCGGCAAGCGCCTGGCCACGCGGACGGTCGAACTGTACGCACTGGACCTCGAGAGGCTGCAGGCCCACGCCACGCAGGCCGGGATCGGCCTGCTGCAGGTCCAGACCGCGCAGGTGCGCCGCTGGGTCGCCCAGATGCACGGGGGCGGACGCAGCGGGCGTGGCATCGCCCTGATCCTCTCTGGCTGGCGCGGCTTCTACGCCTGGCTCGGGCGGGAAGGACACATCACCCACAACCCGGTGGCCGATGTGCGCGCGCCCAAGTCGTCCCGTCCCCTGCCCAAGGCCCTGAGTGTCGATGACGCCGTGCAGCTTGCGGGCTACCAGGACAGCCAGGGCGACCCCTGGCGCGAGGCGCGCGACGCGGCCCTCGTGGAGTTGCTTTATGGCAGCGGCCTGCGCGTGGGCGAACTGGTCGGCCTGGATGTCCAGGCCAGCGCGTCGGCCCGGGGCTGGATCGACCGCGCCGCCGGCGAGGCCCATGTTCTGGGCAAAGGCAGCAAGCGCCGCACCGTGCCCGTGGGGCAGGCGGCGCTCAAGGCCCTGGACCTCTGGCTGCAGGCCCGTGGCGGGACGCAGGGCCCGCCCGCCTGCCAGTCCCGGCAGGCGGGGGAGCCCGCCTTGTTCCTGGGCCTGCGTGGCCAGCGCCTGACCGCACAGGCCGTCTGGAAGGTCCTTCGCGAGCGCAGCCTGCGCGCGGGCCTGGCCGCTCCGGTCCATCCGCACATGCTGCGCCACTCCTTTGCCAGCCACGTCCTGCAATCGAGCGGCGACCTGCGCGCCGTCCAGGAGTTGCTGGGGCACGCCAACATCGCCACCACCCAGGTCTACACGCGCCTGGACTTCCAGCACCTGGCCCAGGCCTACGACGCGGCCCACCCGCGCGCGCGCCGCAAGGGCTGATGTCCCGGGCGGGACTCGCTGCCTCCCCCCACACACCATTTGGCGTATGGACGCACCGGGTCGGTGCTTTCAATAATCCTGGCCTCAATTGCTGCGCCCCTGGCGCCGACCCTCTTTCATGACGTCTCCGTTGTGGCAACGTTCGGACGGTGAACTGCTCAAGGCCCTGCGTGAAAAGGCGGGCCTGGATGTCGTTGTCCTTGCGCGCCTGGGGACCATGACGGTGCATCAGGTGCGCGGTCTCGAGGATGGCGAGGGTGGCGAGTTCTACAGCCCCGCGATCAAGGCGCACATGGGCCGGGCCTTGCTGGCGAAATTGGGCTACGTCCCCGCACCTGCCGAAGCCGTGTTGGCGGATGTACCGGACGCGGCGCCTGCCGACCCGGTACCCGTTGTCGCCCCGGATCCAGCGCCCCTGCGACAGGCCTCGATCCCGGCTCCGGCCGAGCCCCGGCCCGACAAGCCGCGGCGCATGGGGCCACCCGCCGGGTACGCCCTGGCGGGCATCGGCCTGCTGCTGGCGGGCCTGTGGTTCCTGTCCCAGCACAAGCCCTGGGCACAGCGTTCTCCCGCCGCGGTGTCTGGCGCGGCCACGCCCCCACCGGCCGCGTCCTCCGCCGAAGGGACATCCCTGACGGCCGGAGCGCCCGCCCTCGCGGCGCGGTCCGCGCAAGACGCCCCGCCCGTGACCGTGGTGACCACCGCCCCCGCACCCGCACCTGCTGTGACGCCCGCCGCCCCGAGCGCTCCCGCCGCCGTGGCGGCTGCGGCCACCACGGACCCGGCCTGCAGCGTCGCCGAGTCCCGGCCGGGCCTGACCTTCACCCCCAGCGAACCCCGCAAGGCAGGCACCTTCGTGCACCTGGTGGCGGACAAACCCGTCCGCCTGTGCGTGCTCGACGCCGCCCAGAGGGCCACCCGGCTGGAGCTCGAGCCGGGCGTGGGGCGCAGCGTCGCAGGTGCGGCGCCCTTCGTGGTCCGCGGAGAGCTCGGCCACCTGAAGATCTTCTTCCAGGGTGTGCGCGTCCAGGGCGACCTGGCCGCCGGCACCCAGGTGGTGCTGAACGAGGCGCCATTGCGCTAGCGACCCGGCCTGTTGCGGCCCCGGGGACCGGCCCGCCCCAGCGGCGACAATCGGCCGATGAAAACCATCCGCCTGAAGGCAGGCAAGGAGCGCTCACTCCTGCGGCGTCACCCCTGGGTCTTCGAGTCCGCCATCGCCAAGGGCGGCGGCGACCCCGGAGAGACGGTCCGCATCGAGTCCCATGACGGTGACTTCCTGGCATGGGCTGCCTTCAGCCCCGCCTCCCGCATCCGCGCCCGCTGCTGGAGTTTCGACCTGGCTGACCGCATCGACGCCGCCTTCCTCGTCCGCCGCGTGCAGGGGGCGGTCCGCGCCCGCCAGCGCATGGCCATCGCCAGCGACAGCCTGCGGCTCGTGCACGGCGAGTCCGACGGACTGCCCGGCCTGATCGTCGACCGCTATGGCGACACCCTGGTGGCGCAGTTCCTCTCGGTGGGGGCCGAGCGCTGGAAACCGGTGCTGGCCGATGCCTTGCTGGCCGAAACCGGCCTGGCGCGCCTGTACGAGCGATCCGATGCCAGCGCCCGCCAGCTCGAAGGCCTGGCGCCCGTCACGGGCTGGCTGCGCGGTGACGGTCCCGTCGAACTGACGATCCGCGAGCATGCCTGGCACCTCTCGCTGGACATCGCCACCGGACACAAGACGGGCTTCTACCTGGACCAGCGTGACAGCCGCCACAAGTTCAGCGAGTACGCACGCCGCCTGGGGTTCCAGCGGGTCCTCAATACCTACTGCTACACCGGCGGCTTCACCGTGGCGGCCCTGGCCGGCGGCGCCGCGCATGTGACCTCCATCGACTCCTCCGCCCCGGCGCTGGAGCGGGCCCGCGCCAACGTGGCCCTCAACGGCTTCGAGGCCGGCCGCGCCGAGTTCCTTGACGCCGACGTCAACGCCAGCCTGCGCCACTTCATTGCCCAGGGCCGCAGCTTCGACGCCATCGTCCTGGACCCGCCCAAGCTGGCGCCCACCGCCGCCCATGCCGAGCGAGCGGCTCGCGCCTACAAGGACATCAACCGCCTGGCGCTCAAGCTCCTGGCGCCCGGCGGCGTGCTGTTCACCTATTCCTGCTCCGGCGGCATCTCCGCCGACCTGTTCCACAAGATCGTGGCGTCGGCGGCAGTGGACGCGGGGGTGGACGGGGACATCGTGGAACGCCTGGGTGGCGCGCCCGACCATCCCATGACCCTGATGTTTCCCGAGGGGGAATACCTCAAGGGCCTGGTGATCCAGACCCGGCAGCCGGGCCCATAGGACGGCGCCGACACCGTGTCCCGGGTTTGCCCCTTACACTCCCGGTCCGCAGAAATTCAATCTCGACCATGAGCCTCATTCCCGCCACCATCCTCACCGGCTTCCTCGGCTCGGGCAAGACCACCCTCCTCAAACGTGTCCTGAGCGAGGCGCACGGCCAGAAGATCGCGGTCATCGAGAACGAGTTTGGCGCCGAGAACATCGACAGCGACATCCTTGTCAGCGACACCAACGAGCAGATCGTGCAAATGAGCAACGGTTGCATCTGCTGCACGATCCGGGAGGACCTGCGGGCCACCTTGCAGCTGCTCGCCGCCAAGAAACGCAAGGGGCTGCTCGAATTCGATCGTGTGGTCATCGAGACCACCGGACTGGCCGACCCGGGCCCGGTGGCGCAGACCTTCTTCATGGACGACGAGATCGCGGAGACCTACCTGCTCGACTCGGTCCTGACCCTGGTGGACGCCAAGCACGCCGCGCAGCAGCTCAATGACCGCCAGGAGGCGCGCCGCCAGGTGGGCTTCGCGGACCGGATCTTCATCACCAAGACCGACCTGGTGGCGAAGGACGAGGTGGACGCCCTCGTGCACCGCCTCAAGCACATGAACCCGCGCGCGCCCCAGCAGGCCGTGCATTTCGGCGAGGTGCCGCTGTCCAGCGTGCTGGACCTGCATGGCTTCAACCTCAACGCCAAGCTGGAGATCGACCCGGATTTCCTCGCGGCGGACGGCCACGACCATCACCACCATGACCATGGCCACGACCACGGGCATGACCACGAGGGCCATGACCACGAGCACGGCGAGCACTGCAACCACCCCTCGCATGCCCATGGCGGCCACGGCCACCACCATCACCATGACGACGACGTCAAGAGCTTCGCCTTCAAGTCCGACCGGCCTTTCGATCCGGCCAAGCTCGAGGACTTCCTCGGTGCCATCGTCAACATCTACGGCCCACGCATGCTGCGTTACAAGGGCGTCCTGAACATGAGAGGGACCGAGCGCAAAGTGATCTTCCAGGGCGTGCACCAGTTGATGGGAAGCGACCTGGGCCCGAAATGGGCCGATGGCGAGGCGCGCACCAGCAAGATGGTCTTCATCGGCATCGACCTGCCCCGGGACATCCTGCTTCAGGGCCTGCAGCAATGCCTGGACTGAGGTGGGCCGCAGACGACCGGTTTGGAATTTTTTGCAAAAAACAAGGGCGCCCCGATGCTTGCCTCTTTCTTGCACCTGATGGGATTTCCCTCGGGGCATGAGCGGGCGGGTTCCGCTGCCACAGTCAGTCAGGGTATAAACCGGGCTGATGAAGGCAGTGCGCCTACAGATAACAAACAACGGCCCGAGGGCGGCGAGCAGCGTCCCGTGGGGGCCGCAGCCGCGAGGAGGCAGGAAGTGAAGCCGCAACCCAAGGCCGCCGCAAAGGCGCAAAAAAAGGCCGTCGCCAAGGCAAAGCCCATCAAGGCTGCCGTCAAGGCCAAACCCGTGACCAAGCCGGTTGCCAAACCCAAGGCCGCCTCCAAACCCGTCGCCAAGACGCCAGCCAAGACGCCGGCCAAGGCTGCTGCCAAAGCGGCTGGCAAACCCGCCGGCAAGGCCAGCAAACCAGCAGGCAAGGCCACCCCCAGACCCACGGCCAAACCTGCCACCAAGCCGGCCTCTCAAGCGACCGCCAAGGCGACCAAGCCCGCCGCCAAGCCCGTGAAGAAGCCGGCAGCCAAACCCGCTGCAAAAGCCGCTGCAAAACCCGCCGCCAAGAAAGTGACCGTCAAGCCGTCACCTTCCAAGCCGGTGGCCAAGGCCGTCCCGAAAGCCTCGGCCAAGGCGGGCCGACCCGTTTCTGCGGCCGCCAAGAAGTCCACGGCCGCCAAGCCCGCCGCCAAGCCCGCCGTCAAGGCTGTTCCGAAGGCACCCGCCGTACCCTCCACCCCCGTTGCTGTCGCCTCGCCCGCAGTTCCAGGCTCGACGCCACCGCGTGCCACCCGGCCCTCCGCCAGGCTGGTCCAGATCACGGTGCCGTCCATGGCGCAATCGGTCGCCTCGACCGCCGCCAAGGCCAGCTACATCCAGACCCCGAGCCCCTCTGTGCTGACACCCCCTCCAAGCGTTCCGGTCAAGAAAGACCCCAAACTCGCCAACAACTGGAAGTCCAAGCAGGCTGACCAGTTGACTGACGAAGAAGTCCTCGCCATGCCCGATGGCGAGTACATGAACGACAAGCAGATGGCGTTCTTCCGCCTGAAGCTGACGCAGCTCAAACGCGACATCCTCAACAGCGCTGGTGAAACCACCGAGCACCTGCGTGAGGACACCGTCATCGTGCCCGATCCGGCCGACCGTGCCACCATCGAGGAAGAACACGCCCTCGAATTGCGCACCCGTGACCGCGAGCGCAAGCTGCTCAAGAAAATCGAGCAATCCATCGCCCGCATCGACGCCGGCGACTACGGTTATTGCGACGAGACGGGCGAGCCCATTGGCGTCGGGCGCCTGCTGGCCCGGCCTACCGCCACGCTCTCGCTCGAGGCGCAGCAGCGCCGCGAACTCAAACAAAAGATGTTCGGCGACTGAGCGCGCGGCGCGCCTTTACCGAAGCTTCGTTCTCCTGCCCCCATGCCCGCGCCCCAGGGTGACCCTGACGGCCCACCGGCCCGCCCCCGGGCGGGTGGCCTGGGCGGGCTCTGGCAACGACTGACCGGGTCGCGGGCTCGGGCGGAGGGTGTGCCGGGTGCCCAGGCCCAGGGCACCTATTCGCGCGAGGCCTTGCAGGCCATGATCCAGCGCAAGCGGCACAACGACCAGTTGCGCCACCGCGAATTCGATGCCTTGCGCAAGCTACGCCGCACCGGCGTGACCCCAGCACCGGTCACGCCGGCCCATCCCGTCCCGTTCCACAGTTCCATGCCCTCGAGCCCGGATGAACGGGCCACCACGCTGCGCAAGATCGACGAGATCGAGGCCCAGATGTCGATCCAGTGGCATCGCGTCAAGGCCAAGGTCCCGGCGCGTCCTGCCTCGCACGCCAGTGCCAGCTCCTCCCCGCAAGCCGTCGCAGGCTCTGCGCAGTCGGGCGCATCCGAAGTCCCGGGGACCGCGCGCGTGCCGCTGCAGGCCCGGGTCACGGCCTTGGCCATGCCGCCTGTACCGGCAGGGCTGACGGACCGACCCGCCGCCAGCCACCCCGCGGATTTTGTCCATGACCCCGAGCTCGAGGAAGCGGCCCTGCGCTTTGCCAGTGGGGATGCCGCCGGTGCGGAGCGCGCATTGCTGGCGCTGCTGGCGCCGGGCCAGCAGCGTGCCGACGAGCCCGAATCCTGGCTGGTGCTGTTCGACTTGTACCGCGCCACTGGCCAGCAAGGCCTGTACGAGGAGCGCGCAGCCGACTACGCTGCGCGTTTCCAGCGGTCGCCACCCCAGTGGCGCCGGCTGCACGAGCCCCAGGACGAGGCCGGCGCACGCGCCAGCGAAGCCGCCAGCGCCCTGCCTGCCTCCGCCTTGGGCGAGCCAGGCGCGTTCGACTGGGCATGCCCCGCAGTCCTGGATGCGGCGGGCGTGGCAGCGCTGCAGGACACCTTGGCCCGCCATCCCCAGCCCTGGCGTCTGTCCTGGGCCGCACTCGCCAGTGTCACGCCCGATGCCGTGGCCTCCCTGGCGCACCTGGTGGCCCTGTGGGTCAGGCAGCCGGTGCGCCTGCGGTTTGCCGGTGCCGACCGGCTCGAGCGCATCCTCGATGCCCGCACGGCCTGTGGCGACCGCAGCGGTGATCCCGCCTGGTGGACGCTGCGCATGGATTGGCTGCGTGCGATGCGTCGGGCCGATGAATTCGAACTGGTCGCCCTGGACTACTGCGTCACCTTCGAAGTCTCGCCGCCTGCGTGGGACCCCGCGCGCTGCGACATCCGCGTGATCCGCGAAGAGGGCTCCTCGCGGACCGATACCGGTTTCGAGGCGTTCGAGTCACGGGTTTCCGCCCTGGGCGTGAGTGAATTGAGCGCCTTGAGCAGTTTCGGCCTGAGCGCTTTCGCGCCGGCGCCGGCAGGCGAACTGGCGGGTACGCTGGTGGGCAGTGCCGCGGCCGACCTCGCGCGCCTGGATGCCGCCTTGCAGGATGCCGACGTGCTGGTCATTTCCTGCAGCCGGCTCGAGCGGATCGATTTCCAGGCCGCCGGCGAACTCGTGAACTGGGTGGCGGCCCGCCAGGCCGAGGGCCGCGCCGTCCATCTGACCGATGTCCACCGGATGGTGGCCCCGCTTCTGGGTGCGATGGGCCTTCCAGCCCAGGCCCGTATCAACCTGCGCCGCGACTGAGCCCGCCACGCGGGCCGCGGGCCCGCAGCTTTACCCACCCTTCCTGGCAGCCATGGAACAATTTCACGGAACCACCATCGTCAGCGTGCGCCGACGCACCCCGGACGGCCACTGGCAGGTCGCCATCGGCGGCGACGGCCAGGTCACGCTGGGCAACGTCGTCGTCAAGGGCTCGGCGCGCAAGGTGCGCAAGCTCTATCACGACAAGGTCCTGGCCGGCTTCGCGGGTGCCACCGCCGATGCCTTCACCCTCTTCGAGCGCTTCGAGGCCAAGCTCGAGAAGCACCAGGGGCATCTCGTGCGGTCCGCGATCGAGCTGACCAAGGACTGGCGCACCGACCGCGTGCTGCGTCGGCTCGAGGCCATGCTGGCCGTGGCCGACCGCGATGCGTCCCTGATCATCACCGGCAACGGCGACGTGCTGGAGCCCGAGCACGGCATCATCGCCATCGGCTCGGGCGGCGCTTACGCGCAGTCTGCGGCCAAGGCCCTGCTTGACAACACCGAGCTGGGCGCGCGCGACATCGTGAAGAAATCGCTGGAAATCGCCGGCGAGTTGTGCATCTACACCAACATGAACCACACCCTGGAGACCCTGGGTTAAGAAGGCAGTCGCAGTCCCATGTCCAGCATGACCCCGCAGGAAATCGTCTCCGAGCTCGATCGCCACATCGTCGGCCAGCACGAGGCCAAGCGCGCCGTCGCCATCGCCCTTCGCAACCGCTGGCGCCGCCAGCAGGTCGACGAGAAGCTGCGCCACGAGATCACGCCCAAGAACATCCTCATGATCGGCCCCACCGGCGTGGGCAAGACCGAGATCGCGCGGCGCCTGGCGCGCCTGGCGGACGCGCCCTTCATCAAGGTCGAGGCCACCAAGTTCACCGAGGTGGGCTATGTGGGCAAGGACGTCGACTCCATCATCCGCGACCTGGCGGAGATCGCCGTCAAGCAGACGCGCGTGGCTGAAATGCGCAAGGTGCGTACCCGTGCCGAGGACCACGCCGAGGACCGCATCCTGGAGGTGCTCCTGCCCGGTACCCACGGCGCCGAGGACAACCCCACGCGACAGGCCTTTCGCAAGAAGCTGCGCGAGGGACAGCTCGATGACAAGGAGATCGAGATCGACCTGGCCGACAACCGCCCGCCCCTGGAAATCATGGGTCCTTCCGGCATGGAGGACATGGCGGAACAACTGCGTGGCGTGTTCAGCCAGTTCGGTGGGGGCAAGCGCAAGACCCGCAAGCTGCGAATCCGCGAGGCCCTGCAGCTGCTGGTCGACGAGGAAGCCGCCAAGCTCGTGAACGAGGACGAGATCAAGGCCCAGGCGATCCACAACGCCGAACAGAACGGCATCGTCTTCATCGACGAGATCGACAAGGTCTGCTCCCGCAGCGAGGGCAGCGGCACCGCCGAGGTCTCGCGCCAGGGTGTGCAGCGTGACCTGCTGCCCCTGGTGGAAGGCACCACCGTGTCCACCAAGTACGGGCCGGTACGCACCGACCACATCCTGTTCATTGCGAGCGGCGCCTTCCACCTGGCCAAGCCCAGCGACCTGATTCCGGAGCTGCAGGGTCGGCTGCCGATACGGGTCGAACTCAAGTCGCTCTCGGTGCAGGACTTCGAGGCCATCCTCACCCAGACGCACGCCTGCCTGGTCACCCAGTACCAGGCGCTCCTGGCGACCGAGGGCGTGCGCCTGGACTTCACGCCCGAGGGCATCACCCGCCTGGCGGTCATCGCCTACGAGGTGAACGAACGCACCGAGAACATCGGCGCGCGCCGGCTGTCCACCGTGATGGAGCGTCTGCTGGACGACATCAGCTTTGATGCCACCCGCCTGGGGGGCCAGACCCTGACCCTCGATGCAGCCTACGTGGACGCCAGGCTCAAGGCCCTGAGCCTGGACGAGGACCTGTCGCGGTACATCCTCTGAGGCCCGGCCGCCGCAGGTCGGGTGTCACTGCGGCTGGGCTTGAGGTTTCACATTCACAGGCGCTGCTAAGTGCTTCATTTTGAACGGTTTTCATCCCGGAATTTGTCGGGAAAACCGTTCTAAGTCCTTGATTTCATTGAAAATTTTCCGCAAGTTGCCCCTTGCGTGCCTGAGTTTTCCTGATACAGTGGGAGGAAGTGCAATTTCGTGGGAAAAAATGCCTTCGACCCGGCATTTGACCCTGCGACCCCGGTCCATTCGTCCATCAGGAATCCAGCGGTGTTTCAAGGCGCCTCGTCCGTCAGTCTCGACAGCAAGGGAAGGCTCTCCGTGCCGACCCGGCATCGTGACGTGCTGGCCGCCACCGCGGGCAACCAGGTCACGGTGACCCGGCACCCTCACGGGTGCCTCATGATCTTTCCGCGTCCGGAGTGGGAGAAGTTCCGTGAACGGATCGCGGCCCTGCCCATGTCCGCCCAATGGTGGAAGCGGATCTTCCTGGGCAACGCGATGGACATGGAGCTCGATGGCACGGGGCGCGTCCTGATCTCGCCCGAGCTGCGCACGGCGGCCGGCATCGAGCGCGAGACCATCCTCCTGGGCATGGGCAACCATTTCGAACTCTGGGACAAGGCCACCTACGAGGCCAAGGAGTCCGAGGCGATGGCCGGCGACATGCCCGACGTGTTCAAGGACTTCTCTTTCTGACGGCGCAGGCGGTGGATAACGCATGGACACACACCACCGTCCTGTTGAAAGAAGCGGTTGCAGCGCTCGTCACCAGGCCGGAAGGACTTTATGTGGATGCGACCTTCGGCCGCGGCGGCCACTCGCGCGCCATCCTCTCGCAGCTGTCCCCCCAGGGCCGGCTGGTCGCCTTCGACAAGGACCCCGAAGCCGTGGCCGAGGCGGGCCGCATCCAGGATGCACGCCTGTCCATCCGGCACGAGGGCTTTCGCCACATCGGCGAGCTCCAGGCAGGATCCGTCAGCGGCGTGCTGATGGACCTCGGTGTCAGCTCCCCCCAGATCGACAACCCCGTACGGGGTTTTTCCTTTCGCCACGACGGCCCCCTGGACATGCGCATGGACACCACGCGCGGCCAGAGCGCGGCCCAGTGGCTGGCAACGGCCGAAGTCGGCCAGATCGCGCAGGTGATTCGTGACTATGGCGAAGAACGGTTTGCTGTTCCGATTGCAAAGGCGATTGTTTCTCGCCGACAGGAACGGGGCCCTCTTGCAACCACCTCCGAGCTGGCCGAACTCGTGGCTGGCACGGTCAAAACCCGCGAGCCGGGCCAGAACCCTGCAACGCGCACATTTCAGGCTCTTCGGATTTTCGTCAACGCCGAGCTTGAAGAGCTCGAGCAGGCGCTAGAGGGCAGCTTGAACATCCTCGAGCCTCAAGGACGCCTGGTCGTGATCAGCTTTCACTCGCTGGAAGACCGCATCGTCAAGCAGTTCATCGCCCGGCACGCGCGCGAAGTGGTGGATCGCCGCGCGCCGTTCGCCGTGGGCGCGCCCTTGAAGCTCACCGCGCTGGACCGCATCAAACCCTCGGCCGAGGAAGTCGCCGCCAACCCCCGTGCGCGCAGCGCCATCATGCGTGTGGCCAGCAGGACTGTGCACTGACATGCTGCGCCTGAACATCCTCCTGACCCTCGCAGTGATTGCCAGTGCCCTGTACCTGGTGCGCGTGCAGTACGAATCGCGGCGTCTGTACGCCGAGATCGAGAAGGCGCAGGCCGAGGCTCGCCAGCACGAATCCGAGAACGAGCGTCTGCTCGCCGAGCGGCGTGGCCAGTCCACGCCCTTGCGCGTGGAGCAGATCACCAAGAACCAGTTGCAGATGCGGGCGCCCACCCCGGGCATCACGCAGTACGTGACCCTGGGCGGTGCCCCGGCCGCCGCCAACGTGCCCGTGGCCGTGGCGCCAGCCGCTGCACCCGCCTCGGCGACCGCATCCGCGGAGGCGGGCCGCTGATGACACGTAGCGTGCTCTATGCCTCCAGCCCGCTGCTGGCGAGCAAGACCCCGGTCTGGCGAAGCAAGACCGTGGTCGCCGTGATCGCGCTGGCCTTCATCGGCCTGGCTGCACGCGCGGCCTGGGTCCAGGTGTTCGGCAACGCCTTCTTCCAGCGGCAAGGTGAGGTGCGCTTTGCGCGCACGATCGAGTTACCCGCCACGCGGGGCCGCATCCTGGACCGCAACGGCCTGATCCTGGCCACCAGCGTGCCGGCCTCCAGCATCACCGCCATCCCGGACAGCATCGACCGCGACAAGGCCCGCCTCACCCAGCTGGCGGCCCTGCTCGAAATGCCGCTGGCGGAACTGGAAAAGAAGCTCCAGGGCGACAGCCCCAAGCCCGTCTGGCTGCGCCGGCAGGTCGAGGACGCTGTCGCCGAGAAGGTGATGGCGCTGGGCATCAAGGGGGTGCTGCTACGCAAGGAATACAAGCGCCAGTACCCGGAAGGGGAGGCTGCGGCCCATGTGGTCGGATTCACCGGCATGGACGATCAGGGCCATGGCCAGGGCCTGGAAGGCATCGAGAAGACCTTCGACGAGGACCTCGCAGGTCGCTCGGGTTCGCGCCGCGTGATCAAGGACCGACTGGGCAACATCGTCGAGGACGTGCGCGAACAAGTGCCGCCCGTCGACGGCAAGGACCTGCAACTGTCCATCGACAGCAAGGTGCAGTTCTTCGCGTACCAGAAGCTGCGCGATGCGGTGGTTGCCCACAAGGCCAAGGCGGGCAGCATCGTGGTGCTGGACGTGCAGACCGGCGAGGTGCTGGCACTGGCCAATTTCCCGAGCTACACGCCCTCCAAGCGGGTGAATGTCTCCCTCGAGCAGATGCGAAACCGCGCACTGGTCGACATGTTCGAGCCCGGGTCCACCGTCAAGCCCTTCGTCGCGGCGCTGGCGCTGGAGCGCGGCATCGTGCGACCCGACACCCAGATCCAGACCGCCCCTGGGCGCATCTACATCTCGGGCATGCCGATCAACGACTCCAGCCCGCACGGTGTGCTGACCGTCAACGAGGTGATCCAGAAATCCAGCAACGTCGGCACCGTCAAGATGGCGATGCAGCTGGAGCCGCGCGACATGTGGGAGATGTTCACCAGTGTCGGTTTCGGCCAGCGTCCGCAGCTGCCTTTCCCTGGCGTGGTGAGCGGCCGGCTGCCCGCCTACAAGAGCTGGCGCCCGATCGGGCAGGCCACCATGAGTTACGGCTATGGCCTCTCCGGCAGCCTGTTCCAGCTGGCGCGTGCCTACAGCGTCTTCGCGCGCGACGGCGAGCTGGTCCCGGTCACCCTGCTCAAGGCCGAACGCCCGGCTGCCGGCGTGCGGGTCTTCGACAAGAACCATGCGTCCCAGGTGCGCCACATGCTGCACCTGGCGACCAGCGCGGGCGGCACGGCGCCCAAGGCCCAGACCGTTGGCTACTCGGTGGGCGGCAAGACCGGTACCGCGCGCAAGACCGAGGGCAAGGGGTACGTCGAAGGCAAGTACCGCGGCTTTTTCGTGGGCCTGGCACCGATCGAGAACCCGCGCATCGTCGTGGCGGTCATGATCGACGAGCCGCGTGGGGGCGTCTACTACGGCGGCGAAGTCGCTGCGCCGGTGTTCAGTGCCACCGTCCAACAGACCCTGCGCATCATGGGCCTGCAGCCGGACATGACCGTCAAGCCGCAGGTCGTGGTGGCCGTGGAGGAGTCCTTCTGATGCAGGTGCTCCACACCCCGCAGGACGCCGCGCGCTGGCTCTCGGGCCGCGTGCGGGGTGGCTTGCACTGCGACAGCCGCAAGGTGGACGCAGGCGATGGCTTCATCGCCTGGCCAGGCGCGGCCACCGACGGCCGCCGGCACGTGGGATCGGCCCTGGCCCAGGGGGCTGCCGCCTGCCTGGTCGAGGCCGAGGGCGTGCAGGCTTTCGATTTCGGCGCCGCGCATGAATCGGCTGTTGCCAGCTACCCGGGCCTGAAGGCAGCCACCGGGCCCATCGCCGCCGCCTACTACGAGCAGCCCTCCGACCGGCTCGAGGTCATCGCCGTCACCGGTACCAACGGCAAGACCTCCACCGCCTGGTGGCTGGCGCAGGCCCTGTCCGCCGCACGTGCGTCCGGCTGCGGTGTCATCGGCACGCTGGGTATCGGCCGGCCTCCGCAGGTGCGCTACACCGGCCTGACCACGCCCGACCCCGTGCTGCTGCAGGAGCACCTGCGCCGCTTTGCCGACGCCGGTCTGTCGGCCTGTGCGATCGAGGCCTCGTCCATCGGGATCGTGGAGCGCCGCCTGGACGGCACCCGCATCGCGGTGGCGGTCTTCACCAACTTCAGCCGCGACCACCTGGACTACCACGGCACCCTGGACGCCTACTGGTCGGCCAAGGCCGCCCTGTTCGAGTGGCCGGGTCTGCGCGCCGCCGTGCTCAATGTCGATGACGACAAGGGTGCTGCCCTGGCGTCCTCGCTCGCAGGGCGCGGCCTGGACGTCTGGACCCTGTCCTGTCGCCGCGAAGCGGTCCGCCTGCGGGCTCTGGACATCGCGTATGGCGAGGCGGGCCTGCGCTTCACCGTGGCCGAGGGTGCGCAGCGCGTCACCCTGCAGACGCAGTTGATCGGCCACTACAACGTCTCCAACCTCCTGGGCGTGATCGGCGCGATGCGCGCAGTCGGGATTCCCCTGGCCGACGCGGTACGCGCCTGTGACGGCCTGCTGCCGGTCCCGGGACGGATGGAGCGCCTGCATCGCGCCGGCCTGCCGCTGGTCGCCGTCGACTACGCCCACACGCCCGACGCCCTGGACCAGGCCCTTGCGGCCCTGCGCCCGCTGGCGCAGCAGCGGGGCGGCCGCCTGTGGTGCGTGTTCGGCTGCGGCGGCGACCGAGATGCCACCAAGCGTCCGCTCATGGGCGCCATCGCCGAAAAGAACGCCGACCGCGTGGTCATCACCAGCGACAACCCGCGCAGCGAAAACCCGCAGGACATCATCCGCCAGATCCTTGGCGGCCTGTCGCGCCAGGAGGCGGTGCAGGTCGAGGCAGACCGCGCCCGTGCCATCGAGCGCGCCGTGCTGGGGGCTGACGCCGCCGACGTGATCCTGCTGGCAGGCAAGGGCCATGAAGACCACCAGGAGGTCGGTGGCGTGCGCCTGCCCTTTGACGACCGCGCGCATGCGCGTGCCGCGCTGGACCAGAGGGGCGCTGCATGAACGCACTTTTCACCCTGCAGCAGGCCGCCGCCTGGATTCCCGGCGCGCGCTGTATCGGCCAGGGTGGCACCGCCATCGCGCGCGTGCACACCGACACCCGCACCCTGCAGTCGGGGGACCTGTTCGTGGCCCTGCGCGGTGAGCGCTTTGACGCCAATGACCTCATCGCCGACGCGCTCGCGCGTGGCGCCGTGGCCGCCGTGGCCCACCCGGGCCGCCTGCCCGCAGGGGCCAGCGGCCTGGAGGTGGACGACACCCGCCTGGCCCTGGGCCGGATGGCGCAGGGCTGGCGCGCTGGCCACCGCCTGCCGCTGGTCGCCGTGACCGGCAGCAACGGCAAGACCACCGTCACGCAGATGATCGCCAGCATCCTGCGCGCCTGGCAGGGTGACGCGGCACTGGCCACGCAGGGCAACTTCAACAACGACATCGGCCTGCCGCTCACGCTGCTGCGGCTGGCGCCGCACCACCGCGTTGGCGTGCTCGAGCTGGGCATGAACCACCCCGGAGAGATCGACTACCTGGCCCGCATCGCGGCGCCGACGGTGGCCCTCGTGAACAACGCGCAGCGCGAGCACCAGGAGTTCATGGCGACCGTCGAAGCCGTCGCGCGTGAAAACGGCAGCGTCTTTGCACACCTGGCCGCCGACGGCACCGCGGTCTTCCCCCACGGCGACACCTTCACCCCCCTGTGGCGCGAATTGGCGGGCGCTCGCGCCTGCCTGACCTTCGGCGCCGCCGGTGCGGACGTCTCGCTGGCCGACGCGCGGTGGACGTCAGGCCGTTGGCAGGTGCAGGCGCGTACCCCCGCCGGAGCGCTGGCTTTCAGCCTGCAGGTGGCCGGCCGGCACAACGTGCTCAATGCCTTGGCGGCAGCCGCCTGCGCGCTCGCGGCGGGTGCGCCGCTGACCGCCATCGCGCAGGGCCTCGCAGCGTTCGAACCGGTCAAGGGCCGTTCGCGCGCCCTGGCCATCGACCTGGGCGGACGCACCCTCACGGTCGTTGACGACACCTACAACGCCAACCCCGACTCCGTGCGCGCAGCAATCGACGTACTGGCCGAACTGCCCGGCCCGCAGCTGCTGGTCCTCGCAGACATGGGTGAGGTCGGCGACCAGGGGCCGCAGTTCCACGCGGAGGTGGGCGACTACGCCCGCCAGCGCGGCATCCCGCAGCTGCTGACGCTGGGTGACCAGTCGCAAGCCATGGGCGGCACGCATTTCAGCGACATCGACTCCCTGCAGCAGGCGGTCCGCGATCGCCTGCCGTCGGTGGCCAGTGTCCTGGTCAAAGGTTCCCGGTTCATGAAGATGGAGCGGGTGGTCGAGGCCATCAGCGCCCAGTACACACAAAAAAGGGGAGACGCCTGATGCTTCTGAGTCTGGCCATTTGGCTGCAATCGCTGTCACCGGAATTCGG
>JACCEE012127720.1_pt1 | contig 20356 bp, 16 predicted proteins | sample 7449931 | NCBI WGS metagenome assembly JACCEE01 (sample SAMN15323457, study PRJNA562643) | freshwater metagenome | isolation source: river surface water | place: USA:Blue River Watershed | collected 2017-08-19 | reverse complement strand
GCCCTGTGTTGGGCTATACGGCGGTCATGTCGGATGCGGTGTGGATAACCGCGTGCTCTGATTGATTGCTGGTGGTTCAATCAGAGTGTTGGCTGAGCGTCTTATTAGAATTATGTGAAAAAAAGTTATGGAAAGATTGTACTCTTCTCGATGATTTGAGAGGATAGTTTTGGCGTAAGCCGGACCTCGATCAGCGCAGGAAAATTCGATATTTTCTCGCTATTGCTGTTAAAACATAACCAAATGTCAATAAGTTCAGTTAACTTGCATGGCTGTGCGATAAGGTCGGGCTTTTGGAGGAAGCGAAGTCTCCCATGAAAATCGCCCTCCTCGATGACTACTTCTACGGCCAGTAAATAACATCGCAACGAAAGTGTGATCGTATGCATATTCTTAGTGTTAATCGAGGCAAAGTTGCGCCATTGTTTGTCAGTGATAGCGGAGTAACGCAATCTGTTATTTCAGGCATACGCAAGCAAGCCGTTGATAGCGCCGTGCAAGTAGGCATACTTGGCATTGAAGGTGATGAGCAAGCCGACTTAACGGTTCATGGTGGTCTAGATAAAGCGGTGTATTTATACCCGCATGAGCACTATGCGTTTTGGGAAAAGGCGCACGCCGATGCGATTAAAAAAGCGGCTCAATTAGCGCCCGGGGCCATGGGTGAAAATCTTACGACGGTAGGAATCATGGAACACGATCTTTGGGTTGGTGATCGTTTAAAAATGGGTGAGGTTTTGTTGGAAGTTACCGAGCCGCGCGCACCCTGCTACAAATTTGCAGCACGTATGGGTTTTCGGCATGCAGTAAAACACATGCTTCAATCAGGATTTACCGGCGTTTATTTGAAAGTGATACAGCAAGGAAGTCTTCAAGCTAATGCGACCGTCACATTACTACCGGGCCCGCGCGAAGTCAGTATTGCGGATATTAACGGTCGGCGTCTGAGGGGACGTCAGCGCGATTTGTTCCCGTGATACGAACCGATGGCGTCACTCTGGGAACGCTACTCCACAGACGACCCCAGCCGGGTGGCCATGGTAATGGTGGACCGTCGTAGGGTTTGACATTACTGCGCAAGGGAATCACAGGTAAATGATCGGGCTGTGGGCCTGCATGCTGATCCCAACCAAGTGAGAATGTGTAATTAGGCAGTAGCGCATTACAGACATCGTTAAACCATTGCGTATGGTCTTCATCTCTTCCCAATGCACGCGCTAAGCCATGTGGGTCAAATTTAGCGAGCGCAGAGACAAGATCATGTTCAGAAGCGCCCGGATTATCGCCCCAACCTATTACTGGGTTGAGATTGTATTCTGCCCCCGAGCCATACCAACCTTCGCGCCAACTTCGTTGCATCCAGTGGCGCGGCCCCGTAAATAAATGCCAACGCCAATGCAGACCTGACGGCTTGGGCCAGCTGTAAAGATAAAGGCGTTGATAACCTGCTTTGTGCAATTCGCGCACCATCGCCATTAACCGGCCATGCGGCATACGATCCGGAGAGGCGCTACGAAAATGAATAGGTTCGCCATCGGCATGTTGTACATGATCGCAGGATAGATTCAGATCTAATGTGCGGCCCTCATTAGAAAAACGCGCCGATATCCATCCCGTCATCAAATTGACGGACGTCACCACGCCATAGCCGCGATAGCGATGAAAAATGACAGTGCCTGGTGCGACAGGTTTCATTTAAGAATGCGAGAGCAAACAATAAGCAATAGTTTAGCCGTTTAACGCCCTCGTATGAAAGCGCGTCTGTATAAGAGGGTTATACAACGTTAGCGAGCGATGCCAATTCTTAACTTTTTAATTACGCTTACATCGACAGCGTTGCCGCATAAAGCCATTCCAACATAGCATTGGATTGAGCTCGTCAGCTCTCATACCATTGGGGTCCATCTTGTCTCGGATGGCGGGCAGTCAAGTCGATCCTCGCCTTGCTTGCCCCGCATTTCAGGAGTGGACTCTTCGAGTCCACTCTTTTTTTTTCGTCAAATTTTGTTTTTCGTTCGGGATTGCTGGGTAAAAGACCCTCAGCAGAGCAGACGTATCTTCTGAACGAACAATTCGGGCTTCAGGATATGATCTCAGTTTTCTGATTATTCCCGCAAAATCTGCTGACCGTTATGACACTGCGCATCATTGCCACTGGAGGCACGTTTGACAAGCACTACGATGAGCTAACAGGCCAATTGGTCTTTAGAGAAAGCGTGTTGCCTGCAGTTTTAGCGCGCGCGCGCTTAACTCAAGACGTGGTGTTCGAGCCCTTGTTTGCGCTTGATTCTCTAGAAATGCAAGCATCGCATCGTCAGCGAATAAAACAAGCATGTAGCGATTCGACAGAAGATAAAATCCTTATCGTTCATGGCACCGATACGTTATGCGACACCGCCGAAGTACTCGGCCATTCAAAATTAGCAAAAACCATCGTGTTAGTAGGAGCGATGATTCCCTATGAAATAGCAAACTCCGATGCTTTATTTAATTTAGGTTTTGCAATGGCAGTTGCACAATTGTGTGCACCAGGGGTGTTTGTCGCTATGAACGGCCAAATTTTTTCGTGGGATACGGTTAGAAAAAATCGCGCAACTGGCGTCTTCGAACAACGCTAGTCACCGACGTTTGAGCTAATCGTAGCAAAATTTTTATGTAGTTTTAGCGTATGGATTTAACGAGACAATGAAAATCAAACATCACATTCTTTGCATTTCTCTTTTAACGGCGAGCTTGTCGGCCATTGCGGCACCCCCTTACACAATGCCTTTACAGCCATTAGCGGATAAGCCGGGCCCGTTAGCTATGAAAGGCTTGGGCGGTAAAGTATTTTATGTGCCTTCCACGCTGTCTACTATCAAATGGGGTTATTTACCAAACGCGAGTGATGCCCCTGTATTAACCGTTCCTTCCGGTGCGACGGTGGTGTTTGATACGGTGTCACATGAGGGCATACTCGAAGATCAGGGTAGAAATCCAGTTCAGTATTTTGCTTCGCACGGCATTCCTTCACGCATGGTGTTAAACGATGCGATTGCGATTACCCAGTCAAATTTGTCGCATGACTTTGTTAAAGATGGCCCACACATCGTGACCGGTCCGGTCGCGATAGAGGGAGCCGAGCCCGGCGATGTGTTGAAGATAGATATATTAGCGGTGACGCCGCGTGTACCGTATGGCGTGATTTCTAATCGTCATGGCAAAGGCGCGTTGCCGGGTGAGTTCCCTGAAGGCGCAAAGCCTGAGGCCGATGCTAGTGCAGACTATCCGTCAAAATTTCATAACGTCTCGGTATTTACGCCGATACGCAGAACAGTTCGCGGTCAATGGGAAGGTGTGCTTAAAAATAAGCACGGTGCAGAGGTGACTTTTCCTACCGCGCCATTCATGGGTGTGATGGGCGTTGCCGCGGATACGAATGAATTAGTGCATTCCGTTCCGCCGGGTGTTTTTGGTGGGAATATGGATGTCAAAGATTTAGGTGCGGGTACCACCGTTTATTTGCCAGTGTTTGTAAGCGGCGCTAATTTTTATACAGGCGATCCGCATATGTCACAAGGTAACGGCGAAGTCGCATTAACAGCGTTAGAGCACTCTATGCGTGCGACGTTTCGGTTTACGCTTTTAAAGAAAGGCGATGCGCGTATTCCTTCATCGTCTGGCACCTTGGTGAAGCCTTTCGGTGAAACAAAAGAGTACTGGATTGCGATTGGCTTGCATCCTGATTTGAATGAAGCGATGAAAGACGCCGTACGCGAGTCGGTGCGTTTTCTGTCTGAAGTGTTAGGAATGGATAGAGCGGTCGCGTATGCCTATTTATCTGCGGCGACGGATTTTAATGTCTCGCAAGTGGTAGACAGAACCAAGGGTATACATAGCTTGATTCGCAAATCAGACTTCAAAAAATCACGCGCCGCTGCACACCGGTAATGCAAATATAGCTGTGCAGTAGCGCGTTAGGATTTGCTGTTTAACAGCCGGAATCGTTGACGCTGCCATCAGGCATTACGGTATTGCACAGCTTGGCACCTTCTAATTTTGCACCGTCCATTTTTGCGCCTTTTAAATTGGCGCCCTTCAAATTAGCGGCACTAAAACTCGCACCCGATAAATCGGCACCTTCCAAATTAGTCTCGCGCAAAAAAGCATTCAAAAAATTTGCGCCGTTTAATTTGGCTTCGGACAGATTGGTTTTTTTCAGATTCGCACTTTCGAAATTAGTCGATAGTGTGCGTTTCTCGAGTGGCCGTTGCGACAGATCGGCTTTGGACAAATTTGCGCCCGAGAGGTTGGCGTTTTGAAAATCGGCACCACGAAGATCGGCGCCTGCCAAAGCGGCGTCGGTTAGGTCGCAATATTTGCATGCGTTAGTAACGCGCAGATTTTCAACTTTGCTAGCGTCGGCTGCGTACGCTGTGAATGTCAGAACGGCGAGGGCTGTTGGTAGCAGCACTATTGGCAAGCGGCGTAGGTTAGAAAGTTTTAGCATGATGACTGTCTCTGTTGTAAAAATCAGGGAAAATTATACGTACCTAATGAGTTGTGAGGCGAAGTATCTGTGCGAAGTTTTCAAGCGTTCAGAATACTACGTGATTGTAAGAACTTATTTACCTATGCAAAAGCGACTGAAAATCACACCCAGCAAATCATCGGATGTGAATGCGCCAGTAATGCTGTTCAGGCGATCTTGCGCAAGGCGCAGTTCTTCTGCAAACAAGTCGAGTGCGCTATCGTTTTGCGCTGCTAATTCACTGGCAATCGTCAAATGTGACTGCGCACTTTTAAGTGCAAGCAGATGACGCTCACGCGCAAGATAAATCGATTCACCGGTTTGCTGCCAGCCAGCGATGCGCAACAATTCTCTGCGTAGCAAATCCATGCCCAAGCGTTCTGATGCCGACAGATAAATATGCGTCGCGTCAGACTCGATGTTGATCGATGCTTGGTGACCCGAAAGATCGATTTTATTCCAGATGCGCAGTAACGGAATATGCTCAGGAAGACGCGCAACAATCTCTTCATCGCCGCGTGTCGGTCCTCGACTTGCATCTAAAACATGCAGAATAACATCCGCATTTTCAACAGCGGCCCATGTGCGCGCGATACCTATACGTTCCACTTCACCATCGGCTTGTTCATCGTCGCGGATACCCGCCGTGTCGATGATGTTGATGGGTATACCTTCAACTTGTATGGTCTCGGTGATTTTGTCGCGTGTCGTGCCTGCGATAGCAGTAACAATAGCCACATCGGAACCGGCGAGTGCGTTGAGTAATGAACTTTTTCCAACATTCGGTTGGCCTGCTAAAACGACATTCAAACCATCACGTAACAGCGCACCTTGCGATGCTTGATCGAGTACCGTATTTAATGCGGTGAGCACAGCACTTAATTTGCCACGCGCATTTGATTTTTCTAGAAACTCGATCTCTTCTTCGGGGAAATCAAGTGTCGCTTCCACTAGCATGCGTAAGTTAATCACTTGCTCAACCAGTTGATGAATCGCTTGCGAGAATGCACCGGACAGTGATTGAGTAGCGAGTTTTGCTGCGGCTTCGGTCGAGGCTTCAATTAAATCGGAAACGGCTTCCGCTTGCGCCAGATCCATTTTTTCATTTTGAAAGGCGCGATAGGTAAATTCACCCGGGTTGGCAAGGCGTAGCCCTATCTCCTGACCCGCTTCCAAGCAGCGACTAAGCAGCATCTGCAGCACGACCGGCCCGCCATGACCTTGTAATTCCAAGACGTCTTCACCGGTATAGGAGTGCGGCGCAGGAAAATAAATCGCGAGTCCAGAGTCAATCACGCTGCCATCAGCACGAATGAAATCTAGGTAGCTTGCGTAGCGTGGTTTGAGTTCAGCAGAGTTATCTAACTTACAGACAGCGCGTGCCAAGGATCGTAGATCTTTACCCGAAATGCGCACGACGCCAATACCTCCTCGTCCCGGGGCGGTGGCAATAGCGGCGATCGGTGATGCATCTGAAAGCATGATGAGATTTTATCTGTAAACAAAAAAGTCCGTGGCCAATGGCGACGGACTTTGAAAGTCACGGTTACGCGCAAAGCGCATCGTGAGGAGATCTATTTTGACTTTTCTGCGTTTTGTGTGATCACCCACTGCTGTCCGATAGAGAGCAGATTGTTGACGACCCAATACAGCACTAAGCCCGAAGGGAAAAAGAAAAACATCACCGAAAAAGCGATCGGCATAAACATCATTACTTTGGCTTGAATCGGATCGGGAGGTGTCGGATTGAGTTTGGTTTGCACAAACATCGACACCGCCATGATCACAGGCAGGATGTACCAAGGATCGGGTGCAGCCAAATCTTGAATCCAACCTAACCACGGTGCATGGCGCATTTCTACACTCGCCAGCAATACCCAATACAGCGCAATAAATACAGGAATTTGAACAATGACAGGAAGACAGCCACCGAGTGGATTGATTTTTTCGGTTTTGTAGAGCTCCATCATCGCCGCATTCATTTGCTGTGGATCGCCTTTGTGGCGCTCGCGAATAGCCGTCATTTTAGGCGTGACTAATTTCATCTTCGCCATGCTGCGATAGCTTGCTGCCGACAGAGGGAAAAATGCCAGCTTAATTAATATCGTCAGAACGATAATGGTCCAGCCCCAGTTTCCGAGCAGCTTTTGAATTTGCTCCATTAACCAGAAAATAGGTTTAGCAATCAATGTCAGCCAACCATAATCTTTTACCAGATCAAAATCGGGCGCAAATTTTTCGAGGTTGGCGGACTCTTGTGGACCGGTGTAGAGCTTGCCGGTTGATTTTGCGTGTGCGCCGGGCGCTATGCTTCCCAATTTGATGATGGTGCCAACGGCGTACAGCCTGTCATCGATTTTTCGTGTGAATAATTCGTACGTGCCTTTGTCTAATGGCTGGAAAGCAGAAACAAAATAATGCTGAACCATCGCAATCCAACCTTTGTCGGTTTGCGCAGCAGGTGGTTGCTTACCTTTGTCGATATCTTCGAAAGTAACTTTGCGAAATTTTTCTGCATCGGTGTAGATCGCAGGGCCAGTGAACGTGCTGTAAAAGCGAGAGTCGCCTTCGAGCTTGCTAGCGTCGCGCACGAGTTGCACATACACCGATGGTGTAATCGCTGTAGCAGTGGCATTTGCGATGTCGTGAGTCAATTCGATTTCATATTCGCCGCGCTTGAACGTATAGGTTTTGGTGAGTTTTACACCGTCCAGTTCAGCATCTAGGATCAGTTGCACACTATTCGCGCCTTCCAGCGAGCGTACGCCCGGGCGAGCAGTGAATAAGGAACGGTGATTCGGAGCATTGGCGCCAATCACGCCACTCTGGCCAACATAGGTTCGACCTGATTCGGATTCCATCAAGACGACATTCCGGCTTTGGTCGTTGCTGTCTTTGTGTTGCAGTAGTTCGATGCGAGTAAGTTCTGCGCCGGCGGTGTTGATTTCGGCTTTCAACAAATCGGTTGTGATGGTGATTTTTTCACCGGGTTGGACGCTCGTTGCGCCTGCAGGTACATCGGCACCGCTGGCAGCCGGAGCGCTAACGCTGGCTTGCGGCAATGATGAATCGGTTTTTGTGTTGCTTGTCGCGGTGTTAGTGCTGGGAGCGACTTCAGGCGCAAACATCGATGGGCCACCATTGGAGATAGTCCAGTTCTCCCACAGCATTAGCAGCGAAAGCGAGAAAATCACCAACAGTACTGTACGTTTGATATCCATAAGAGTCGCGAAAAGGAATAATGGTTCAGGGGTGTGACTGCGTTACGTGGTCACCTTTGTTGGCGACCTCGTTAGAAAGCTTACGTTTTGGTACAAGATCGACGCCACCGGCATGCCAGGGATGACATTTGCACAAGCGTTGACAGGCCAATGCACTGCCGCGCAAAGCACCGTGTTCAACGATGGCTTGCTGCGCATACTCCGAACAACTCGGATAAAAGCGGCAATGCTGGCCGAGTAGCGGACTGATCGCTATTTTGTAGATACGCAGCAGAATCAACAGCAAGGATTTCATTAGATGCGGTGGCGAGTTTGACTATCGACGGAGATAAGTAGAGTTTTCAGCTCAGCCGTAAGTGCAATTTTGCACGATTTTGAAGAAGCGCTTTGTTTGCGACTCATCAGCGGATTGGTAAGCCGAATAATGCAGTCAGTTGATGCCAGTTCTGAGCGACGGAAAATTTCTCTTGCAATGCGCTTGATCATATTTCGAGTCACTGCTCGTTGAGCTAATCTTTTCGCTACGACGATGCCCAGTCTGGCATGGCCAAGTGCATTCGATTGCTGGTAAAGCGCAAAGTGCTCCGTGCGCTTTACGGGGCGTAAACGAAAAACGGATGAAAACTCATCCGTTTTAAGAATACGTCGATGTCTGCCGAAATCTTCCGGATGATCGCCGGATGGAGTCTCGGGCAAGGTCGTGCTACCAAGCCTTAAACGGCTAGACGCTTGCGACCTTTGGCGCGACGCGCATTAAGTACAGCGCGTCCTGAGCGGGTAGCCATGCGTGCGCGGAAGCCATGTGTGCGCTTGCGGCGGACGACTGAGGGTTGAAAGGTACGTTTCATGTTGGGTCTCGCTGATCGGTATAGACTGAGCAAAAACCGGCGTAAATGCCCGGCCAAAAACTTGAGTTGCGGCGCTAAGATACAGATACGGCAGCGCACAACGCAGAGAACCGTGGATTAGACAGCATTTTGTCTATTTCTGTCAATCACTTACCGCTGTTAAACACGGGTTTATGCAGGCTCGCGGACCGATAGGCGCCCGAATGCCCCATCTCCGGCCACGGATTCCAAGGCTTTCACAAGGGTTAACTAATTAGCAAAAAATTTGATCCATCAAGACGGTTGGTGATTCATCATTTTTGGGCCCTTCCTGTGGATAACTTGGCCTGGCAAGAGTAGAATAGAGGCTGTTCCGGCCAGCCTTTGCGCTGTGGCCGTCAGACCAACCTAGAACTTCGGGGCGCACTGTCTCCCGTTGCTCCCACAACCGAATAACGCATGGAAGAATTCTGGCAGACCTGTGCATTGCGGCTGCAGCAGGAGCTGACGCCTCAGCAATTTAGCGCCTGGATCAAGCCACTGGCGATGCTCGACTTTGAGGACGGTCGTCTGCGCATCGCTGCGCCGAATCGTTTCAAACTCGATTGGGTCAAAACCCAGTTTGCCGACCGCATCACCACCATTGCTGCAGAATTTTGGCAGTCGCCGGTGGACGTACAGTTTGTTCTTGACCCGCGTAACGGGCAGCTTAAAAAAACAGCAGGACCGAGTGCACCCGCGAACGTGTTGGCGGCGTCGGACGCCCCAATTGAGCGCGCAGCGCAGCCTGAGGAAACGCATTTACGCCGGGATCAGAGCCGAATTAATCCGGCGCTGACTTTCGACAGCTTTGTAACGGGCAAGGCCAATCAGCTGGCCCGTGCCGCGGCTATTCAGGTCGCCAGTAACCCAGGAATTTCTTATAACCCGCTATTTTTATATGGGGGTGTCGGACTGGGTAAAACCCACTTGATTCACGCCATTGGTAATCAGGTGTTGGCTGATAATCCCTCCGTCAAGATTCGTTACATCCATGCAGAGCAGTACGTGCGCGATGTGGTTACGGCTTATCAGCGCAAAGGCTTTGATGACTTTAAGCGCTATTACCATTCGCTGGATTTACTGCTGATCGATGACATCCAGTTTTTTGGCGGTAAAAACCGTACGCAAGAAGAATTTTTCTATGCCTTTGAAGCGCTGATCGCTGCCAAGAAGCAAATCATTATTACGAGCGATACCTATCCAAAAGAAATTACGGGTATGGATGATCGTTTGATCTCTCGCTTCGATTCAGGGCTGACGGTCGCTGTGGAGCCGCCCGAGCTAGAAATGCGCGTGGCTATCTTGTTGAAAAAAGCCGCGCTTGAAGGCGCCGCACTGTCGGATGACGTGGCGTTTTTTGTGGCGAAACATTTGCGTTCGAATGTGCGCGAACTGGAAGGCGCGCTGCGTAAAATTCTTGCCTACTCGCGCTTTCATGGCAAAGACATCACGATTGATGTCGTTAAAGATGCATTGAAAGATTTATTGTCAGTGCAGAATCGACAGATCTCAGTCGAGAACATACAAAAAACCGTTGCTGACTTTTTTAATATTAAAGTCGCAGACATGTATTCAAAAAAGCGGCCAGCGAATATTGCGCGCCCACGGCAGATAGCGATGTACTTGGCGAAAGAGCTGACGCAAAAAAGTCTGCCGGAAATTGGTGAATTGTTTGGCGGCCGTGATCACACGACCGTGCTACATGCTGTAAGAAAGATTGCTGCAGATCGTAGTAAAAATCCCGAATGCAATCACGAGCTTCACGTGTTGGAGCAAACCTTAAAGGGCTGAGCTGGCATTAATCCAGAGCAGCAAATAAAAAAGAACCAAAAATGCTGATACAGAAAGCGACTCGCGAAAGGAACGCACGATGCTACTGGTAAAAATTCACAGGGACGCTTTGTTGCGGCCTCTGCAAATCGTGAGTGGTATTGTCGAGCGTCGGCACACATTGCCGATTCTCGCCAATATCCTCATCCGAAAAGATGGAGAGAACGTGTCCTTGTTATCAACGGACATAGAGGTGCAAATCAGCACCCACGCTGCCATCGGATCGGGAAAAGAGGTGGTTGCGACGACGGTCGCTGCTCGTAAGCTGTTGGATATTTTGCGCGCGCTTCCAGAAGCCGAAGTGTCGTTGTCGCTGACTAACAAGCGAATGACTATACAGAGCGGCAAATCACGCTTTGCTTTGCAGACGCAATCAGCGGAAGAGTTTCCAACTGTTGCGCAAGCAGAGCATTTTTCTGCCAAGGTTGAATTGCCGCAGAAGACACTGAAGCATCTGTTCAATATGGTTCATTTTTCTATGGCCCAGCAAGACATTCGTTATTACTTGAATGGATTGTTGTTGGTGGTCGATGGTAAGAATGTGATTGCAGTGGCTACGGACGGACATCGACTGGCGTTTTCACAAATCGTTACCGAGCAGGAGTTCGTTCGGCAGGAAGTAATTATTCCGCGCAAAACGATTTTGGAATTGCAGCGTCTATTGGAAGAAACTGATGATCCGGTTACTTTGCAGATTGCAACCAATCAGGTCAAGCTCGATTTCTCTGACATCGAACTGATCTCCAAATTAGTCGAGGGTAAATTCCCTGATTACACCCGCGTTATTCCTAAAGCGTACAAAAATAATTTTTCGATTGGCCGCGATGTTTTGCTGCGTTCACTGCAGCGTACAGCCATCATGACCTCAGATAAATTCAAAGGCGTGCGTTGCGTGATTGCGCCGGGCAGTTTGAAAATTAGTTCTACGAATGCCGATCAGGAAGAGGCGGTTGAAGAACTCGAAATCGATTACAGCGGCGACAGCGTCGATATTGGTTTTAATGTGACGTATTTGTTAGACGTCTTGAACAATTTGAAGTGCGATCAAGTCAGTATCTCGCTTGGCGATGCCAATTCGTCGGCATTGATTACCGTTCCAGATGATCCGAATTTCAAATATGTCGTTATGCCAATGAGAATTTAAAACACATCATTCGTAATTCGAAGGGGCCTGCAGGCCCCTTCGACGCATTTTTAACACAGTGATTTACTGCGCAATTGATTTATTAAGGTAGCCATGGCCGCAATTCCATCAGAAAACAGTACTCCGTCTAATCAGTATGGCGCGTCGTCCATTCAAATTCTAGAGGGCCTAGAAGCGGTTCGAAAACGACCTGGTATGTATATCGGCGATACGTCCGATGGCACCGGCTTGCATCATTTGGTATTCGAGGTGTTGGATAACTCTATTGATGAGTCCTTGGCTGGGCATTGCACCGAAATTGACGTCACCATCCATTCTGATAACTCGATTTCTATTCGCGATAATGGTCGTGGCATACCAACCGGTATCAAGTGGGATGACAAACACGAACCAAAGCGTAGCGCGGCTGAGATCGTGATGACCGAATTGCACGCAGGCGGTAAGTTCGATCAAAACTCATACAAAGTTTCAGGTGGCTTGCATGGTGTGGGCGTATCGTGCGTCAACGCACTGTCTAAAAAATTGCGTCTGACCATACGTCGCGATGGCAAACAATACTTCATGGAGTTTGCGCACGGCATTCCGCAAAATCGTGAAACAGAAACGCAAGAGGGCGTAGAAGTCTCGCCAATCAAGCTGGTGGGTGACACCGACAAGCGTGGTACCGAAGTTCATTTTTGGGCCGACGAAGAAATTTTCACTCACGTTGAATATCACTACGACATTCTCGCCAAGCGCATCCGCGAATTATCGTTTTTGAATAATGGCGTACACATTAAGCTGACTGACCAGCGTACGGGTAAAGAAGAAAGCTTCGCTTTTGAGGGCGGCACTCGCGGTTTTGTTGAGTACATCAACAAAAATAAAAACGTGTTGCATCCCAATGTGTTTCAGGCGACTGGCGAGCGTATGTCGGAACACAACACGCAAATTACGGTCGACGTATCCATGCAATGGAATGATGCGTTCAATGAGCAAGTGCTGTGCTTCACGAACAATATTCCACAGCGCGATGGCGGTACGCATTTGACCGGCTTGCGCGCAGCGATGACGCGAGTCATAAATAAATATATTGATGAACACGAGTTCGCAAAAAAAGCCAAAGTTGAAATCGCCAGCGATGATATGCGCGAAGGCTTAACCTGCGTCTTATCGGTCAAAGTGCCTGAGCCGAAATTTAGTTCACAAACCAAAGATAAGCTCGTTTCATCAGAAGTGCGCGGTCCGGTAGAAGAAGTCGTCGCTAAGACACTAACGGATTATTTGGCGGAGCGTCCGCATGATGCAAAAATTATTTGCGGAAAAATTGTTGAAGCAGCGCGTGCGCGTGAAGCTGCACGCAAGGCGCGTGAATTAACACGTCGTAAAGGCATCATGGATGGTTTGGGTTTGTCGGCTAAGCTGGCTGACTGCCAAGAGAAAGACCCCGCGCTCTGCGAGTTATATATCGTCGAGGGCGACTCAGCGGGAGGCTCAGCTAAGCAGGGGCGTGACAGAAAATTTCAAGCTATTCTTCCCTTACGCGGCAAGGTGCTAAATGTCGAGAAGGCTCGCTTTGAAAAAATGCTTTCTTCTGAACAGATCACTACCTTGATCGCGACCCTGGGTACGTCGATTGGTGCGGATGAATTTAACATCGATAAATTACGTTATCACCGTATCATTATCATGACCGATGCGGACGTTGATGGTGCGCACATTCGTACCCTGCTATTGACCTTGCTGTATCGCCAGATGCCGCTATTGGTCGAGCGTGGTCATGTGTATATTGCGCAGCCACCGCTGTACAAAGTAAAGCATGGCAAAGACGAGCGCTACTTGAAAGACGATCTAGAAGAAGCCAGCTATATGATGCAAATCGCGCTCAATGATGCAGCGCTGGTGCCTACTGAAAATGCGGCAGCGATTGCCGGTGATGCTTTGGCTGAGTTGGTTCGTAAGTACAACACCGCGAACGCCATCATCATGCGCCTTTCACGCGTGATTGATGATGCGGCTTTGTCAGCCATCATGACGGGTGTCACACTTGATCTTGATACCGCGGAGTCCGCGACGGCTTCTGCTGATTCGCTGGCGGCAGCCATTAACGATCCTGCGGTGAGTGTGACTGCAACCAGCGATGAGTTATCGGCGCGCCGCAGCTTGCGGATTGCGCGTCGCCATCACGGCAATTTAAAAATTAGTGTGATCGATGCTGAGTTTGTGCGCAGCGCGGATTACGGTTTGTTAGCTGAAGCAGCTGCAACGTTCAAAGGTTTGATCGGGCCGGGCGCGTCGGTGCGTCGTGGTACGGGCGAAAAGATACGTGAGTCAGCCATCGTCGATTTTCATCATGCGATGGCGTGGTTGCGTGACGAGGCAGAGCGCGGCGTTACCAAGCAGCGCTACAAAGGTTTGGGTGAAATGAATCCCGAGCAGTTGTGGGAGACCACCATGGATCCAACCGTGCGTCGTTTGTTGAGAGTTCAGATTGAAGATGCGATCGCGGCTGATCAAATCTTCACCACGCTGATGGGCGACGATGTTGAGCCACGACGAGCATTTATTGAGATGAATGCACTGGCAGCGGGCAATATCGACGTTTAATTCGCATCATCTTTGACTAAAAGTCATAAGTGAATCAACTGAACGATAGGCTTATTGATTTTTAGTGTGAATATACTGCCTCCAGATCCTTAATCTGGTTGGTCATGGCTATTCAGGCAATTCTTTTTGACGCTTACGGCACGCTCTTCGATGTCTATTCGATGGGCGTGCTGGCAGAGCGGCTTTTCCCCGGGCGCGGTAGCGCGCTGGCGGATCTCTGGCGTGACAAGCAGATTGAGTACACCCGTTTGCGCACGCTCTCCAATACCTACAAGCCCTTTTGGGAAGTTACGCAGGACGCGCTAATTTTTTCTTGCCGCAAGCTGGGCCTTGATCTCACGCTTGATGCGCAAAATCAGCTCATGGGCCAGTACGCGAAGTTGTCAGCCTTTCCCGAATGTGTCGATGTATTAACGCATTTGCGTGAACGTGGGATGAAGCTAGCCATACTTTCGAATGGCAATCCCGACATGCTAGAAGCGGCGGTTCACGCGGCAGGTATGGATGATTTGCTAAATGCGGTTTTGTCGGTGCATCTAGTAAAAAAATTCAAAACAGCTCCCGAAGCGTATCAACTAGGACCGGACACATTCGGCTTGGCAGCGAGAGACATGTTGTTTGTATCGAGTAATGCCTGGGATGTATGCGGCGCGGCTTGGTTTGGTTATCCAACTTTTTGGGTAAATCGCGCGAACGCTCCAATGGAAGAATTAGGTGTCACACCAAAAGGCAGTGGAACATCACTGAATGATTTGTTGAACTTTGTTGGCGCTGGGTAGTTAAAGCCAGCGCATTTTTTATGACTATTAACGCAGGAAAGACCAACGCTATGACTAAACGAACTGATTGCCATGGATTGCAGGTAGATACCGTTCTTCAGAACTTTATTGATGACAAGGTTTTGCCGGGCACAGGTTTGACAAGCGATGCGTTTTGGAAGGGATTCGCGCAAATTGCGAATGACTTAGCACCCAAAAATGCAGCGTTGTTAGCTGAGCGCGATCGTTTACAACATGAACTCGATGCATGGCATAAAGCGCATCCAGGACCGATTGCTGATGTCACTAAGTACCGCGAATTTTTGGAATCGATTGGTTATCTGGTGCCGGTGCCAGAGCAAGTACAGGTAACAACAGAAAATGTCGACGCTGAATTATCAGTCACGGCTGGCCCACAATTGGTGGTGCCTATTTTAAATGCACGTTATGCGTTGAATGCTGCTAATGCGCGTTGGGGCTCTTTGTACGATGCCTTGTATGGAACCGATGCGATTCCAGAAAACGATGGTGCAACTCGCGCCGGTGGATATAACCCCGTACGTGGCGCGAAGGTGATTGCCTTTGCTAGGAATTTTTTAGATCAATCCGCACCGTTGGCGAGTGGATCACATGCCAACGCAACTGCGTATGTAGTGAATGCTGGTCAGCTGGCCGTTACGCTTAAAGATGGCAGCACGGTCGGTTTAAAAGACGCGGCTAAATTTATAGGCTATCAAGGCGATGCATCGTCACCTTCATCGGTGCTGTTAAAAAATCACGGAATTCATATCGATATACGTATTGATCGCACCACTCCGATTGGAAAAACCGATGACGCAGGTATATCTGATCTCGTCATTGAATCAGCATTGTCGACTATTCTTGATCTCGAAGATTCAGTCACCGTGGTTGATGGTGCAGATAAAGTAGTGGCCTACGAAAATTGGCTAGGTATTTTAAAAGGCACGTTGGTTGAAAGCGTGAGTAAGGGTGGCAAAACATTTGATCGCACATTGAATGCTGATCGTGAGTACAAGGGCGCCAACGGACAAACCGTAAAACTGCATGGCCGCTCATTACTGTTTTTACGAAATGTAGGTCATTTGATGACGAATCCGGCAATTTTGATGGCCGATGGAAAAGAGATCCCTGAAGGTATTTTGGATGCGGTGGTAACGACGACGATTGCGCTGCATGACTTGAAGCGTCCTTCAACTCAGACAATAGGAAATACGCGTACGGGTTCAGTCTATATCGTTAAGCCAAAAATGCATGGTCCGAAAGAAGTTGCGTTTGCAGCGGAATTGTTTGGTCGTGTTGAAGCCATGCTTGGTTTGAAAGAGAACACGGTTAAGTTGGGGATCATGGATGAAGAGCGTCGTACATCGACTAACTTGAAAGCCTGTTTGAAAGAAGCATCAAAACGCGTGGCTTTTATCAACACGGGGTTTTTAGATCGCACGGGCGATGAAATGCATTCGTCGATGACGGCTGGTCCAATGATGCGCAAAGGCGATATGAAATCGTCAACCTGGCTCTCCGCGTATGAGCGCAGTAATGTGTTGACCGGTCTTTCATCCGGTATGCGCGGCCGTGGTCAGATCGGTAAAGGTATGTGGGCAATGCCTGATTTGATGGCAGCAATGATTGAGCAAAAAATTGGTCATCCAAAAGCCGGTGCAAATACCGCTTGGGTACCCTCACCAACCGCAGCGACATTGCATGCGATGCATTACCACCAAGTCGATGTGGCAGAAATTCAGCAGCAACTAGAAAAGGTGGATGCTCCAACAGAGCTGAAGAAATTGCGTGATGAGCTATTGATGATTCCAGTGGTAGCCAAACCGACATGGTCAGCAGCGGATATTCAGCAAGAGCTAGATAACAATGCGCAAGGCATTTTGGGTTATGTGGTTCGTTGGGTCGAGCAAGGCGTGGGTTGTTCCAAAGTGCCGGATATTCACAACGTAGGTTTGATGGAAGATCGTGCCACCTTACGTATTTCGAGTCAGCATATCGCTAACTGGTTATTGCACGGTGTGGTGACCGAGGCTCAGGTAAAAGAAACGCTGGAGCGCATGGCTAAAGTGGTTGATGGTCAAAATTCGGGTGATCCGTTTTATCGTCCGATGGCGATTAATTTGTCGACATCTCACGCATTTCAAGCCGCTAGCGATTTAGTTTTTAAAGGGCTGGATCAGCCCGCTGGTTATACCGAACCGCTATTGCATGCCTGGCGCTTAACGTTCAAAAAAGAAGTGCTGCGTGCTTAATTCATTAAACTAAGCACAAAAAATAAAGCCAGCGATAAGCTGGCTTTATTTTTATAAGTAACGCTTACTTTAAGCAGCGAGTTTTATTTCGCTAGTATCAGAAACAGGGCTCCGGATTAAATGATCAAACGCACCTAATGCGGCTTTAGATCCTTCACCCATAGCGATAATGATTTGCTTGTAGGGCACGGTGGTTACATCGCCGGCTGCGAATACACCGGGTACAGACGTTTGACCTTTAGGATCAACTTCAATTTCACCGCGCGCAGACAAAGCCACCGTACCTTTCAGCCAATCTGTATTGGGCAACAAACCAATTTGCACAAAAATACCTTCCAGCTCTAACAATCTGGAGGCGCCTGACGCACGATCGGTGTAACGCATTCCATTCACTTTTACACCGTCACCTATTACTTCAGTAGTCTGGGCTTGGGTAATAACGGTCACATTAGATAAGCTGCGTAATTTGCGTTGCAGCACTTCGTCAGCGCGTAACGTAGAGTCGAACTCAAGCAAAGTCACATGACTAACCATGCCTGCTAAATCTATCGCTGCTTCTACGCCAGAATTACCACCGCCGACAACAGCAACGCGTTTACCTTTGAACAGAGGGCCATCGCAATGTGGACAGTAAGCTACCCCTTTGTTACGGTATTCTTGCTCACCAGGCACATTCAATTCACGCCAACGTGCGCCGGTTGCTATGACGACTGTTTTCGCTTTTAAGCTAGCGCCGCTATCGAGTTTAATTTCAATAATGTCACCCGGTATGAGTGCAGAAGCTTGCTGAAGGTTCATGATGTCGACATCATAAGACTTCACATGTTGTTCAAGAGCAGACACTAATTTAGGGCCTTCGGTTTCTTGCACCGAAATAAAATTTTCAATACTTAAGGTGTCCAGAACTTGACCCCCAAAGCGATGTGCTACCACACCTGTGCGTATACCTTTACGCGCTGAATAAATCGCAGCTGACGCACCCGCTGGACCGCCACCAACGATGAGCATGTCAAATACATCTTTAGCGTCAATTTTTTCTGCCGCGCGTGCTGCTGCGCCCGTATCTAATTTCGCTATGATTTCGTCCAGCGTCATTCGGCCTTGATCAAAGACTTCGCCATTCAAAAACACGGTTGGAACGGCCATGATTTGTCGTTCTTTGATTTCGTCTTGAAATAACGCACCATCTATCATCACGTGACGAATGTTCGGATTAAATATCGCCATTAAATTCAATGCCTGCACAACTTCCGGGCAGTTCTGGCACGAAAGAGAGATGTAGGTCTCGAACAGATATTCACCTTTTAATTGACGTATCTGTTCGAGCACATCGGCACTGACTTTCGGAGGATGGCCACCAACTTGCAAGAGGGCCAATACCAAGGACGTAAACTCATGACCCATAGGTATGCCAGCAAAACGCACGCCTGAGTTGCTTCCTACGCGATTGAGTGCAAAGGATGGTTTGCGCTCAGCGTCGTCGTTGCGCTCTTCAAAAGATAGGCGCGGAGATAGAGCTGCGATTTCTTGCAGCATGCTGCGCATCTCTTGAGATTTTTCGCTGTGGTCCAGCGAGGCAACGATCTCGACAGAATGGGTAATTTTATCGAGGTAGGTTTGCAACTGAGTTTTAATGGCGGCGTCTAACATGATGACCTCGTAGTTTGATGAATAACGAATCTAGGATGATTAGATTTTTCCGACCAGATCGAGCGATGGTGCGAGTGTTTCAGCGCCAGGTGTCCATTTAGCTGGGCAGACTTGGCCCGGATGAGCAGCGACGTACTGTGCCGCCTGAACTTTGCGCAACAGTTCCGAAGCGTCACGACCGATGCCATCGTCATGAATTTCGGCGATTTTGATATGACCTTCTGGATTGATTACGAAGGTGCCGCGTAATGCCAGACCGCTCTCTTCGACCATGACATCGAAATTGCGCGTGATAGCCCCGGTAGCGTCACCCAGCATTGGATAGCGAATTTTGCTGATCGTGTCCGAGGTGTCATGCCAAGCTTTGTGAGAAAAATGCGTGTCAGTTGATACGGCATAGATTTCTACGCCTAAGGCTTTAAATGTGTCGTAGTGGTCAGCTAGATCGCCGAGCTCGGTTGGGCAGACGAAAGTGAAATCAGCTGGGTAGAAGAACACGACAGACCACTGACCTTTGAGGTTGGCTTCGCTCACAGGAACGAATTTTCCATCGTGATAAGCGGTCGTTTTGAATGGTTTGCTAGAGGTGTTGATCAGGGACATGGTTATTACTCCTAAGGGATGGTTGAACAAAATGTGGCAACGGAGCGGATAATAGTCTCAGACAATCAAATCGTAAATTTGATAGTTTTTATTAATTTAATAGTATTAACCTATTGAGCGATGAAAAATAATAGTTTTAAACTTTGGGGCTAGTAAAAGATAGAAATTGCCCAACATAGGGAGAGCTGAGCTGCGTGGCACGGTTACAAAGACTCAAACCTGGGCAGGGATTTCCCGTTCTGCAAAACGCGGGGATCCGCTAGGTGGTAATCTTCGCCAAGTTGCCGACTTTGCGTAAAATGCCGGCAAGCGTTATGAAGTTGGGCGGATTTTTTCCGTATATCTGTACTTTGGAGGAACCATGAAGAAGCTTTGGGTAGCATTGATGATCGTGATGTTGGGTGTGACAGGCGGTATTACCAACGTGGAGGCAAAGCGCTTGGGAGGCGGAGGTTCATTTGGAAAATCCTCGCCGAGTCCTGCTAAGCCTGCACCTATGCAGAATGCAGGTCAGCAAGCGGCCCCTCGTCCAGCAGCGCCTGCTGCTCCAGCACCAGCTAGCCCGTGGAGGGGTATCGTCGGCGGCGCACTATTAGGTCTGGGCATAGGAGCATTGATGTCCCACTTTGGTATGGGCGCTGAGCTTGGTAGCATGATAAGCAGCTTTTTGATGATTGCTTTGATTGGCTTGGCCATATTTTTTATCGTTCGCCTATTGGCCCGCAGATCAGGAGCCGCCGCGCCGCAGCCTTCTTTTGCCACTCCATATAGCGATGTGCCTTCCCAGCGTGTTGCAACGCCGGAAATCGGTGCAAATTTGGGGAATTCTTCCGCGGCATCTGGCTCGACACTTTGGGAAAACCATCAGCCATCATCGGTACCTCAGGGATTTGATACAGCGGGTTTCTTACG
>JACCEE011858777.1_pt1 | contig 20360 bp, 24 predicted proteins | sample 7449931 | NCBI WGS metagenome assembly JACCEE01 (sample SAMN15323457, study PRJNA562643) | freshwater metagenome | isolation source: river surface water | place: USA:Blue River Watershed | collected 2017-08-19 | reverse complement strand
TTTGCTTCGAACTTCATCATACTTTAAGCAAATGTAAATTGGTAAACGCTAGAAGTCAGCGTATATTGGTTTCGTTGTAACTATGAATAAAAGCAAAAATTTCAATCAAGATAATAACAATGAGAGGACTGGAGTATGAAAAATAACAAAATATCCGATCAGCCCACGCGATGCTCCACAGGTTGGCTTTGGTTTGCTGGCGTGATCAGTGTGCAGGTTCTGTTGATTATTATGGGCTATTTGTTGAAATTTACCTGATCTTGATCGTTCTGACTGGTATTGAACGCGATTCTCCGTTATAGAACAGGGAAGATGATCATAGGAAAAATGAGATGTTGAAGCTAATTTACTATGTACCAGAATCACATCTGGAGTCGACCAAACAGGCGATTTTTACTGCAGGTGCGGGCGGGATGGGTAATTATGAACAATGTGCCTGGCAGGTATTGGGCATAGGGCAATTTAAACCAGTCAAAGGGGCAAATCCATTTATTGGGGAGTTAAATGAATTGGAGCAGGTTCCGGAATGGCGCGTGGAAACCATCGTGCCTGAAGACAAAGCTTCATCTGTAGCAAAAGCACTTAAGGCAAGTCATCCTTATGAAGAGCCTGCCTTTGAATTTATCCAGTTACTGAGCGTAGATTGAGTGACTGATTTTAAATTTTCTGGATAAATAACCCACGTTCAAAACGGTACTGCGGATAGAACACCCCATCCGCAGCACGTTCACCGGCTGCAATTACCATCACTGGATATTGTTGGTCATTTAAGCCGATAATTTTACGTAATAGTGGTTCATCAAAACCTTCCATCATGCAGCTGTCAAAACCATAAGCGCGTAATGCCAAAACCAGGTTTTCACAGGCGAGGGCAGTGCTCTTGCTGGCCCAGAGTTTGGCATCAGCCGGGCTAAATGCTGAAACGGGCAGTTGTTTATCCAGGGTACGTGCTACAGAAAAGGCGACTTTCTTAAAGTGACCAAAACTGTTCAGGTAGCCGGTTTTATAGTTATATGGGATTAGGCGGTAATATTTTTTTACGGCAGCCGGTGCTTCAGGAAAAGGAAATTCACTGATGTTCTTTTTCGCCATTTCATCAATGCGGTCGGTACGCGCCACACAAACGATGAGTTCTGCCGCCGTTTGTGCTGCCAATTGGCCCAGGCAGGCTTTAATCAATTGCTTTTTCTTGTGCGCTGATTGCACCACATAAAAGGTCCAAGGTTGTAAATTGGATGAATTCGGTGCAAGCAGGGCTAAATTCAGACACTCATCCAAAATATGCTCAGGAATCGGTTTTTCAGTAAATTTACGTACCGAACGACGGCTTTGGATCACTTTTTTAAAGTTATCGACATCGATATCTTGTGGGGCAGCTTCGTAATAACGTTCTTTAGCGGTATCGGAATTTGACATGGTAATCGACGTAAAATAGAAAGGATCAGTGATCTTAGCATCAAACCGGATTTCGATGGATGACTGAGATGGATGTTAATCATCCAGTCATTCTGTGGATTCTTCATTTAGTTAAATTGGCTGAAATCCGGCTTGCGTTTTTGCATAAAGGCTTGTACGGCTTCTCTCATTTCTGGCGATGAAACCCGTTGCATAAAAATCTCAGCTTCATGATCAATACAGGTCAAAATCTCTGCTAAATCATGTTTCATCAGCGCTTTGGTTTGTTTTAACGAGGCCAAGGGGAGTGAGGCCAGCTTCTGTGCTTGCATTTGCGCATAAGCGTAGACATCGCTTTCAATCGAATTGATCAGGCCGATTTGCATTGCCTTGGTGCTGTTAAATTTTTCTGCGGTAAACAGCAATTCTGCAGCTTGATGGTAACCGGCACGCTGTACCAGCAATTTGCTTGAAGCACCTTCTGGCGAGAGTCCCAAGCTGACAAAAGGTAGCTGGAACAACGCACTTTCATCACTATAAGCCAAGTCTGTATGTAATAAAATGGTGACACCAATGCCAATCGCCACACCTCGTACGGCAGCAATGAGCGGTTTAGAAAAACGTGCAGCAGCTTTAAGTAACACAAAGGGAGGAGCATCTCCAGCTTTGCCTTGTAGCGGGGACTGAACGAATTTCATAAAGTCCTGCATATCATTGCCTGCGGTAAAATCAGCCGTTGCACCGCGCAAAATGACCACGCGAACCTCTTGGGATTGGTCAGCTTCATCAAGAGCCTGGGCAATCCATAAATACAGTTCGCCATACAGAGCATTTTTGCTTTCCGGCCGCTGGATGGCTAAAGTCAGAACCCCGTGAGCTAATTCCGCATGTAAATGTGGATGGGGCTGTTGAATACAGCGCAGTGTCATCGTACTATCCTTGCTTTCATCTATTGTTCAAATTATGCGACTCATTATGGCGCAGAATAAAAAATTCTGTAGTAACTGATGAGTTCATAAAAATTTTTCTAGCACTATGAAGCCAGCATTTGACTATCTCGTTTTTATTGGACGTTTTCAACCGTTCCATCTTGCTCATCTGCAAACGGTCCATTTGGCCTTGCAGCAAAGTCAGCAGGTGATTTTGGCTTTGGGTTCGGCACAGGCTGAACGCAATATCAAGAATCCATTTTCTGCCTCTGAACGTGAACAGATGATTCTGTCCAATTTCCCGATTGATGAACAGGAGCGTATCCGTTTTGTCCACGTCATTGATGTCTATAACGATAAAAAATGGGTAAAACAGGTGAAAGATCTGGTGGCCGGTATAGTAGAAACGGATGCCAAAATAGGCCTGATTGGACATTTTAAGGATGAATCTTCGTATTATCTCAATCTTTTTCCTGAATGGACCATGGTAGAACTCGACAGTTTGCATGGAGCAATTTCAGCTACGCCGATGCGGGAAGCCTATTACCGTGGTGAGATTCAAACGGAAGCATTTCCTGCAGGCACGATTCGGTTTTTACAGAATTTTCAAAAAACACCCATTTACCAACAATTGCAGCACAAATACCTGACGCAAGATAAAAGCAATCTTGCTGAATCCTGAGTATGCTCATTAGTCGAGGCAAGATGCACTGACTGGGGCGTGAATGGGATGAAGCTCAGAATGAGATTAGCCATTACTTGTATGCTCAGTGTATTTAGCCTAAGCATCATGATACAGGCGAATGCCCAAGCATGGACGCTGACCCCGAAAACTCAGGTAGGATTTAATATTCGCGCTATGGGGTTTTCTCTGATAAAAGGCCAGTTTACCCAGTTTCACTCGAATATGAAATTTGATCCTACCACGCCACAAAATGCCTCGGCTCAGTTGGTGCTGCAGATGAATAGCGTTCGCCTGAATAAATCGGGACTGAAAGATCTGTTGTTGGGTGAGGGGTTCTTTTTTGTAGAACAGTATCCAATAGCGAGGTTTAACAGCTGTGAATTTATTGCCTTAGGCAATCATCAATATGATATTCAAGGCGATCTCACTTTGCGAGGAATCACCCAACCGGTAATGCTGAAGACAAGGTTAAAACCTAATAGTAATGATCCACGACTGCTGGATGTGGAAGCGAAAACTGTGGTGAAGTGAGAGGATTTCGGGATGAAAAAAGCCTTTGCAGGGATTGGGGAAAAGTAAATATACAAGTATCCGAGCAGTGGCAGGCCAAATAAGTCTTACTGGCTATTCTATCGCTAGAACGTTTATCACGATTTAGTCAATAAAAAAGTAGGCAGGTAAATATGATCTACCTGCCTATCTTTTCGTTTTTTGCAATGATCAATTTAGCTGGTTTGCAGCGATTTTAAATCTTCCAGCACTTGTTCGGCATGGCCAGCCGCTTTCACTTTACGATAGCTTTTGACCAGTTCACCTTTGTGGAAAATAAAGGTCGAACGTTCGATGCCCATGACCTGCTTGCCGTACATATTTTTTTCTTTAATTACATCGAAGTGCTTACATAACACTTCTTCTTTGTCGCTGATCAAATCAATACTGAGTGCCTGCTTTTCGGTAAAGTTCTGATGAGATTTCACCGAGTCACGTGATACCCCAATGATCGTAGCACCTAAAGCTGTAAACTGCTCTTTCATGCTCGTAAAATCAAGCGCCTGTGTAGTACAGCCCGGAGTGGAGTCTTTAGGATAAAAGTAGACAATCAGCCAGTCAGAGGCAATTTCATTTAAGTTGATTTCGCCGTTGGTTGCTGGAAAAATCTGATCCGGTAAGGTGATGTGTTCAGTCATCTGTTTGATCCTTTATGCGCCGACAGAATCGTTAAGTTCAAGAGGTAAAAAAGCATATTCGCCATGATACAGAATTTCACCTGAACGTACAGGAATCGCATTTTTAAATATTGGGCCATCAATCACCGTCGTGTGAAATTCACCTCCTTCACCACAAGGATCAATGCCGCGCTGTTCCAGTTGCAGGATATATTCATGCGTCAGGATTTTCCCTAGATCATCTGCGGTCATGCCTAGCTTTAAATTCACTGTGACAATCACGCTTTTGAAACCGAGTTGAATAAATTCATCAATCACTTCACGATGTGGCCGTTGCCAGAGCGGCATACTGAGTTTAAGGCCCGCTTGTTGAGCCACACGCTCATGCCAGCAACCATGTTCAGGCATATCTAAATCGCCTGTGACTAAAACGTCTGCATCTTGTGTTTTGGCTTGAGCCAGTAAATCCAGAAATTTGGCTTCATAATCATTCCAGCTCGATGATGCACTAATCACTGGAAGATTAAGGGCGTCGGCCTGTGCCTGAATAATCGCTCTGCTCATGGCATGTGAGCGGGAACGCAGACCGTTGTCTTCCAGCATAATGATCAGACCAAGGGCCTCACCCACTTGCATAGCCTTATATAGAGCCAATGTGCTGTCTTTACCACCACTGAACGACACAACGAATTTGTGCTGTTCAGCGTTAGTTTTCCATTCATGTTGCATGGTTGTTCAACTTTACAAATAAAAAGCCTGCAAATGCAGGCTTTATGGCATAAAAAAGGATTATTTTTTCGCTTGCGCCGATTTCATGGCTTCTTCGCTTAAGGTTTTTAATTTGCCAGTCAGCTGTGGACCAAAGCAGGCTTGTAAGTCACGGTTTTGTTTTTGCACAAATGCGAGCGTTGCCGGGCTTTTTTTCTGGTTGATGGTGCTTTGAATTTCCCATTTTTGTGCATTGGTCAATTTACCATCTGCTTCAACTGCACAGCTACAGTATTTGCTGGCTTCTGCAGCAGTCAGTTTTTTACCTTTGGCAGTTTCTTCTTTACAGACATTAATCAGTGCCGCTTTGACATTGGTACTTTTGTACGCTTCCTGAATTTTGTTGGTTTCTGCGTGGGTTGTACCTGCCATGAGTGCGGCAGCAGAAACCAGTGTGGATAAAATAATTTTTGCTTTTAACTGTTTCATAATGAAGTACCTGGTTATTGCGGTCTATAACGTGTCGGGTCCGGCACACCTGCATCTAGAAAACCTTGTTTACGTAGACGGCAGCTATCACACTTGCCACAAGCACGTCCTTGCTCGTCTGCCTGATAGCAGGAGACAGTTTGACTGTAGTCTACGCCATGTTCAATGCCTAAACGTATAATATTCGCTTTGGATAAATGTAACAAAGGTGTTTCAAATTTAAGTGGTTTGCCTTCTACACCGGCTTTAGTGGCCAACTGTGCCATACGGGCAAAGGCCTCAATAAATTCCGGACGACAATCGGGATAACCTGAATAATCCACCGCATTAATGCCAATTACAATCGCTTCTGCCTCAAACACTTCTGCCGCAGCAAGCGCATAAGACAAGAAGATGGTGTTACGTGCAGGGACATAAGTGACCGGGATGCCTTCCTGTTCCTGTTCCGGCACATCAATATTATGATCGGTCAGTGCAGAACCACCTAAATTGCCCAGGTCAATATTAATAACGCGATGTTCAACACCTGCACGCTGCGTGAGGGCTTTTGCCGCATCCAGTTCGGTGGTGGAACGTTGACCATACATAAAACTGAGGGCGATACACTCATAACGTGCTTGCGCCCAAGCTAAACAGGTGGTTGAGTCTAAGCCGCCAGATAACAGAACAATGGCACGAGGGCGCATACGATACTCCAATGTTATAAGTGAGGAAGGATTAACGACCGGTTTCGTCATTCCACAATAATTTATGCAATTGTAGCTGGAAGCGAACAGGAAGATGGTCTTGTAAAATCCACTGAGCCAGATCACGTGCGAGTGCAGGCAGTTTTACCGCATTTTTCTCTACCGCAAAGGCAGGGGAGAACCATACCGTGGACACTTTATCCTGTAATTGATAGTTCTGTACCTGCTGTTTCGACCATTCATAATCTTCGCGGTTACAGATTACGAATTTGATCTGGTCATGAGCGGTCAAATATTCAAGGTTGCTGAGCAGATTGCGCTGTTCTTCACCGGAGGTCGGAGTTTTTAAATCCAGGACTTTGGATACACGCGGATCAACTTTTGACACATCCAGTGCCCCGCTGGTTTCGAGCGAAACTTGGCAACCCAGATCGCACAAGCGGCTTAACAATGGCAAACAGTTGGGCTGTGCTAAAGGTTCACCGCCTGTCACACAAATATACGGGGTCTGATAAGACAAAGCCGTTTGAATAATGTCTTCCAAGGATTGCCGTTCACCACCTTCAAAGGAATAGGTGGTATCGCAATAACTACAGCGGAGTGGACAACCCGTTAAACGGATAAAGACCGTCGGTAAGCCTGCAGTATTTGCTTCGCCTTGCAGAGAATAAAAAATCTCGGTAATACGCAAGCCCGCAGCCGGATCAGAAACAGGAATGGCACTAGAGCGTAAAGAAGTCATCATTCAAATACCGCAGAGTTAAAAAACAAAAATCCCTACGGTCATGACAACCGTAGAGACAAGGAGCGATTAAAGCTCCGAGGAACGATAAAGTTCCGCAACAGAATAAATTAGTCGTCGCGAAGTAAATCGTTCAAGCTGGTTTTAGCACGAGTTTGTGCATCAACTTTTTTCACGATGATTGCAGCATACAGGCTGTAAGTACCGCATTTAGACGGAAGGCTACCCGCAACCACAACAGAGCCTGCAGGTACACGACCGTAATGGATTTCACCCGTAGCGCGGTCATAAATCTTGGTTGATTGACCAATAAATACGCCCATTGAAATCACAGAACCTTCTTCAACAATCACGCCTTCCACGATTTCAGAACGTGCACCGATGAAGCAGTTGTCTTCAATAATAGTTGGGTTGGCTTGAAGTGGTTCAAGAACACCACCAATACCTACACCACCAGACAAGTGTACATTTTTACCGATTTGTGCACATGAACCGACAGTTGCCCAGGTATCCACCATGGTGCCTTCATCTACATAAGCACCGATGTTGACATAAGATGGCATCAACACCACGTTTTTCGCCTGATAGCTACCTTTACGTGCAACAGCGGGTGGTACAACACGCACACCAGCTGCTTTGAACTGTTCTTCAGTCCAGCCAGAGAATTTAGTGTCTACTTTGTCATAGAAGCGAAGGTCGCATGACTCGATTGGTTTGTTATCGTTCAGTTTGAAAGATAATAAAACTGCTTTTTTCAACCACTGGTGAACAACCCATTCACCATCGATTTTTTCAGCTACACGAAGCGTGCCATTGTCTAAACCAGCGATTGCTTGCTCAACTGCTTCACGGATTTCTGCAGGACAGTCTGCTGCAGTAAAGTTAGCGCGGTCTTCAAATGCTTGCTCAATAATAGTCGAAAGCTGAGACATGATGTTCCTTCCAGAAAAATTTCTAAGATTTTACACTATTTGAATCGGGATAGACCGAAAAAAACCGAAGACTTTATTAAAATTAAATCAGCTGAACAGGAGAGTGTATTTTACGGGCTGATCGGTTTTACAAAAACTTCTGTACAGACAAGAAAAGTTAAAAGGTGTAGCAAAAAATAACATAAAGCACCTGATTTCGTTCTAAAAACCATGAAAAAGCTGCTTTAGCATGACCTTTATACAATATGGAACTGAAAACGAAAAAATCATTTTTCGAGGAGAGTGAACATGAATGTTTTACGATTAGTTGCACTATCGACTGCCTTAGGCACCATGGCCATGACAGCCAATGCTGCTGATGAAGAGATTATCAAAGAAGACGGCTCTCAATTTTCATTTTTTAAACCTGCTTCTGTACGTGCTGAAGTTGGGACCACTGGCTATGGTGGTGCCATTACCTATAATGCCAATCCTTATGTCGGGGTGACACTGGGTTATAACGGTGGTGATATCTCTTGGGATGACGATGTTGAATATGATGATGTCAACTATGACGTTGATATGGACAACAACCTGACCTACTTAAATGCTGAAATCCGTCCGTGGGCCAATGCCTTTTATATGGCTGCCGGTGTAGGTTATGTGGATCAGGAGTATGGTTTGCGTGCCCGTTCCGATGGTAATCCGATTAAAATTGATGGACAGGCGACAATTTATAACTCGCTTTCTGCTGATGTCAGTTATGACAATCAAATCGCACCGTATCTAGGTTTGGGTTATTCACCAGCGCTCAATGATCACTGGGGAGTATTTGGGGAAATCGGGGCTTACTATACGGGTAACCCAAGTGTGACCAATGTAAAAACCAATGGTACGAATTATGATGGTACGGATCCCGTGCTTAATAACCATTTATATGAAATCCGAAATGATGATAAATATGAGTGGTTACCCGTTGCTAAACTCGGCATTAACTACCGTTTTTAAACTTGTGAATTAAAAAAAGGGCCAGTGAATGGCCCTTTTGTGATGGGGGAGTTGAATTAGTCTTCTGGATAAGCGACTTTTTTCAGTGCCTTGATATCAGCTTCTGGTGAGCATAAGGAAATAAACTCGTAGCCATAACCGCGTAACAAATGCCCTTTGCGCACCGCAATCCAGGTGGTATTAACGCCAAAAATATCAGTTTTGATTTGCTTTAAACGGTAATCACGTTCCGGATCATAGGCGACATCATTGACAATCCCTACGCCCATACCTAGTTCGACATAGGTCTTGATCACATCAGCATCCAATGCAGACATCACCAGATCCACATCAATTCCAGCATCTTCAAAGGCCTTGTCGATTTTCGAACGGCCGGTGAAACCACCATGATAGGTAATAATCGGATAATGGGCCAAATCTTCTAAGGTAATGTTTGGTACTTGGGTCAGGGGATGACTCTGCGGAACAATAATACTGTGCTGCCAGTTATAGTAAGGCACGCTGGCCAGATTTTCTTCTGTCGTTAAAGATTCAGTGGCGATACCAATATCCGCTTCGCCCTGCAGCAACATTTCTGCGATTTCAACCGGGCTGGCCTGTTGCAGGACTAAATGCACTTTAGGAAAGGCTTTCTTGAACTGGTTGACAATCGGCGGTAACACATAACGTGCCTGCGTATGCGTGGTGGCAATCGTTAAAGTCCCTTCATCCACCTTGTTGAAATCATCTGCCAGACGTTTGATGTTATCGGCATCAACCAGCATGCGCTCAACGATGCTGAGCAGGGCCTGGCCGGGTTCCGTCAGACCTAAAAGACGTTTACCTTTGCGGATAAACAGTTGTACCCCCAACTCATCCTCTAGATCTTTGATGTGTTTACTCACACCCGACTGAGAGGTATACAGTGCCGCGGAAGCTTCGGTTAAATTAAAGTTTTGTCGAACCGTTTCTCGGATAATTCTGAGTTGTTGAAAATTCATAATAAAGCATACCTTCTAAGTGGACAGGAACCATCCTGTCCATAACTGCACTTAAGCGGCTTGATCCGCAAAGAGGTGCAGTGTAATTGCACTGACCCAGACTGTTTGGTTAGGTTTAAATTGGTGTAATTTTGCTTCTTCTGGGCTTAAAGAAATCTCAATTAAACGACCTTCACGATCCTGTAATTCTGCCACAACTTTTCCAGCAATCCACAATTCACGCAAGAATGTTGCTTGAATCGCATTCTGTTGCGGTTGTGCATGTAGATGTAATTCATCCGGACGGGCAAATGCAATGATCTTGCCTTGTGGAGCGTTTGCTTCCGTTGCGAACTGAATCCGGTCTTGCCCGAGCTGAAGCACCCCTTGATAATGTTCACCTTCAAAGCGATTGGCTTGTCCCAAAAAGTCAAAAACAAAGGGGGTCGCCGGTTTTTCATAGACTTCACGTGGCGAACCGATTTGTTCAATATTACCTTTATTCATCACCACGATCTGGTCAGCTACTTCGAGTGCTTCTTCCTGATCATGGGTGACAAAAATTGAGGTAATGTGCAGTTCATCATGCAAGGTACGTAACCAGCGGCGTAATTCCTTACGCACTTTGGCATCTAATGCACCAAAGGGTTCATCTAGCAATAATACGCGAGGTTCAACTGCGAGGGCACGCGCTAAGGCGATCCGCTGGCGTTGACCACCGGACAGTTGTGCTGGATAACGATCAGCCAGAAAACCGAGTTGTACCAAATCAAGCAGGCGTGTGACACGTTTCTTGATTTCTGCTTCTGAAGGACGGGTACTGCGTGGACGTACCCGTAGGCCAAAAGCCACATTGTCAAATACGGTCATGTGGCGGAACAGGGCATAGTGCTGAAAGACGAAACCGACTTGACGTTCGCGTACATGAACATCAGTAGCATCCTGACCTTCGAGCAGAACCTGGCCGCCATCTGCGGATTCCAAACCAGCAATAATTCGCAGTAGGGTGGTCTTTCCACAACCTGAAGGACCGAGTAAGGCAACCAGTTGGCCTTCCGGAAAATCCAGCGAAATGTTGTTAAGTGCATGGAATGCACCAAAGTGTTTTTCAATATTTTGAACTTGAATACTCATCAGGTCATTCCTTAAGAAACAGGGTTGTCATCGCTGCGTGGTGCTTGTCGATCCTGACGCAATTCCACCCAGGTTTTCAGAATCAGGGTAACAATCGCCAGTAAAGCCAGCAGGGAGGACACGGCAAAGGCCGCACTAAAGGTATATTCGTTGTAAAGAATTTCGACATGCAGCGGCAGGGTATTGGTTTCACCACGGATATGGCCGGACACGACCGACACTGCACCGAACTCGCCCATAGCACGGGCATTACACAGGATCACGCCGTAAATCAGTCCCCATTTGATATTGGGCAAGGTGACTTTCCAGAAGGTTTGCCAGCCTGAAGCTCCCAGTACAATCGCAGCTTCTTCCTCTTCAGTGCCTTGTGCCTCCATGAGCGGAATCAATTCACGTGCCACAAACGGTACCGTGATAAAAATAGTGGCCAGTACAATCGCAGGAACGGCATACAACACTTTGATGTCGTGATCCATGAACCATTCACCAAACCAGCCTTGCGTACCAAAGATCAGTACAATCATCAGGCCCGCAATCACCGGTGAAACCGAAAATGGCATGTCAATAATGGTGGTAAGAAGGGATTTGCCTCTAAAGTTGAATTTGGCCACACACCATGCCGCTGCCACACCAAACACCACGTTAAGGGGAACGGCAATTGCTGCTGTTAGTAAGGTCAGTTTGACAGCTGAGAGGGTATCCGGGTGAACCAGAGCTTGCAGATACACGCCCATCCCCTGTTTAAAGGCTTCTACAAATACCAGAATCAACGGCAGAATCAGGCAGCTCAGGAAGAAAATCAGTGCAATGCTGAGCAGGCTATATCGTACCCAGTTCGGTTCACGGGTCGCGTCGCGTGATTGCAGTTTGTCTGCCAGCGCATTGCTGTCGGTAGTGAAACTCATCGTGCAGTTCTCCCTGTACGGCGGCTCGCCCAAGCTTGCAGCAGGTTAATCAATAATAAAATGCCAAAGGAAAGCACGAGCATCACTACGGCAATCGTAGTTGCACCGGCATAGTCATATTCTTCCAGACGGGAAATGATCATCAGTGGTGCAATCTCGGTTTCAAAGGGCTGGTTGCCGGCAATAAAAATCACTGAACCATATTCACCAACACCGCGGGCAAAGGCCAAGGCAAAGCCGGTCAACAATGCCGGGAATAAAATCGGCAAAATAATCTTGCTGACAATCTGCAGGCGGTTGGCACCGAGCGCTGATGCGGCTTCTTCCAGTTCGGTTTCAATGTCACTCAGCACCGGTTGTACGGTGCGTACCACAAACGGCAGACCAATAAAAATCAAGGCCAAGGTAATCCCGATGGGGGTATAGGCCACTTGAATACCCAGTGGTTCCAGATATTGACCCACCCATCCCGTTGGCGCATACAGGGAGGTCAAGGCGATACCGGCAACCGCAGTGGGCAGAGCAAAAGGTAAATCCACCAAAGCATCAACCAGACGTTTACCGGGAAACCGGTAACGAACCAGACACCAGGCCAGTAACAATCCAAACACCACATTAATTACCGCTGCAATTAAGGCAGAACTAAAACTGAGCTGTAAGGATTTTAAAATTCGTTCAGAGCTAAGAATGTCCCATAAGCCGCTCCAGCCGATGCCAAGCGATTTGATCAATAAGGCAGATAACGGTAACAGGACAAGCAGGGATAAATACGCAAGGGTAAAGCCTAGAGAAAGACCAAATCCTGGCAGCACTCGGGATCGCTGCGACATGATGATTCCTCAATAAAAAGCACTGACCTCGCTAAAGGGTCAGTCAAATAAAACAGTGGGGCTTACAACAACTTAGACTGCAAATTTCAACAGGGGAGAGTCATCTTCTGTTTCTCTCCAATGTGGCAGCGTTTCGGGTAATAAATAGTCAAAAATCTGTGGGAAAGGTCCAAATCCTGAAGCTACATTAATGTGACCCACAGCCCCTAAATTGATAGGGTTGAGCTGCCAGAACTGCGCTAGACGTTGTGCATCTGTAAAGCTCAGCCAGGGATCGTTTTCACTGATCAGCATTTGGGTGGGAACATTAATATGTAATTGCTGGAACAAGGCTGAATAATCTTGCTGGCTGTCACGTGCAAAACCGGCTTCACCAAAACGGGCAGGATTGGCGGGGGCAACCAAAATCAGACGTTTCACTTTTGCCTGCAGCTCAGGATGCCAAGCCAGTGCAGCAACACTGGTCAAACAGCCAAAACTGTGGGCGATAATTTGCAGCGGTTGCTGGATCTGTTCCACCGTTGCGACCCAGCGGGCTACCCAGTTGTTTAACACAGGCTGGTTCCAGTCCTGTTGCTGAACACGGGAGCAGGAGGTCATTTGGCGTTGCAACCAAGATTGCCAGTGTTGATATTCACTGCCGCCAACGCCCGGAACGATCAAGTTATGAATCATGTCGCTACTCCCATATTCAGCATGTTTAACTTATAACGGGTGTTGTTGGCTTTGACGATCTGGTCAAAGACACCACCGGTTTCGAAATGGACTTTTTGCACTTTCGACCAGCCACCAAATTCCTGGTTGACGGTCACCAATTTCAGCGGTTTAAAGGTGTTGCTGTATTTTTTCAGGATTGCAGCATTGCGTGGACGGTAATAGTTACGTGCCACAGCTTCTTGTCCTTGAGGTGAATACAAGAAGTTCAGATAGCCTTTCGCCACGGCCAGATTGCCTTTTTTCGCTGCATTCTTTTCAACAATTGCCACCGGTGGTTCTGCCAGAATTGACAGGCTTGGTGTTACGATTTCAAACTTACCTGGCTGTTCACGCACCGCGAGAAAGGCTTCATTTTCCCAAGCAAGCAAGACGTCACCGATGCCACGTTCAGCAAAAGTGGTAGTTGCACCCCGTGCACCCGAGTCGAGAACCTTGGTTTGTTTGTAAATCTGACGTACGAATTCACGTGCTTTGGCATCACTACCGCCATTACGGTGTTTCGCCCATGCCCAGGCTGCCAGATAGTTCCAGCGCGCGCCACCTGAAGTTTTCGGGTTTGGAGTAATAATTTCTACGCCCGGTTTCACCAGATCACCCCAATCCTTAATCTGTTTTGGGTTGCCTTTACGCACCAAAAACACAATGGTTGAGGTATATGGTGTGGCATTTTGTGGTAATTTCTTTTGCCAGTTTGCTGGGAGCAGTTTGGCTTTTTCGGCAATCACATCAATATCTGCGGCCAATGCCAAAGTCACCACATCGGCATCCAGACCGTCAATCACGGCACGGGCTTGTTTGCCTGAACCACCATGTGACTGACGGAAATTGATTTGTTCACCGGTTCGTTTCTGCCAGTAAGCACCGAACTGTTTGTTGACGTCATCATACAGTTCACGGGTAGGGTCATAAGAGACGTTTAAGAAGTCTTTAGCTGCAAAAGAAAATGATGAAACAGAAACTAGAGCAGTCAGTAAGGCGATTTTCAATTTGGAAGTGTGCATCTGCTTTTTCCCTAAAATTTATGCGGTTTGGAAATATGGATGCAGCATAACCGCTGTCTTTATGCACAAAAAATAAGAAAAAATGCATTTTATATCTGCAAAAAAGAAATAATCCGCCAGATTTGCTTTTACACTAGCAACATCATCACCGCCTGAACCGAGTATGCAAGTTTTTCAAAATGCCCAGGAAATCCATGCTGTTTCTGTGCTGGATCGAGCCTTTCATTATGGAGATGGCTGTTTTACCACGGCTAGGATTCGGGCCAATCAGATCGAGTTACGGACACGTCATTGGTCGCGCTTGCAACAGGCCTGCCAGCAGTTGCTGCTGCAGGCTGACCTCAGTTTAATCGAACAAAGTCTAGCGCTGTTGCAACAACAGCACACAGCGTTGAACGGTACATTAAAAATCATGATTAGTCGGGGTGAGGGACAGCGTGGCTATGCTTTTCCTGATCATCCGGCTGATGTTTATGTATTTTATTATCCGCATGCCGTTGCTCATTTTCAGCCGGAATCTTTGCGGAGCGGAATCTTACAGCAGCGTATCGGTTTAACCATGCCAGCTTTGCTGGGGGTGAAAACCTTGAACCGGTTGGAGCAAGTCATGCTGAAGCATGAAGCACAACAACAGGGCTGGCCAGAGGCTCTGGTGTTTGATGTGCAGGATCGTCTGGTGGAGGGCGTAAGCAGTAATTGTTTTGTATGGCAAAACAATCGCTGGATCACGCCAGAACTTCGTTATAATGGCATCCACGGCGTGATGCGTGCCGAAATTTTGGCCCGTATGCAGGCGCGGGGTATTGCATGTGAACAACGCAGCGTTACCCTAGATGAGCTGTCACAGACCCAAAGCCTGTTTTTCTGTAATGCGCTTGGCCCGATGAAAATGGTGACCCAGTTGAATGACCGTTCTCTGCACCTTCAACCGTGTCTGGAACTTTTTCAGATTTTACAACTTGATCAGATTGATTAATTTATGCCTGTGTCTAAATCGAAAAAAAACGCAAAAAAAACACCTGCTATCCAGTTGAAAGCACCTTTACTGATTGTGGCTGCATTTGTGACCGTGATATTGATTGTGCTGTGGAGCAGTTTATTTAAATCCTACCCGGTTCAGGGCCAAAAACAGATGCTGGCGATTGCACAGGGAGATACTTATTCCGGGCTGATTGATCGTCTGAACAAGGAAAATAAAGTTCATTTTCCAATCCTACTCAAGCTGTACCAAAAGCTGGTCATTCGCGACACCCTTAAAGCCGGTGTCTATGAAATCCGTCAAGGCATGAGCGTCCGTCAGGTTTTAAGCCTGATTTCGAATGCAGAAAATGCACAAATGAACCGAATTCTGGTGATTGAAGGAACCACCTTCAAACAGCTCATCCATAGCCTGAAAAAAGATCCGTTGGTGAAAAACACCTTACTGGATTTACCTTATCCTGAAATGCTGAAAGAACTGGGAATTCCTTATACACATCCGGAAGGTCTATTTGCTCCAGATACCTATTTCTTTAGCAAAGGGGAAACGGATCGCAAGATCCTGACGGATCTGTATCAGCGTCAAATGAAAGCCCTAGATCAGGCATGGCAGAACCGTGCAGCAGACCTGCCGTATCAGGATAAATATCAAGCTCTGATCATGGCCTCGATCATTGAAAAAGAAACCAGTCTGGACAGTGAATTGCAACAGGTGTCTGGGGTATTTGTACGCCGTCTACAGCAGGGTATGCGTTTGCAAACCGATCCAACCGTGATTTATGGCATGGGCGATAAATATCAGGGCAATATCAGCCGTGAAGACCTGCGTACACCGACACCTTACAATACCTATACTCAAGCAGGTTTACCGCCGACACCGATTGCTTTGCCCGGTAAAAAAGCCATTGAGGCGGCCATGCATCCAGACAACTCCACTAATATTTATTTCGTAGCCACTGGCAATGGTGGGCATAAATTCAGTGCGACGCTGGAGCAGCATAACCGTGCTGTGCAGGAATATTTATCCGTGTTAAAAAATCGCTAGGAGCCAGTATGTTTATTAGTTTTGAAGGCACGGAAGGGGTCGGTAAAACCACTTTAATTCAAAAAATGTATCAGCATTTTTTAGCTCAGGGCCGGCAGGTGATTTTAACCCGAGAACCTGGGGGTACAGGACTGGCCGAGCAAATCCGTTCGCTGTTGTTAACGGTCAATGAGGCTGAAAAAATGTGTCCGGATACTGAGCTTTTGCTGATGTATGCGGCACGGGCACAACATATACAGCAGGTCATTTTACCTGCATTGACAGCCGGCCAGATCGTTTTATGCGACCGCTTTACGGACGCCAGTTATGCCTATCAGTGTGCAGGGCGTGGTTTAAGCAAGGCTAAGCTGAATTTGCTGAACAGCAACTTTGTTGCGCAAATGCCGGATCTGACATTCTGGTTGGATGCCCCGATTGAAATGGGTATGGCCCGTGCGCGTGCACGCGGTGAGCTGGACCGTTTTGAACAGGAAAAAGTCAGTTTCTTTGAACGGGTACGTGCCGGTTATGCCGAGCTTCATCAACAAGATCCCATGCGTATTCAGAAGCTTGATGCGACGCAGCCACCTGATGCAGTGTTTGCTCAGGCATTGTCTGGCCTGAAAGAAAAGGCTTAACCGAAGTTAAGCCATTTGTGTTTTTAGGGGGTGTTCACGAGTGGTTGATCCACTTTAAAGTCGGGTGGAGTCAACACCGTCTTACGGATTTCCGGTGCCAGATCCGGGTAATCTAACGTGTAATGCAAGCCGCGCGATTCCTTGCGGCTCATGGCACAGCGTACAATCATTTCTGACACCAGTACCAGATTACGTAACTCAATCAGATTTTTGCTGACCTGATAATCCTGATAATACTCGTTGATTTCACGCTTCAACATTTCAATGCGGTGCAGGGCACGTTCCAGACGTTTAGTGGTCCGTACGATACCGACATAGTTCCACATGGTCGCGCGTAGCTCATCCCAGTTTTGCAGAATGACCACATCTTCATCCGGATTGGTCACTTGAGAATCGTCCCAGGCAGGTACGCTTGGGCAGTCAAAAGTCGGGTTGAATTTGCGTTGGATATCCTGTGCTGCACTCATCCCATAGACAAAACATTCTAGCAGCGAGTTGCTGGCCATACGGTTGGCACCGTGCAGACCGGTATATGAGGTCTCACCAATCGCATATAACCCTGGAATATCGGTCTGGCTGTTTTCATCAACCACCACGCCACCACAGGTGTAGTGCGCCGCAGGAACCACCGGAATCATGTCTTTGGTAATATCGATACCGAGTTCAAGCAGGCGGGCATATAAGGTCGGGAAATGCTCGGTGATGAACTCTGCTGGTTTGTGGGTGATGTCCAGCCATACGTGGCGAATCCCCAGACGTTTGATTTCATAGTCGATGGCGCGTGCCACGATATCACGCGGTGCCAGTTCTGCACGCTCATCAAAACGCAGCATAAAGCGTTCGCCATCTGGCAGGCGTAAATAGGCTCCTTCACCACGCATCGCTTCCGTGATCAGGAAGGAACGTGCCTGCGGATGATAGAGACAGGTCGGGTGGAACTGGTTAAATTCCATATTGGCCACGCGGCAACCTGCACGCCATGCCATGGCAATCCCATCACCTGTGGCGATGTCTGGATTTGACGTGTAAAGATAGGCTTTCATGGCACCACCGCAAGCCAAGGCGGTAAATGGTGCGAGGAAAGTCTCGACTTCGCCATAATTTTCGTTCAGGGCATATAAACCCACGGCACGGTTTGCCTGATCTTTGAAACCCAATTTATGTGTGGTAATCAGGTCAATCGCAATATAGTTTTCAAAAATGGTGATGTTTTTCTGTTCACGTGCGCGTTGTACCAGCGTCGTTGAAATGGCTTTGCCGGTTGCATCCGCAGAGTGGATGATGCGGCGTTGCGAGTGACCCCCTTCGCGGGTGAGATGCAGTTGTGCATCTTCATCTAGCGTGAATTCCACACCATTTTGCAGTAAAAAGTCGACTGAAGGTTTACCACCTTCCACCGTGTGTCTAACGGCATCTAGTTCACACAGTTGTGCGCCTGCAATCATTGTGTCATCAATATGCTGTTGAATAGAGTCCGTTTCATCTAGAACCGCGGCTACACCACCTTGCGCATAAAACGTACTGGCTTCCGTCAGAGGAGCTTTGGCCAAAACGGCAATGTTGTAATGTTGAGGTAACGATAAAGCGAGGCTTAAACCTGCACCGCCACTTCCCACAATGATCACGTCAAAGTGATGCGTAGTGCTTAGATTAGACATATCCATCAGCTAGTTTGAAAAAAGTTTGATAATGACACCCCTTTTTGCCTAAAAAGGCAAGAGTAAATGTAGCGAGAAGTCCATCGGAATTTCTGTTTATTATGATTTTTGTAACGATTTTATTAACATCTTGTTTTATAGAAAATAATAAAACATAGTCATTACTATTCACAGAATAGCTGCTGAACAGTCTATTTTTTCCTCAAGTGAGATGAATATAGGTTTGGGCGAAATGAAACATCGGTATTTACAACAAGGTCTTTATGCGGTTGCGTTGACGATAGGCACCGTGCATACACAGGCAGCCAGTCCGGTTGATTTTTCCAATCTGGTGGAACAGGTCAGTCCTGCCGTGGTTAGTGTCAATGTCGTGAAAAAAATATCGCAGGAAGAATTATTGCAACAGCAGGTTCCTGAAATACTGCGCCGTTTTTTTGGTAATCAGGTGATCATTCCGCAGCAGCCGATGCCTCAGGAAAAAACCGCTTACGGTAGTGCTTTTTTTATCAGTAAAGATGGTTACCTGCTGACCAATCACCACGTGGTCGAAGATGCATCCCGTATCAGTATCATGCTGAATGACCGTCGGGAGATTGATGCCAAAGTTGTGGGAAGTGACCAGCGTACCGATGTGGCTTTACTCAAAGTCGAAGGCAATAATTTCCCGGAACTGCGCACGGGCGATGTCAATAAATTAAAAGTCGGTGAGCCAGTCTTGGCGATTGGTTCCCCGTTTGGTTTTGACTATTCGGCGTCGGCCGGCATTGTCAGTGCTAAATCCCGTAATATGTCGGGTGAAACCACCGTACCGTTTATTCAGACGGATGTAGCATTGAATCCGGGTAATTCAGGGGGGCCGCTCTTTAATCAGCGTGGGGAAGTGGTTGGGGTGAATTCCCGTATTTTTAGTGGCACGGGCGGCTATATGGGCTTGTCATTTTCCATCCCGATTGATGTGGCAATCGATGTAGCCGAGCAGCTAAAAACCAAAGGTAAAGTTACACGTTCCTACTTGGGGGTGAATCTGCAGGACATTGACCGTAATTTGGCAGAAGCTTATAAACTATCCAAACCTGAAGGTTCGCTCATTACGCAGGTGACACCAAATTCCCCAGCTGCACAAGCGGGATTAAGAGCAGGAGACGTGATCTTAAAATACAATGGTAATCCTATTTCACGGACCTCAGAGCTGCTCAATTACTTAAACCGTTCTGTTCCGAAGCAAAGTATCAGTCTGGAAATTTTACGTGATGATAAAATTCGCCAACTGTCGGCCACTTTGACTTCGGCACCCGATGAAACCCCAGCGACTGCAGGTTCAGCAAGCCAGAAACAGGGGCCAGTGCTTGGGATGACCATTCGTACGTTGAGTGAAGCGGAGCGGGCACAGTTGGAGGTGGAAGGGGGGATTGTGGTTCAGGAGGTGAGCCGGGGGGGATTGGCTGCGTTGTCTAGAATCATGCCGGGCGATGTTATTACCCATGTGAATGGTGCTGCCGTACGCAATACCCAAGAATTTGCCCGAATGGTTTCTGCACTGAACAAAAACACTGTGGCGCGTGTCTCTCTGATCCGACAGGGCTCTCGTGCGATTTTAGGCTTGCGCATGCAATAAGCCTGAATGAATTGCGGAAAACCACTCGTTGAGAGTGGTTTTTTGTTTTTTAATACTAGGGGCTGTTGACATTTACTGTTCATAATTAAACCTATAAAGGTAGCCATAAAAATATACAGGCTAAAGCAACAGAACTTTGATAATTTCTTTTGAGCTTGTCATATCGAGTAGCTATTCCTCTA
>JACCEE010354197.1_pt1 | contig 20374 bp, 14 predicted proteins | sample 7449931 | NCBI WGS metagenome assembly JACCEE01 (sample SAMN15323457, study PRJNA562643) | freshwater metagenome | isolation source: river surface water | place: USA:Blue River Watershed | collected 2017-08-19 | reverse complement strand
GCAAAATTGTATCCTGACCCTGCAACTATGGCTGCTGATCCGGATTTAGTTGCCGAAGCAAATCGTATAAATGCCCTGATTGCGGATGACTCCCCTGACTACTATTTTGAGGCATTCAAGCCAACCAATGAATCGCCATCTGTGGTGCTTTCGCTCTCCTCTTTTGATCCTAATGCAGTAACTAAGGATCAGCTACAAAGTATGGGGATACCTGAGACTGCAATTAAGAGCCTTTTGGGATATAGGAACAAAGGTGGAATTTTTAGAAAACCTGAAGATATTCAAAAATTATACGGAATAACACCGGAATTGTCATCCAAACTTATTCCTTTTGTGATAATTCCTGATTCCTTAAAACCCAAAGACTACATTGCTAAATTTCCAAATAAGCACGATAGTTTACATTATGCAAATAGATTTCCTGTCGAAATAAATGGGGCCGACTCTATTTCCTTACTATTATTAAAAGGCGTAGGGCCTACACTTGCCCATAAAATCATCGCCTATAGAAGGCGACTGGGTGGCTTTTATCATTCTGATCAACTCCTCGATATCTATGGTTTACGCGTCGAAACCATTCTTCAAATGAAGGATCAGTTTGTCATCGATTCTACAAAAGTTATTAGATGGTCGGTTAATACTCTTTCACCTGATAGTATGGCAAAACATCCATATTTGTCTAAATACCAGGCTAATGCAATTGGCTTTTATCGAGGGAAGGTTGGGACAATACGGTCGCTTGACGAGTTGGTGCGCAACAGGATTATACCACCAGATGTAGCACAAAAGCTACGTCCCTACGTAAAGTTTTGATAATTCATCGAAATACTGCAAATTAATGGTCGAAAATTTTGCAGAATCTTATTTAAATAATAATTTTGCGCTTCAATTAAACAAAGTATCGCCATGATCATTATTCCAATAAAAGAGGGAGAAAACATTGAACGGGCTCTCAAAAAATTCAAGAGGAAATTTGAGAAGACCGGTATTATTAAGGAGCTAAGACAGCGCCAATTCTTCACCAAGCCTTCTATCAAGAGGCGCGAGGAGATTAAGAAGGCTATCTACGTTTCGAAGCTTCAGGGAGCTGACGAATAGACGATTGCAGTTAGGCTTAAATTAGTTTTTAAATGTTTGGTTTTTTGAGAAAAATCAAGTATTTTAGAGGCTACTATGATGGGCCTATTCTCACAATATCTGCATTCGGAACGACGGTTTTCACCTCATACGGTGAAGTCGTACAATGATGATATAAAGCAATTTGTTTCCTTTACCGGAATTGAGTTAAAAGATTTTAACCCATCTCACGTTGATCATAAATTGGTCCGTAGATGGGTTGTTTTTTTATTGGAGCATAAGTTTACAGCTCGTTCCGTTTCTCGTAAAATCTCCGCACTAAAACATTTCTATCGCTTCTTGATGAGGGAGGGGTTTGTTACCGTTAATCCTACTCAAAAGATTGTTGCACCAAGAGTGCAACAGAAACTTCCTGTTTTTATGGAGGAGAAAGCCATCGTGGAGCTTCTCGATTCTCACTTGCCAATTAATGATAGCTATCCTGCTTTGCGCCAAAAGGCAATTGTAGAGATGCTTTATTCTACAGGGATTCGTAGGGGAGAGTTAGTCTCTATGACGCTTCAAAATGTTGATTTTGTGCAGCAGCAGATCAAGGTTATAGGAAAAGGAGATAAGGAGCGAATTATTCCTGCTACACCGGAATTGATGGCAACATTGAAGCGTTTCTTGGCTGCTCGGCATGATGTAGTTCAGAAAAATAATAATGAACACCGCTTCGTTTTTACTACCGATAAAGGTAAACCAATTTACCCAAAACTTGTTTATAAAGAGGTTCACGACGCACTCTGCTTTATAAGTTCTATGACCAAACTTAGCCCACACGTTTTGAGGCATTCGTTTGCCACTCATTTGTTGAATCATGGCGCCGACTTATCCGGAATAAAGGAGTTGTTAGGCCATGCAAGTTTGAGCGCTACGCAAGTATATACCCACACCTCATTTGATAAGTTGAAGAGTATTTATAACCAGGCTCATCCAAGGGCCTAAAACAATAAAATAAGGAGGATTTACTATGAACGTAAAGATTCAATCCATTAAGTTTAATGCAGACAAAAAGCTTATTGATTTTCTAAACCAACGGTTAGAAAAGATGCCTCGCTACTACGAAGGGATTCTCGGCGCAGAAGTTTTCTTGCGGGTGGAAAATGTCCAAGAAGTAGAAAATAAAATTGTAGAAATCCGCCTTGAGATTCCGGGATACGACGCTTTTGCCACAAAACAGGCGAAATCGTTCGAAGAAGCAACAGACCTTTGCATCGATGCATTAAAGAAGCAAGTGTCTAAGTATAAAGAAAAACTGAGGGGTGTTTAATTATTTTTTAAAAAAGAGTGTTCTAATTTTGCAGGGAAAGCAAAAAGTTATACATTTGCCATCCGATTTTCAGAGGTAAATTATGCCTTGGAAGTTGAGGTTCTTTAAAATAAAACTTGCATGTTGCCGATGTAGCTCAGTTGGTAGAGCAGTTGATTTGTAATCAGCTGGTCGGGGGTTCGAGTCCCTTCATCGGCTCATGTTGATGGCAAAAATGCCTTCCAATAGTAAAAGGAAGGGGAAATACCAAAGTGGCCAACTGGGGCAGACTGTAAATCTGCTGGTGTACGCCTTCGTAGGTTCGAATCCTGCTTTCCCCACTAATTATTATGGAAATAAGCGGGAGTAGCTCAGTCGGTAGAGCATTAGCCTTCCAAGCTGAGGGTCGCGGGTTCGAGTCTCGTCTCCCGCTCATTTTTTTGCCTATGTAGCTCAGGGGTAGAGCACTTCCTTGGTAAGGAAGAGGTCATGGGTTCAATTCCCATCATCGGCTCAAGTTTTTTGTGGTAAACCTTCAAAGATTTTAAACTATCTAATATTTTGAGTTATGGCTAAAGAAAAATTTGACAGGTCGAAGCCGCACGTTAACATAGGTACCATTGGTCACGTTGACCATGGAAAAACCACTCTTACAGCGGCTATCACCACCGTTCTTGCTAAAAGAGGTTTGTCCGAAGTTCGTAGTTTCGATTCTATCGACAATGCTCCTGAAGAAAAAGAGCGCGGTATTACTATTAACACTGCTCACGTTGAGTATTCAACAGCTAACCGTCACTACGCTCACGTTGACTGTCCAGGTCACGCTGACTACGTAAAGAACATGGTTACTGGTGCTGCACAAATGGACGGTGCTATCATTGTAGTTGCTGCAACTGATGGTCCTATGCCTCAAACCCGTGAGCACATTCTTCTTGCTCGTCAGGTAAACGTTCCTCGTATCGTTGTTTTCCTTAACAAGGTTGACATGGTTGACGATCCAGAAATGCTTGACCTCGTTGAAATGGAAGTAAGAGAACTTCTTTCTTTCTACAAGTTCGACGGCGACAACGCTCCTGTAATCCGCGGTTCTGCTCTTGGTGGTCTTAATGGCGAGCCTCAGTGGGAAGAGAAGATTATGGAGTTGATGGATGCAGTTGATACCTATATTCCAATTCCTCCTCGTGAAAACGAGAAACCATTCTTGATGCCTGTTGAAGACGTATTCTCTATCACCGGTCGTGGTACCGTTGCTACCGGAAGAATCGAAACTGGTGTTATCAAGGTTGGTGAAGAAGTTTCTATTATCGGTCTTGGCGAAGCTCCTAAGAAATCGGTTGTTACCGGTGTTGAAATGTTCCGCAAACTGCTCGATAGCGGTGAGGCTGGTGACAACGTAGGTCTACTTCTACGTGGTATCGATAAGAAGGAAATCAAGCGTGGTATGGTTATCGCTAAGCCAGGTTCGATCACTCCTCACACCGTGTTCAAGGCAGAGGTTTACGTGTTGAAGAAAGAAGAAGGCGGACGCCACACTCCTTTCCACGACAACTACCGTCCTCAGTTCTACCTTAGAACTCTTGACGTAACTGGTGAGATTAAGCTTGCTGAAGGTGTTGAAATGGTTATGCCTGGTGACAACATTTCTGTTACCGTTAACCTCATCACTCCAGTAGCTATGGCTCCAGGTCTCCGCTTCGCTATCCGTGAAGGTGGTAGAACTGTAGGTGCAGGACAAATTACTGAAGTTCTTGACTAATTTTATATAGGGTAGGGGTTTCCCTACCCTGTTTTTACGGGTGTAGCTCAGTTGGTAGAGCATCGGTCTCCAAAACCGAGTGTCGGGCGTTCGAGTCGCTCCTCCCGTGCTTTGATAAAATACTTGCTATGAAGATTGGATTATATTTTAAAGAGGCTTATAATGAGCTCGTTCATAAAGTGACCTGGCCTACCTGGAAAGAGTTACAAAACAGTGCTTTAGTTGTAATGATTGCTTCCCTACTCATTGCACTGGTTATACTCGTGATGGATTTGGGCTTCAAGAATCTTATGGAGTTGCTCTATGGCCTATTTAAAGCTTAGGGAGGAGAACCATGAGCGAGGGTGATAAGAAGTGGTATGTTCTTCGTGCTATTGGCGGGAAAGAGAAGAAGGTAAAGGAATATATCGAGAGTGAGGTTAACCGTCTTAACCTTAATGACTTTGTGACCCAAGTTCTAATCCCTACTGAAAAAATTTACCAGATTAAAAATGGTAAAAAAATCAGTAAGGAGAGGATCTTTTACCCTGGATATATTCTAATCGAAGCCACGTTAGTTGGTGAAATTCCGCATATTTTGCGAAATATCCCCAACGTAATCGGTTTTTTAGGCGATTCTAAAAACAACACAGAAGCTATTCCACTCCGTCAAAACGAGGTAAATAGAATTTTGGGTCGTGTAGATGAGCTAACCGAGGGAGGTGAGGAGATGAATAATCCTTATTGTGTTGGAGAGAGCGTTCGAGTAATCGACGGTCCATTCAACAGTTTCACCGGAACAATTGAAGAGGTGAACGATGAGAAAAAGAAGCTCAAAGTAATGGTCAAAATCTTCGGACGAAAGACCCCTCTCGAGCTTGGTTTTATGCAAGTTGAAAAAGAGTAATAATTTAATTTAGGCAATCAACATGGCTAAGGAAGTTGCTGGATTGATTAAGCTGCAAATTAAAGGTGGAGCAGCCAACCCTTCACCTCCAGTAGGACCAGCACTTGGTTCTAAAGGGGTGAACATTATGGAGTTCTGCAAGCAGTTTAATGCCAGAACTCAGGATCGCGCTGGTAAAGTGTTACCGGTAATCATAACTGTATATTCTGATAAGTCTTTCGACTTTATTGTAAAAACTCCTCCTGTTGCTGTGCAACTTTTGGAAGTTACAAAGTTGAAGTCGGGTTCAGCAGAACCAAACCGGAACAAGGTTGCGTCGGTAACTTGGGAACAAGTTCGCCAAATTGCAACTGATAAAATGCCCGATTTGAACTGCTTTACCATTGAATCTGCAATGAAAATGGTTGCTGGTACAGCCAGAAGCATGGGTATCACCGTTTCGGGAGAATTCCCTGGTTAGTAACATTTAAAAAATTCTTTGAAAATGACAAAAATTTCTAAGAATCAGAAGATTGCACTTGCCAAGGTAGACCCCAATAAAGTATACAAACTCTCTGAAGCAGCTCAACTTGTAAAGGAAATTACCTATACAAAATTTGATGCTTCTGTAGATGTTGACGTAAGACTTGGTGTAGACCCTCGTAAGGCAAATCAAATGGTTCGTGGTGTAGTAACACTACCTCACGGAACTGGTAAAGACGTTCGCGTTTTAGTTCTTTGTACCCCAGATAAGGAGCAAGAAGCTAGAGATGCCGGTGCTGAGTTTGTAGGTCTTGATGATTTCATCGAGAAAATTAAAGGTGGATGGACCGATGTAGACGTTGTAATCACTACACCTAACGTAATGGGTAAAGTGGGTGCACTAGGTCGTATTTTAGGTCCCCGCGGATTAATGCCAAACCCCAAGACAGGAACTGTTACCATGGAAATTGGTAAGGCAGTTTCTGATGTAAAAAAGGGTAAAATCGACTTCAAGGTTGATAAGTTTGGTATTGTTCACTCTGGTGTTGGAAAAGTTTCTTTTTCTGACGACAAGATTGTGGATAATGCACGTGAGTTTCTCAGCACTGTAATGAAGCTGAAACCATCTGCTGCTAAGGGTACCTATATTAAGAGCATCTACCTTTCTAGCACTATGAGTCCTGGTATTCAGGTTGACCCAAAGTCGATCACTGAGTAGTTGTTAACGAAAAAGGCTGATTTGAATCATGAGAAAGGAAGATAAAGGCAAAATTATTGATAGCTTAGCTGAACAAATTCAGGGAAGCGCTCATTTTTACCTTGCCGACATAGGAGACCTTAACGCCGCAGTAACGGCTGAGCTCAGGAGAAAGTGTTTTGAACAGGATATTAAGTTAGTTGTTGTAAAAAACACCCTACTTACTAAAGCACTTGAGAAAATTAACTTCGAGCATACCGAGATACTTAGTGTTCTAAACGGAAGCACTTCTATCATGTTTAGCAATACCGGTAACGGTCCTGCTAAGTTGATTAAAGACTTTGCTGCTAAGAATAAAAAGCCTGTATTAAAGGCTGCCTTTGTAGAGCAATCAGTATATGTTGGTGCTGAAAACCTCGAGACCCTTATTAATATTAAGAGTAAGGAAGAACTCGTTGGCGATATTATCGCGCTACTACAAACACCAGCGCGCAACGTTATCGGTGCGCTTCAAAATGGTGGACATAAATTAAGTGGGGTTGTAAAGACCCTTTCTGAAAGAGAGTAAACTAGTTAAGAATTAATTTTAAAAATCAAAGGAAAATGGCTGATCTTAAGAAATTTGCAGAGGACTTGGTAAACCTATCTGTAAAGGAAGTAAACGAGCTTGCTAAGATTCTAAAAGACGAGTATGGAATTGAGCCTGCAGCTGCTGCTGTAGCTGTTGCTGCTGCTCCTGCTGGTGCTGCTGCTCCTGCTGAAAAAACAACTTTCGATGTTGTTCTTAAAGCTGCAGGTGGTGCAAAACTTCAAGTTGTAAAGTTGGTTAAGGATATTACCAACCTGGGATTGAAGGAAGCTAAGGAACTCGTTGACGCAGCTCCAAAGCCAGTAAAAGAAGGTGTTTCTAAGGAAGAAGCAGAATCAATTAAAGCACAACTTGAAGAGGCAGGCGCTGAAGTTGAACTTAAATAGCATCAACCTAAAATAAGGTCTTAGGGGTTTAGAATCTACGCCGTAGATTCTAAGCCTTTTTGTTGTTTATTAGTTTCAGTTCAACTAATCCGGAAACAATGTCTCTACAACATACAAGCGAACGCATCAGCTTTGCTTCGACAAAGAAAAGGTTGGATTACCCTGATTTCCTAGAGATTCAGCTGAAGTCTTTTCAGGATTTTTTCCAACTTGGGACTGCTCCCGAAAATAGGAAGAATGAAGGCTTGTACAAAGTTTTTGCGGAGAATTTCCCAATTACTGATACTCGCAATAACTTCGTTCTCGAATTCCTCGATTACTATATTGACCCCCCAAGGTATTCCATTGAGGAGTGCTTGGAGCGTGGCCTTACCTATAGCGTTCCGCTAAAGGCCAAGCTCAAACTCTATTGTACCGATCCCGAGCATGAGGATTTTGATACAGTAGTGCAGGATGTTTATTTGGGAACTGTTCCATACATGACTCCACGCGGCACATTTGTAATAAATGGTGCTGAGCGTGTTGTTGTATCACAGTTACACCGCTCTCCTGGTGTATTCTTTGGACAGAGCATCCATGCAAACGGAACAAAGCTTTACTCAGCGCGTATCATTCCTTTCAAGGGATCGTGGATTGAGTTTGCTACCGATATCAACAGTGTGATGTATGCTTACATCGACCGTAAGAAGAAGCTTCCGGTTACTACCCTGTTACGTGCTATCGGCTATGAAAATGATAAAGATATTCTCGAGATCTTCGATCTAGCTGACGAAATTAAGGTTTCTAAAGCAAGTCTTAAGAAGTATGTTGGCCGCAAGCTTGCTGCTCGTGTTCTTAAGTCGTGGATTGAGGACTTCGTTGATGAAGATACCGGAGAAGTTGTTTCCATCGAGCGTAATGAGGTGATTATTGATCGTGAAGTAGTTCTCGAGAATGATCACGTTGATGAGATTCTTGATGCTGGAACTAAATCTATTCTTCTTCACAAGGAAAATCACAACATTTCTGATTACGCAATTATCTACAATACCCTCCAAAAGGATCCATGTAACTCAGAGAAAGAGGCCGTTATCTACGTTTACCGCCAGCTGCGCAATTCGGAACCACCGGATGAGGCAACTGCTCGCGACGTTATTGATAAGCTCTTCTTCTCCGATAAACGATATGACCTTGGAGATGTAGGCCGTTTCCGTATTAATAGGAAGTTGAATTTGGAAATTGGTGCTGACGTTAAGGTTCTTACCAAACCAGATATCATTGCCATTATTAAGTACTTAATTGAACTTATTAATTCCAAGGCCGACGTTGACGATATTGACCACTTAAGTAATCGTAGGGTTCGCACCGTTGGCGAGCAACTTGCAAACCAATTTGGTGTAGGTTTGTCTCGTATGGCTCGTACCATTCGTGAGCGCATGAATGTTCGCGATAATGAGGTATTTACTCCTATCGATCTTATCAATAGCAAAACGCTTTCTTCTGTAATTAATTCATTTTACGGAACGAATCAGCTGTCGCAGTTTATGGACCAAACCAACCCATTGGCCGAAATGACGCACAAACGTCGTCTTTCTGCATTAGGACCAGGTGGTTTGTCTAGAGAGCGTGCAGGTTTTGAGGTTCGTGACGTTCACTACACTCACTACGGAAGGCTTTGCCCAATTGAGACTCCTGAAGGACCAAACATTGGTCTTATCTCGTCTCTTTGCGTATTTGCAAAAATCAATAAGTTAGGTTTTATCGAAACCCCATACCGTCAGGTAGAAACGGGTAAGGTTGATCTAACCGAAGAGGGTATAATTTATCTTAGCGCTGAGGATGAAGAAAAGAAAATCATCGCACAAGCAAATGCACCGCTTGACGATGATGGCCGTTTCTCGAACCCTCGCGTTAAAGCACGTTACCAAGGTGACTTCCCGTTGGCTGAGCCAGGTGAAGTAAACTTGATGGACGTTGCTCCAAACCAGATTGCTTCTATTGCTGCTTCGCTTATTCCTTTCCTTGAGCACGACGATGCAAACCGCGCGCTGATGGGATCGAACATGATGCGTCAGGCAGTACCGTTGGTAAACCCTGAAGCTCCTATTGTTGGTACAGGCCTCGAAGGTCCAGTTATTAGCGATAGTCGCGTTCAAGTGGTTGCTGAAGGAACCGGAGTAATCGACTTTGTTGATGCTAATGAGATTGTTGTTAAATATGATATGACTGACGATGAGCGTTTTGTTTCATTTGAAACAGATATCAAACGCTATCGTTTGCCTAAGTATTTAAAGACCAATCAAAACACCTGTATAAATCTTAAACCAAAGGTTCGTAAGGGTCAACCTGTAAAGGCTGGCGATATCCTTTCGGAAGGTTACGCAACCAGTGGTGGTGAGTTGGCTCTTGGACGAAACCTAAAAGTGGCATTCATGCCATGGAAGGGTTACAACTTTGAGGATGCTATTGTTCTTTCAGAAAGATTGGTTCGTGAAGACGTATTTACCTCCATTCACGTGGATGAGTATATAATGGAAGTTCGCGATACTAAACGTGGTATGGAAGAGCTTACCTCCGATATTCCAAACGTTAGCGAAGAGGCTACTAAAAACCTCGATGAAAACGGTTTGATTCGTATTGGTGCCAATGTTGAACCAGGTGATATACTTATTGGTAAGATTACCCCCAAGGGAGAGTCGGATCCATCACCGGAAGAAAAACTTCTTCGCGCTATTTTCGGCGATAAGGCTGGTGATGTAAAGGATGCCTCTCTAAAAGCTTCACCATCGTTACACGGAGTAGTTATCGACAAGAAACTATTCTCTCGTGCCATGAAGGAGAACAAAAAGGGTAAGGTTTCTGATAAAACGCTACTTACTAAGATTGACGAAGAGTTCGAAAAGAACGCTGCCGTTATTAAGGATGTTTTGATCGATAAACTTTTTGTTTTAGTTAATGGTAAAACATCGCAAGGTGTTTACGATTACTACCACACAGAGATTATTGCAAAGGGGCAGAAGTTTACCCAAAAGCAACTTGCCGAGATTGACTACCTTAATATCAATCCAAATAAGTGGACTACCGATAAGGCTAAGAATGATCAAATTCGTGCCTTAATTTATAACTTCATTGCCAAGTTTAAGGAGTACGATGCCGAGCACAAGCGGAAGAAATTCAACATCACTATTGGTGATGAGCTTCCAACCGGTATTGTTCAACTTGCGAAGGTTTACATTGCTAAAAAGCGCAAGATTAAAGTTGGTGATAAGATGGCAGGTCGTCACGGAAACAAGGGTATTGTATCCCGAATTGTTCGCGACGAGGATATGCCATTCCTTGAAGATGGAACCATCGTGGACATCGTATTGAACCCACTAGGTGTGCCTTCCCGTATGAACCTTGGTCAGATTTATGAGACCGTGTTAGGATGGGCAGGAAGAGAACTTGGAATGCGCTTTGCAACTCCAATCTTTGATGGCGCAACTTTAGAGGAAATCTGCGATTACACCGACAAAGCTGGAGTTCCCCGTTATGGTAGAACCCAACTTCGCGATGGAGGCACTGGCGATTTATTCGACCAGCCTGCAACTGTGGGTATCATCTATATGCTTAAGCTGGGTCATATGGTTGACGATAAAATGCACGCCCGTTCTATTGGACCTTACTCACTGATTACCCAACAGCCTCTTGGAGGTAAAGCACAATTCGGGGGTCAGCGTTTTGGAGAAATGGAAGTTTGGGCACTGGAAGCATTCGGTGCGTCACATATCCTTCAGGAAATCCTCACCATCAAGTCTGACGACGTTGTTGGTAGGGCCAAAGCATACGAAGCTATCGTCAAGGGTGAGGCGATGCCGACACCGGGTATTCCCGAGTCGCTCAACGTGCTTATCCACGAGCTGAGAGGCCTTGGTCTGAGCGTTAACCTTGACTAGTTCAAGTAGCGTTTGATCTTCTGCCGCCGGAGGTTACTCCGGTGGCATTTTCCAACAAATGACCCGTTAACTTCATTCAGAAAAAGTATGTCATTCAGGAGAGAAACTAAGCTTAAGAGCACCTTTACTAAAATAGCCATTGGGCTTTCTTCGCCCGAGGAGATATTGGAGAGATCCAGTGGAGAGGTACTCAAGCCGGAAACCATAAACTACCGTACCTATAAGCCGGAAAGGGATGGCCTTTTCTGCGAACGGATTTTCGGTCCAGTAAAAGATTTTGAATGCCATTGCGGAAAGTACAAACGTATCCGTTATAAAGGAATCGTTTGCGACCGATGCGGTGTGGAAGTTACCGAAAAGAAAGTAAGACGCGAGAGAATGGGGCACATAAACCTCGTTGTTCCCGTTGCTCATATCTGGTATTTTCGTTCCCTTCCAAATAAAATCGGCTACCTTCTTGGATTACCTTCCAAAAAGTTAGACGTAGTTATTTACTATGAGCGGTACGTGGTTATCAACCCAGGTATTAAGGCTGCTGATGGTATCAAATATCTCGACTTCCTTACCGAAGAGGAGTATCTTGAAATCGTTGAAGCTTTACCAAAGGAGAACCAATACCTCGAAGATTCCGATCCCAACAAGTTTATTGCTGGAATGGGAGCAGAGGCGTTAGCTAAGTTGCTTGAGCGTATTGATCTTGATGATCTTTCATACACTCTTCGCCATAAAGCTAATACCGAGTCATCACAACAACGTAAGGCTGATGCACTTAAGCGTCTGCAAGTAGTTGAGGCTTTCCGTGAATCGAGAAACGTGAATAAACCTGAATGGATGATCCTTAAGGTGGTTCCCGTTATTCCTCCAGAATTGCGTCCTCTTGTGCCTCTTGATGGCGGTCGTTTTGCTACATCAGACTTGAACGATTTATACCGTCGTGTTATTATTCGTAATAACCGTCTGAAGAGACTTATTGAGATCAAGGCGCCGGAAGTAATTCTCCGCAACGAGAAACGTATGCTTCAGGAAGCTGTTGATTCTCTATTCGATAACTCAAGAAAATCCAACGCAGTTAAGACAGATGCAAACCGTCCTCTTAAATCCCTAAGCGATAGCTTAAAGGGTAAGCAAGGACGTTTCCGTCAAAACTTGCTCGGTAAGCGTGTTGACTATTCAGCGCGTTCTGTAATTGTCGTTGGACCAGAATTAAAGCTTAGCGAGTGCGGTCTTCCCAAAGACATGGCTGCTGAGCTCTATAAGCCATTTATCATTCGTAAGCTCATCGAGCGTGGTATTGTAAAGACAGTTAAATCGGCAAAGAAAATCGTTGATCGTAAAGATCCTGTAGTTTGGGATATTCTCGAGAACGTATTGAAAGGCCATCCTGTTCTTCTTAACCGTGCTCCTACGCTTCACCGACTTGGTATTCAGGCATTCCAACCAAAGCTTATTGAAGGCAAAGCTATCCAGTTGCACCCGCTCGCTTGTACTGCGTTCAACGCTGACTTCGACGGTGACCAAATGGCGGTTCACCTTCCTCTAGGCAACAATGCAATTCTTGAAGCTCAAATGTTAATGCTAGGTTCTCACAACATCTTGAACCCAGCAAACGGTGCTCCTATTACTGTTCCTTCTCAGGACATGGTACTTGGATTGTATTACATCACCAAACCTCGTAGAGGCGTTAAGGGTGAAGGGCTTATTTTCTATTCGGCTGAAGAAGCTATTATTGCCTACAACGAAGGCGTTGCTGATTTGCATGCAATTGTAAAAGTTCGTTGGGACTATACCATGGACGGGAAACCGGTTCAGGAGATGATTGAAACCACTATTGGTCGAATCATTTTCAACCAGAACGTGCCCGAAGGTATGGGTTACATCAACACCCTTCTTACCAAGAAATCGCTTCGCGATATCATTGGAACTGTTCTTAAGAAAACTGGAGTTGCTGCAACTGCAAAGTTCCTTGACGATATCAAAAATCTTGGATACTACATGGCTTTCAAGGGAGGTTTGTCTTTCAATTTGAATGACGTTATTATTCCTGAAGAGAAGGTTCAGCTAGTTCAAGAAGGGTATGAGCAAGTTGACGAGGTGATGAATAACTACAACATGGGTTTCATCACAAACAATGAGCGATACAACCAAATTATTGATATCTGGACACATACCAACGCTAAGTTGACTCAGATTTTGATGAAGCAGCTTACCGAAGACAATCAAGGTTTCAACTCGGTATTCATGATGCTTGACTCAGGAGCCCGTGGTTCCAAGGAGCAAATTCGTCAGCTGTCTGGTATGCGTGGTCTTATGGCCAAACCGCAGAAATCTGGTTCTGTTGGATCTGAAATTATTGAGAACCCGATTCTTGCGAACTTCAAGGAGGGGCTATCAGTTTTAGAATACTTTATCTCAACTCACGGTGCGCGTAAAGGTTTGGCCGATACCGCTCTTAAAACTGCCGACGCAGGTTATTTAACTCGTAGGCTTGTTGACGTATCGAATGACGTAATTATTACCGAGGACGATTGCGGCACTCTTCGTGGTCTTGTGGCAACTGCCATTAAAAATAACGAGGAGGTGGTTGAGTCTCTTTACGAACGTATTATCGGTCGTACTACCGTTCACGATGTTTTCCACCCTCTTACCGGAAAGTTAATTGTTTCGGCTGGAGAGGAACTAACTGAAGAGATCAGCCAAGAGATTGAAGACTCTCCAATCGAACAGGTTGAGATAAGGTCAGTTCTTACATGCGAATCACGCAAGGGGGTTTGCTCTAAGTGCTATGGTCGAAACTTAGCTACAGGACGCATGGTTCAAATTGGTGAGGCAGTTGGTGTTATTGCTGCCCAGTCGATTGGAGAACCAGGTACTCAGCTTACTCTTCGTACCTTCCACGTCGGAGGAACCGCCTCGAGTATCGCAGCTGAGAACAGAATTGTGGCTCGTTACGATGGTAGAATTGAGATCGAGGAAATCCGCACTGTTACTAGGAGCGATAACGCAGGTCAAGAAGTTGATATCGTTATTAGCCGACTAGGTGAGTGCCGCTTGGTTGATAAGAATACTGGTATTACTCTGTCAACTCACAATATTCCTTATGGATCCAAGCTTTACATTAAGCCGGGTAGTGAGGTTAAAAAGGGTGAACTTGTTTGCGAGTGGGACCCATACAATGCTGTAATTATTTCCGAGTTTGCTGGAGAGGTTGCATTCGAAAGCATCATTGAAGGTCTTACCTTCCGTGAAGAGTCTGACGAGCAAACCGGATATCGCGAAAAGGTTATTACCGAATCGAGAGATAAAACTAAGAACCCTGTAATTAAGGTTCTTTCGCCTACCGGCGAGGAGATTCGCTCATACAACTTACCTGTTGGTTCGCACATTATGGTGGATGAAGGTAGCAAGGTTAAGTCTGGAGAAATCTTGGTTAAGATCCCACGTGCGGTTGGAAAATCGGGCGATATTACCGGAGGTCTTCCCCGTGTTACCGAGTTATTCGAGGCACGTAACCCCAGCAACCCTGCTATAGTTTCTGAAATTGATGGTGAAGTATCCTTCGGAAAGATTAAGAGAGGTAACCGCGAAATCATCATAACCAGCAAAACAGGTGAGGTTAAGAAGTATTTAGTTCCACTGGCTCGTCAAATCTTGGTTCAAGAGAACGACTACGTTAGAGCAGGTATTTCTCTCTCTGACGGTGCTATTGCTCCATACGATATCCTTGCAATTCAAGGACCTACCAAGGTTCAGGATTACATAGTAAACGAGGTGCAAGAAGTTTACCGTATGCAGGGTGTGAAGATCAATGATAAGCACTTTGAGGTTATTGTTCGTCAAATGATGCGTAAAGTGGAGATTGACGATCCAGGCGATACTCGCTTCCTCGAAAAGCAAATTGTTGATAAGTGGGCATTCTTCGAAGAGAATGATTGGCATTACGACAAGAAGGTTGTTCTTGACTCAGGCGATTCTGCTACAATAAAGGCTGGTATGATTATTACCGCCCGTAAGCTTCGCGACGAGAACTCCCAGCTTAAGCGCCGCGACTTGCGCCTAATTCAGGCAAGAGATGCTGTGCCGGCAACTTCAAGCCAAGTGTTGCAAGGTATTACCCGCGCTGCACTTCAAACGAAGAGTTTCATGTCTGCTGCTTCATTCCAGGAGACCACCAAGGTGCTCAACGAGGCCGCAATTCGCGGAAAAGTTGATAATCTCGAAGGGTTGAAAGAAAACGTAATCTGTGGTCACTTAATCCCTGCAGGTACGGGTCTGAGAATTTTCGATAACCTCGTTGTAGGTTCAATGGACGATTTCAAGGCACTTCACCATAAAGAGGTAAAGGAAGAAGTTGGTGAGATTGACGAATAATCGTCTCGAGATACATACTTTATAAGAAGAGCCGGATTTCTCCGGCTCTTTTTTTTATATCTTGCACAAAAATATACCGTATGAACGATCCAAAGAAACAACAGCAACAAATCAATATTGAACTTAGTGACGATGTAGCACAAGGTACATACAGCAACTTAGCTATTATTACTCACTCTTCTTCCGAATTTATTGTTGACTTTGTAAGGCTAATGCCGGGAATGCCCAAAGCACCTGTGAAAAGTAGGATTATCCTTACTCCGGAACATGCAAAGAGGTTGCTTCTTGCGCTGCAAGACAATATTGCTCGTTTTGAACAGATGAATGGTACAATTAAGCTCAATGAACCTTCTGGTGGTGTTTTTCCAATGGGTTTTGGTGGACCTACTGCTGAAGCATAGGCTTAAGATTTTAAGCAATGATAGGGGTGTCTAAATGTATTAGACACCCCTAAATTTTATGTGAAAACATACATTTGTTTTGCGAATTGCTCACTAATATGCATTTCTAATTTTATCACAAACTGCAATAGGCTATAAATACTCCTGAAATGCATGGTGTTTTATCTTAAATATGGGATGATTTGTGTAGCGTGTTGTTTTGTAATTGCATGAAAAATAGTTGTATATGTGAAATGATGGGGTTGATTAAAAAAATGTTGTCTCAAATTTTTGATTTACTCCACAATTCGAATCGATTTTCCGTTGAGTTGTTTACGCAATTGTAAATGTATTGTTGTTGAATATCAGATGTGTATGCTTGGTTTAGTTTGATCGAAAAATGTCGTGTTTTTATATAAACACATATAGTTCTGGTAGTCAGTAGTGCTTTTATCTGTAGCAATTTTTCTTATATTTGCCGACCAAGGTTTAAAAACAATCAATTTATGACAAAAAAGGGACTTAAGATTGTTGTATTGGCAAAGCAGGTTCCCGATACCCGCAATGTGGGTAAGGATGCTATGAAGGCCGACGGGACGGTGAATCGTGCTGCCCTTCCTGCCATTTTTAACCCGGAGGACCTCAATGCGTTGGAGCAGGCTCTCAGGTTAAAAGATCGTTATGCTGGTACAACCATTACCGTGCTTACTATGGGCCCAGGCCGTGCTGCCGAAATAATCCGTGAAGGAATGTATCGTGGTGCAGACAATGGTTACTTGCTTACCGATAGAAAGTTTGCAGGCTCTGATACTTTAGCTACTTCGTATGCAATTTCGAAGGCTATTGAAAAGTTGAAGCCTAATTTGGTTATCGCAGGCCGTCAGGCTATTGATGGTGATACTGCCCAAGTAGGTCCTCAAGTGGCTCAAAAATTAGGTTTACCTCAGGTTACCTATGCAGAGGAGATTATCTCTTTTGAGGATGGTGAGCTTATTATCAAGCGCCGTCTAGAAAGAGGTATTGAAGTAGTTGCTGTTCCGGTACCATGCTTGGTTACGGTGAATGCTACAGCTCCGGAGTGCAGACCAAGAAATGCGAAATTCATGTTGAAATTCAAGCATGCACGCACTGTGACTGAAATCCAGGAATCTACCGAGGATTATGCTATGGAACTTCAAAACCGTGATTATCTCCGCATTGCTGAATGGAGTGTATTAGATGTTAATGCCGACTCTGAGCAACTTGGATTATCCGGTTCACCTACAAAGGTTAAGAAAATTGAAAATGTGGTTTTTGCCGCTAAAGAATCAAAGAGGCTTACCGCTTCCGAAGAGGACATGGAATGGCTCATGAAGGAGCTTATTTCGAGCCATACTCTCGGTTAGTTATTCCAAGTTTAACCCATAAGACGCATACTGTGAACAACATATTTGTTTATTGCGAAATTGAGGACGGAAAAGTTGCCGATGTAAGCCTTGAGTTGCTTACTAAAGGCCGTTCTCTTGCCAATCAGCTTGGATGTAAGCTTGAGGCCCTTGCTATTGGTTACAAACTCGATGGCATTGAAAAGGAACTCTTCCCATACGGTGTTGACACTGTTCACCTAGCCGATGACAAGCGGTTGGCTCCATTTACCAGCCTTCCTCACTGCGCCATTACCGTTGGCCTTTTTGAACAGGAGAAACCACAAATTGCACTTTTTGGTGCAACATCAGTGGGCCGTGATCTTGGTCCTCGCGTTTCCTCTGCGCTACATAGCGGTCTTACAGCTGATTGCACTAGCCTAGAGATAGGAAGCCATACCGAGAACAAAACCGGAAAGGTTTACGAAAACCTGCTTTACCAGATTCGTCCAGCCTTTGGTGGAAATATTATTGCAACTATTATTAACCCTGATCACCGCCCTCAAATGGCAACGGTTCGTGAAGGTGTTATGAAGAAGGAAATTTTTTCTGCAAGCCATAAGGGCGAAGTGAAAAAGATTGACTTTTCTAAGATGGTAAAGCCCGAAGATTTTGTGGTTCGTATTATTGAGCGACAAATTGAAGAGCGAAAGATCGATATCAAAGGTGCCCCTGTTGTTATCGCGGGTGGTTATGGTGTTGGCTCTGCCGATAACTTCAAACTTCTTTTTGAATTGGCTGAGGTTCTTGGTGGTGAGGTTGGTGCTTCCCGTGCTGCAGTTGATGCTGGTTACGTTGAGCATGCTCGTCAGATCGGCCAAACAGGTGTTACCGTTCGTCCAAAACTCTATATTGCTTGTGGTATTTCAGGCCAAATCCAGCACACTGCCGGTATGGACCAATCAGCAATGATCATCTCCATTAATAATGATCCTAGCGCGCCAATTAATCAAATTGCCGACTATAGCATCATTGGCGATGTTTCCGAAGTAATTCCACGCATGATTAAGTTCTACAAAAAGAACTCTAAGTAGGGAAGGGCTTTAACCCAATAAAAAAAGAGAAAATGGAAAACTTCTATAATGATAATAGTGACTTGAAGTTTCACCTCGATCACCCACTGATGAAAAAAATTGTGGCGTTGAAAGAGAGAAACTTTATTGACAAAGAAACTTACGATTACGCTCCAATCGATTTTGAGGATGCTATTGACAGCTACGACAAAGTTCTTGAGATTGTTGGCGAAATTTGTGGTAGCATCATTGGCCCCAATGCGGAGTCGGTGGATGCCGAAGGTCCTGAAGTAATCAACGATCATGTTAAGTACGCTCGCGGAACAGCACAAAACCATAAGGCACTTGCTGAAGCTGGCCTTTATGGAATGTCGCTCCCTCGTAGCTACAGCGGATTAAACTTCCCTATGGTTCCCTACGTTATGGCTGCCGAGTTAGTTTCTCGCGCCGATGCAGGTTTTGCTAACATTTGGGGACTACAGGATTGTGCTGAGACTCTTCACGAATTTGCTTCGGAAGAGTTAAAAAGAAAATATCTTCCTCAAACAGCTGAAGGGAAAACATATGCAATGGACTTGACCGAACCTGATGCAGGTTCTGACCTCCAAAGTGTAATGTTAAAGGCTCACTACGACGAGAAGCAAGGAACATGGTTACTTAATGGTGTAAAGCGCTTCATTACCAACGGTGATGCAGACATCAGCCTTGTCCTTGCTCGTTCGGAGGAAGGAACTTCCGATGCTCGTGGATTATCGCTTTTTGTATACGATAGAAGCCACAATGCCATGAAGGTAAGGCGTATTGAGCATAAGCTTGGAATTATTGGATCACCAACTTGCGAACTTGTATTTACCAATGCTCCTGCCGAGTTAGTTGGTGATCGCAAAATGGGACTTATTAAGTATGTAATGTCCCTAATGAATGGTGCTCGTCTTGGTGTTGGTGCTCAGAGTGTTGGTTTGTCTGAGGCTGCTTATCGCGAAGCGGTGAAGTATGCAAATGAGCGTACACAGTTTGGCAAGGCAATCATAAAGTTTCCTGCTGTTTACGAAATGCTTACAGACATGCGCGTTAAGTTGCACGCTTCTCGCTCGTTGCTTTACGAAACAAGCCGTTTTGTTGATGTTTACAAGGCATACATGCACTTAGCAAACGATCGCAAGCTTGAAAAAGAAGAGCGTGATGACATGAAGGAGTATCAACGCTTGGCAGATGCTTATACCCCTCTGCTAAAGATGATAACTTCGGAATATAGCAATCAAATTGCATACGATTCTCTTCAAATTCACGGTGGTGCAGGCTTTATGAAGGATTTTCCAATTGAGAGAATCTATCGCGATGCACGTATTACCACTATTTATGAAGGAACATCTCAACTACAAGTTGTTGCTGCAATTAAGGGCGTAACAACTGGCGTATTCTTAAGCCAAATGAAGGCTTATGCTCAAACAGAGATTAATCCTGATCGTGAGCACCTTCGCCGTACTTTGGTGGAAATGACCGAAGAATATGCTCAAACAGTAGCTCTTGTTACTGAGGTTGGCGATGCTGAATATTTGGATTTTCATGCACGTAGGCTTGTTGAGATGGCCGGAAATGTTATTCTTGGCTTCCTCCTCTTGTTAGATTCTACCCGTGCTGAGCACTTCTTGGCATCTGCCGAGATATGTATTCGTAAGGGACAGGCAATGAATAGAGAAAAGGCAACCTACATTAAACATTTTGAATTAAAGGATATTGGTCAATATAAAATGACTGAGTAAACTTTAAAGCCCGGTTTTACCGGGCTTTTTTGTATATTTAGCCATCGAACAGTTACTGTTGGTCAATTGCTGATCAACCTTTTTCAGTATTGTTTGTATATAATAGTGTGTTAAGTTGATAAATTACAAGCGCTATGAAAGAGCAAATGATGTTGGTAGTAGAGGCAATGAGGAAGCGAGTTGATGCTAACCTTACCTCAATTCGTGCCACAGAAAAGAAAATTCGGTAGCTTCTTAAAGAGCCTGTATCCGATAAGCGTACCAAGGAACTTGAACAGTTTTTTGCAAAAAACAGAAAACTTCTCGAAGAGAATAAAGTTGCCCTCGCTATTCAGTTAAATATACTTGACTACATTCGCTATTATGGTGAAGTTTTTGAGAATTCCATT
>JACCEE010565294.1_pt1 | contig 20394 bp, 16 predicted proteins | sample 7449931 | NCBI WGS metagenome assembly JACCEE01 (sample SAMN15323457, study PRJNA562643) | freshwater metagenome | isolation source: river surface water | place: USA:Blue River Watershed | collected 2017-08-19 | reverse complement strand
CGTGCAAGGAAGTTAAGCAAAAAGTAGCAGAAGCGGGATTATATTTAGGGATTATCCATGATGAACAATTTAAACTTGCTCATCCTAGAGGATTTAAAGAAAAGTGTTTTAATGAAACTGTGTAAATAACAAAGTTACTGTGCATAGCTAATTTAACGTTCTAATAATTGCTGTATTTCTTGTAAACGGAAGCGTTGCGCTAATTTTAATAAAATTGCGGCTTCGCTGACATTACGACTGGGCATATTAGAATCCTCGTCACTAATAGATGGGGTTTGTTTAGCCAAGGTTTCTAAAGTATTGAGTACATCAGAAATCGCGCCCCGTTTGACCAATTTAAGCACTTGTTGGCGTTGTTCCAAATTTAAACGATAGTGTGGCGTGTTTTCTATCGTTTTAGGATTGTTATCTGTTTGATATTGCCAAACTAGAGGTAAATAGGTTTTTAAAGTTGAAAATAATTCATTGTTGTCAATAGGTTTTCTAAGATGTGCATTGCAACCCGCGCGTAAACAGGCTTCCCATTCATCATTGTTTAAAGCATTTGAAATCGCAATAATGGGCACAATTTCATAGCCGCGCATGACGCGGATGATACGGGCGGTTTCCAAACCATCAATTTCTGACATTTGAATTGCAAGCAGAATTAAATCAGGTTTCCAATAGGCAAGCATATCTAAGCCTTCCCAGCCACTTTTTACAAAACGAATGTTAAATCCTAGCTCAGTAAGCAGCTTTTCTATTGTTTGCTGATTATCGGTAATTTCACCAATTATTAAGAGGTTAAAGGCTTCTTTAACGGCAATATTTTGTTCGGCAGTACGATGATAAGCGATAATTTTGGCTTGGGTTTCAAAAGAAATATCAGAAGCTTGCGCTGTTTCTATCGGTAGCCGTAGATAAAATACGCTGCCTTTCCCTAATAAACTTTCAACGCGTAAAGAGCCGCCCATCGCTTCAACTAGGCGATGAGTAATCGTTAACCCTAAACCTGTCCCTAAACAGTTATATTGCCCTTCTCCAACTTGTATAAAGGGTTCAAAAATTTTGTCTAGTTGCGCTGTGGCGATGCCAATGCCAGTATCTGCTACTTCTATATATAAAATACCTTGTGTATCAGTGATATTGCGGGTAATTAAAGAAAAACCGATGCGTAATGTGACTGTGCCGCGTTCTGTAAATTTAACGGCATTGCTGAGTAAATTGACCAAAATTTGTTGCAAGCGTTTGCTATCACTGACAATGACTTCAGGCAGTTTTGATAAATATTCAATTTTAAATTCAATGTTTTTCTGTTCTGCACGGAGTTGAATCATGGCTTTGAGATAGTGGATGAATTCTAATAAATTGAAATTGGTTGCAACAATTTCAAAATGTCCTGCTTCAATTTTGGTTAAATCTAAAATGTCATTGATTAAGGTGAGTAAATGCTCGCCACTGCGTTGAATATTTTGCGCATAAGAATGTTGTCTTTCGGATAAAAGACTATCTTGTTCAATGAGTTGAGCAAAACCTAGAATTGCATTTAACGGTGTTCGCAATTCATGGCTCATACTGGCTAGGAAAATACTTTTTGCTTGGCTGGCAGTTTCGGCGGCTTCGCGTGTGTGAATAAGTTCGGTAATATCAAAGATAATTCCATTCCATAACACAGAGTTATCAGCGAGACGTTGCGGCATAGCACGACAATGTACCCAGCGCAATTCGCCATTTAAGGGGCGTTGTCTAAAAGCTTGGTCGAGGGGCGTTAAAGTGCGAGCAGAATAAGCTTCGGCTTCTTGTAAAACATGTAAATCGTTTTCTTCAATAAGACTATAGAAAGTGCTGGCATCTTGTTGAACTGTAGATGCTTTTAAGCCAAATAAACGTTCTACACCCGCACTGATATAAGAAAAATGGGGGGATTGTCCATTTTGATGAATCAGTTGATAAATAATGCCATTGGGTAAACTGTCACCTAATTGTCGTAAACGTCGCTCATTTAACTGTTGTTCTTCTAAACGTAAACGCAATGCTTCGGTAGCTAAACGTCGCTCGGTAACATCTCGTCCAATGATAACTAATCCATGTCGCTCGCCATTGGGCAAAAATAGGGGAATTTTGGTGACATCAAAATAATAGGTGTTTCCTTGTTTAGTTTGAATAATTTCTTCTACTTTGGTGATTTTCGCCCGTTGCCACGCAAGCTCGTCACCTTGTACACAGCCTTGATGTACTTCGCGCCACCCTTCGCGCATTTCTCCAAGTTCAATGTCGGTTTTGCCTTTCCATGCGTGTCCTTGTAAATCAAACAGGGTTTCTGCGGCAGAATTAAGCACTTGCCATCGTCCTTTGCCATCTTTGAAAAAAATAGCATCGGGTAAAGCTTCAATTAAAGTGCTTAAATGGTGTTCGCTTTCCCGCAAAGCTTGTTCTATCTTTTTTGAGCAGGTAACATCTTGAATAACCACTAAAACACAAGCATTTCCTCTAAATTTAACGGGTTCTGCGTAATATAAGACATCTAACGGATGTCCTTCTTTATGATAGGCAATTCCAGGTTCTGCGTTTAAATAACCATTATTTAAAAATTTGCTCAATAAGCGTTCTGTCTCTTCGTTTGAATGCCAACCAATTTGCTCGGGTGTTTTATTGATAACATCTTCACGATTTCTGCCGGTGATTTTTTCACAGAGTTCATTTGTTTCTAATACAAGTCTTGTGTCAATTGCTACAATTGCAATCATAAATGGTAAGCGTTGAAAAATGCGTAATATTTCAAATTCGCGTTTTTGTAGTGCACTTTCTATGAGTTGCGATTCAGTAATATCCTGCACAACGCCGACCGCAATATTGGCTTTTTCAAATTCACAATAGCGAATTTGGGCGCGGTCATGAACCCAATATAGTTTATTATTGACCAATACACGGTATTTTATGTCATAAAAGCCTTGTTGTTGTGCTTGATTCCAACATTGGGTCACTTTTGACTGGTCTTCTGGATATACACGTTGCAAAAAGAGGTCAAAATTCGGTGTTTCATGTTCAGCAACACCGAATAGGCGATATAGTCCTGCTGTCCATTTTTCATGTTTAGTTTTAAGGTTAACTGTCCATGCCCCCATTTTACCGATGATTTGTGCTTCTGCTAGCTGTTTTTGCTGTTCTAATAGTTGATTTTGAACACTTATTAAACGACGTTTCAGCAAAAAAAACACAGCGAATAAACTACTAATCAGTATAAATTGTGCAATATGGATAGCGAAATAATTAGACAATGACAGTTCATGTAATGTCGTTAAAATTTCAATCACAATTGCAATAAACAACAATATAAAAAAAGAATATATAAGTTGTCGTTCTAACATGGCGATAACCGATAAAACTGCATGATATGGATAAATAAACTACTTCTTATCAAGCACCTTACCGTCTTCTATGACAAACTGTAACCAATCAGGACGATGTTTTTTATCTAAATTTAGATGTTTTTCATTATCATGATTTGGATGTGTGGTTGAAACAGAAGTTGTAGGCTTTTTTAAACAAGAATTCACTAAAACCAGCAATTCTTGCGCCGAATCTCGGGTGTATTGCGGTAATTGAGGATGTTGAATAAGCTCGTTGAGGGTTTCTACAAAGAAATTAGCAAGTTTCAAGTCATACTTCATTAATAAAGTGACTAATAACACTTGTTTATTGGTTATATCCCGTAAGGCGGCGGCAATTTGTTCATCGTTGTTCATAGGAAATTTTCAAAAATCTAAAATGGAAGGGAAAGATTAAAAATGCGTCTTAGCCCCCTTTCTCCCACCAAACGATTAAACCTTGCGCATTTAATTCGGCATCCACTTTAAGCAAATTACGGCATTGGGTTTCAGGTAAGACACAACCATGGTCAACTAATTGACTTAATAATTGGCGAATAATTTGTTCGGTTAAACTGTGTACACGTCCAGCTACGTCATCATCTAATTCTTCTTCAATCGCACTTTCCATTAACAGCACCATTTGGTCAATGGATTGGTGTAGTTTTTCCGCCATTGCTTCTACGTTGTCCACCCGCCCATAATGGGTTAAATACATTGCTTCAGGTTGATAACGCATTAATTTATTGATGGTATCGTGCCATACCATTGGCTCAAATTGTACAGGTGTAGTCGGGGCAAAAATAAAAGCCCCTTTATCTGTATCAAATTCGCGATATGACAGACCAAAAGTATCGCCAGTAAAAAAGCTGCGTGAGCGTTCATCAAATACACAAAAATGATGGCGCGCATGTCCAGGGGAATCTAAAAAGCGCAATGTGCGTCCGTTGAAATCCAGCTCAAAATTATCTTCGGCTTGAATAACCCGTTCAGCAGGAATGGGCAAAATATCCCCGTAATGAGTTTGCAGCGTTTCTTCGCCATACACTTCTAATGCCCCCGCCACTAATTTTGAAGGGTCAATTAAATGGCGTGCGCCGCGTGGGTGAACAACTAATTTCGCATTGGGAAAAACTTCCATGGCTTTACCTGCACCGCCCGCATGGTCAAGATGTACATGAGTGACGATAACATAACTAACATCTAATGCTGTCAAGCCTTTTAATTCTAAAACAGCCAAGAAATGCGGGACAGAAAAATTCGTCCCTATATCAATAAACGCGGCTTGTTGTCCTTCAATAATCAAGTGACTCGCTGCTAAACCGGTACGCATATAATGCGTATCGATAGTGGTAATTTGATGAGGATGATCTTGAAAAATAGGAGGTTGAGTTGTCATGATGAGCCTAGCACGCAGTCAGAACAAGAGGAAAATGTTAAGAGTGAATAAGTTATAACAGTAACGGTTGTAAATTAAATCCTGCTGAGATTGATATTATTCCTGAGAAATCCCGCTAAAATATCGAGTAATTAGTTTTTTTGGGAGTTAACAATGAAATACGTTCATTTATCAATGTTGATACTGAGTTTTAGCATGACAATTGCTCATGCTGAAACGTTTAATAATACTACATCTACAAAAGCTGCCGAAACAGCAACGGGAGTGATTGCATCAGAAGCCGATGCACAAATCGTCGGAAATGAAAATGCAGAAGCTCCTTTTTTAGCCAATATGCCAAGTTTAACAATTTCGCAACTACGCTTGCAATTTACGCAAGTTTCAATGCTAATTCAAGAAGTTTTGCAATTAGTCAATGAGTTTGAGCTTAATAATGGACGACCCATGACTTACAATGAATTTAACGCATTAACAACAATGTTAGTCGGTAAAAGTGGGGTAAGTGATTTTATTGAGTTAATAAAATACGAACCCCATCTTGGAATTACTGTGCTTTTTAGCACAAATCCAAATTTAATTAGACAGATACAAGGTTATCAATTGCAGTTTGATTATGTATCTAACGGGTGGCAAATTACCGCAGAATCGCAACAAACTTTAGTTGCAGCAGTAAACGCGGCATTAACAACACATGATAGCGGAAAATCCTCAGCCCCTACTATTGCAGGGAGTGACTCATCGACAGCAACAACAACAGGTACACCAGAAACAAATGGCGGCGCGGCAGACATGAGTAATGCTGCAAATGTGGTTTCAGTCGCGCCCAATCCTTATGATTTTTACTTTGGAATGGCGTTAATTACCAGTCATTGCAAGACACCGTTAGATTATCGCTATCCTTCTGACGGCATGATAAGTGATATGGAATGGTGTCCTGCATGGCATCATTCAGTGATGCCGTCGAATTGACTTGTTTTTTAACCTAAATTCGGCGTGCTATACAAACTAAAACAAAAACCTGCTAGGTTTTAGAAACCTAGCAGGTTTATTGGTACAAATTCACCGCTTTGTCAGTTTTGTGAGAACTGGCAGTCCTCACTTAAGAACTTACTGACTCAACCCAAATAAGAGTTATGCAGTTTTTTCTTCTTTTTGCGGCGTTCTAACGCGAATATGTAATTCACGCAATTGCAATTCACCTACAGGTGTAGGCGCGTCGGTTAATAAACAGCTTGCGGATTGCGTTTTAGGGAATGTAATCACGTCACGAATGGAAGTTGCGCCACTCATTAACATGACTAAACGGTCTAAACCAAACGCTAAACCGCCGTGGGGAGGACAACCAAATTTCAATGCGTCGAGCAAGAAACCAAATTTTTGCTGGGCTTCTTCCGCGCCAATGCCTAATAACTCAAATACTGCGGATTGCATATCAGGGCGGTGAATCCGAATTGAACCGCCGCCAATTTCTGAACCGTTTAACACCATGTCATAAGCGCGGGAAATGCAATTGCCAGCATTTGCTCGCACGTCAGCAATATCGTTGACTTTGGGCGCAGTGAAGGGGTGATGTAAAGCCACCCAACGATTTTCTTTGTCATCAAACTCAAACATGGGGAAATCCACCACCCACACAGGTTTCCAGCCCGTCGCGTTGATTTTCATATCTTCGCCAATTTTTAAGCGCAAAGCGGATAAAGATTCATTTACGATTTTGGCTTTATCTGCACCGAAGAAAATTACATCATCATTCGCAGCTTCTAAACGGGTCAATAATGCGTTTAACACGTCATCTGGTAAGAATTTAACAATCGGTGATTGTAAACCCTCACGTCCTTTGCTGAGGTCGTTGACTTTAATGTATGCCAAGCCTTTCGCGCCGTACTTGCTCACAAAGTTAGTATAATCATCAATTTGTTTGCGTGATAATTCAGAACCTTTAGGCACGCGCAAGGCGGCAACCCGTCCATTTTTATCTTTTGCAGGTTGTGAAAAGACTTTGAATTCTACATTTGCCATTAAATCGCCGACATCGACTAAAAACAGCGGATTGCGTAAATCGGGGCGGTCAATACCATAACGGGAAACGGCTTCCGCGTAAGTCATGACAGGGAATTGTGCAGGTAATTCAACGTCAATTACTTCTTTGAATAAACGACGAATCATCTCTTCCATTAAACCGCAGATGATTTTTTCATCAATAAAAGACATTTCAATATCTAATTGAGTAAATTCTGGCTGACGGTCAGCGCGCAAATCTTCATCACGGAAACAACGCGCAACTTGATAATATCTATCCATCCCCGCCATCATTAACAATTGCTTAAACAATTGTGGTGATTGTGGTAAAGCGAAAAATTCACCTGGATGTACACGACTAGGCACGAGGTAATCGCGCGCGCCTTCGGGGGTCGCTTTGGTTAATACGGGCGTTTCTAAATCCATAAAACCGTTATTATCTAAGAAATTGCGTAAAAAGCGTGTCACTTTTGCCCGCAATTTGAAACGCTCTTGCATCACGGGGCGGCGCAAATCTAAATAGCGATAACGCAAACGCACTTCTTCATTTAATTCAGTTTCATCAATTTGGAACGGTGGCGTTTCTGCGGCGTTGAAAATTTCTAAGTGTTTACCCAACACTTCAATTTTACCTGAAGGTAAATCAGCATTTTCAGTTCCCGCAGGACGGGGACGCACAACCCCTTCAATTCGCAATACATATTCACTACGCACCCGTTCAGCGGTGGTAAAAGCAGCTTGCGTATCGGGGTCAAATACTACTTGCACTAAGCCTTCACGGTCGCGTAAGTCGATAAAAATAACCCCGCCGTGGTCACGTCGCCGATGTACCCATCCGCACAGGGTTACAGTTTGGCTAGTATGGCTTTCGTTTAATGCTCCGCAATAATGACTACGCATAATATCCTCAAAAATACAATAAATTTATGATTTTAGTTAATAATAGGTTCTGAAAAAATCGGCGTTTTTTCAACGAAGGGGATAAAGGATTGCTTAAATAGCAAAAAGATGTTGAATAGTACGCAGAAATAAATGAGTCATGTTAAGCACTGTTGCTTAGATACGCAAGGAGAATATGAATACTGAAAAAGGTTTTAATTACATTAAACCTTTAAATTTCGTAATCTTAACTAAATGCCATCTTCACACTTTCAAAGACGGCATTAGTTTAGGGAATGCAGCAATTTTAATTACGCGCCACCGCAAGAATGCCAAGAATCGATGCCTTTAAAGCTTTTCTTGTTTTTGTAATTGGTGACAGAATACACTTTGCCACGGTCATCGCCTGGAGGGCATTCTACTGGAACTGCGATTAAGCAAATTTTGACTTTATCTCCTTTAATAAAATCTTGAGAGTGGTATAAATGTTTATCAGGATTATCATTAGGGGATAAATAAGGAACATCAGTAATATAAACACCTAAGCCATTTGCAAAGCTAATATTAACTTCTCCACCTGCTTCGCCAGGGACAGCATCTTCAAACCGCGTGGTTTTTTCATCAACGAAGGAATCAACACATTTACCAACTTTCTTAGGTAATTCATCAACACTTTGTTGAGAAATATTTGAACTAAAATTACTCACATCGTTTAAAAGTTCAATGCGTTCTTGATAAACTTTTTTTAAACAATCCACATTTTTACATTTATTTCGCGTGTTTTTTAACCAGTTTTTTTGGTCTTCTTTTATGTTTTCTGAATTGCCCGCTTTAGCTAAAGCTTGCTTGTAAGAAAATAATAAAGAATCATCTAAAGTAGATAATTCATTATCACTACAAATGGCATTTTCAATTAAAGTGCTGGCTTTTTCGCAATCAAAACTTGCACTGTGTGCTGCTAAAGGTAGAATTAATAAACTGAATATTGCATATTTAATATTCATTGGGTTCTCCGTCAGTAAAAATATAAATTATACGCAATTTTTTAGGAGTTACGCAGTTGAAATGAGGAATGCAATCGCTTTAGCTATTGCAATTGGCAGAGCTGCTCGTTTTTGAAAACCTAGCAGGACTTGGGTTATTGAGTTCTCGGCAACTCTTGCAATAGCTAAAGCGATTGCACTCCTTTTTAATCAACTGCGTAATACCTATTTATAATTGATTTAAGAATTTGCTCAAATGCTTTGCAAGTTTTCCTACAGAAACTAATTCATCTTTTGTATAAGTAATCATAAAAAAATCCCTTTTATTGTTTTAAGCATTACTCAACTTATCCTTTCTTAGTTTACTTTTAAATTTGTAAATTGCGGCTCAAAAATTTTTTACAATTTTAAGTGGATAATAGTACATTATCCCCCTTAATAAACTCAAGGCACTAAACCTTTTCAAAAATATCTACACGCCTCTCTGTTTTTTCTTGTAAAATTCCGCTTTCATCTCATTTTTTAACTTAAGAATCATGCTCGAACATATTAGTAAACGTCGCACTTTTGCGATTATTTCTCACCCCGATGCGGGTAAAACGACTTTAACTGAAAAATTATTATTGTTCGGAGGTGCAATCCAGCTCGCAGGGACGGTCAAAGGACGTAAAGCCGCCCGTCATGCGACTTCTGACTGGATGGAATTGGAAAAACAACGCGGAATTTCTGTAACCTCCTCCGTGATGCAATTCCCCTATAAAGACGCAATCGTCAATTTGCTCGACACACCTGGACACGAAGATTTCTCTGAAGATACTTATCGCACTTTGACTGCTGTCGACTCCGCGTTGATGGTCATCGACGCAGCTAAAGGCGTGGAAGAGCGCACGATTAAATTATTGGAAGTGTGCCGCTTGCGTGATACACCGATTTTGACATTTATCAATAAATTAGACCGCGAAGGACGCGAGCCGATTGATTTATTAGATGAAATTGAAAGTGTGTTAAAAATCGCTTGCGCACCAATTACTTATCCTATCGGTATGGGTAAACGTTTTAAAGGCGTTTATCATTTTCTGAATAAAACCGTGACTTTATTCGAAACGGGTAAAAATCATATCGCTAGCGATGGGCAAGTTTTCAGTGATTTAAACGACCCGCAATTAGTCGAAATTATCGGGCAATCCTTGTTAGATGAATTGCAAGAGCAAATTGAACTGGTACAAGGAGCAAGTCATGAATTTGATTTGCAACAGTTTTTAGACGGCAAATTAACGCCTGTCTTTTTCGGTTCGGCAATTAATAATTTTGGAATTCAAGCTTTATTAGATACTTTCGTCGACATCGCGCCCGCGCCGTTGCCGCGTGCGACTTTGAGTCGTGAAGTGGTTGCGACTGAAACTGAATTTTCAGGCTTTGTGTTTAAAATTCAAGCGAATATGGACCCGGCACACCGTGACCGCGTCGCCTTTTTGCGCGTTTGTTCTGGACAATATACGAAAGGCATGAAAATGAAGCATGTCCGCTTGGGGCGCGATGTGCAAATTAGTAACGCTTTGACTTTTATGGCGGGCGAACGTGAGCAAGTTGAAGAAGCCTATGCGGGCGATATTATCGGTTTGCATAATCACGGCACAATTCAAATCGGTGACACGTTTACACAAGGGGAAGATTTAAAATTTACTGGCGTTCCGCATTTTGCGCCAGAAATTTTCCGCCGCGCGCGTTTGCGTGACCCGTTGAAAATGAAAGCGTTGCAAAAAGGCTTGATTCAACTCAGCGAAGAAGGCGCAACCCAAGTTTTCCGCCCGTTGAATAGTAACGATTTGATTTTAGGCGCGGTCGGGGTGTTGCAGTTTGACGTGGTGACATGGCGACTGAAAAATGAATATAACGTCGATTGTTTCTTTGAACCTGTGCAAGTGGCAACAGCGCGCTGGGTAGAGTGTGCAGATGAGAAAAAATTTGAAGAATTCAAGCGCAAAGCGTTTGATAACTTGGCGTTAGACAATGCGGATAATTTAACTTACATCGCACCGACTCGCGTTAATTTGAATTTGATGCAAGAGCGTTATCCCGAAGTGCGCTTTTTTGCGACACGGGAGCATTAAGGCATAGCCTGTGCTTAAACGCTGAGATTAGCACCAACCATAAGGAATTTTTCATGTCCATTTTTAGAGCTTATGACATTCGCGGCATTGTTGACGAAACGTTAACTACAGAATTGACTTATCAAATCGGGCAAGCTATCGGCAGTGAAGCAATAGAAAAAAACGCGCCTAAAGTAACGGTAGCGCGTGATGGGCGTTTATCCAGTGAAAAACTCGCCGATGCTTTGAGTCAAGGTTTATTGAGCACAGGCTGCGATGTCTATGCCATCGGTTTATTGCCCACGCCTGCGCTGTATTTTTCTACTTATGCCTTGAATACGGGCAGCGGTGTGATGATTACGGGCAGTCATAACCCACCGAATTATAACGGTTTAAAAATGATGGTGGCGGGTGATACGCTGTTCGGCGATGCGATTCAAAAATTAAAACAACGCATTGATAACAAAGACTTTAAACAAGGACAAGGGCAATTTTTCACGCACGATATTTTAGCAACTTACATTGAACGTATTACCAGCGATGTGAAATTGCAACGTCCGTTTAAATTGGTTATCGACTGCGGTAACGGTGTAGCGGGACGGGTTGCACCGCAATTGTTCCGTGCACTTGGTTGTGAAGTGATTGAATTATTTTGTGAAGTTGATGGACATTTCCCTAATCATCACCCAGACCCGAGTAAACCTGAGAATTTGCAAGATTTAATTGCAGCAGTGAAACAACATCAAGCTGATTTAGGTTTTGCGTTTGATGGCGATGGCGACCGTTTGGGTGTGATTGATGCAAACGGCAAAATTATTTGGCCTGACCGTCAAATGGTGCTGTATTCGGCTGACGTGTTGAGTCGCAATGCCGGCGGCAAAATTATTTTTGATGTGAAATGTAGTCGTCACTTAGCCAATGCGATTGCGCAGCAAGGTGGCGAGCCGATTATGTGGAAAACGGGGCATTCATTCATCAAAACGAAAATTAAAGAAAGTGGTGCGTTGCTCGGCGGTGAAATGAGCGGACATATTTTCTTTAAAGAACGTTGGTATGGTTTTGACGACGCGCTTTATACAGGTGCGCGGTTGCTGGAAATTCTCTCTAAACGGAGTGAAACGCCTACCGCCGTTTTTGCGACTTTAGCTGATGCGGTGAATACGCCCGAACTCAATTTGAATTTGCAAGAAGGCGAGCATTTCGCTTTGATGGAGCGCATTTGCGCTACGTTTAAATTTGACGATGCCAAAATTGCAACGATTGATGGTTTGCGCGTAGATTTTGCTGATGGTTGGGGTTTAGTGCGTGCGTCGAATACAACGCCGTGTTTAGTTTTGCGTTTTGAAGCGGATAATGCCGAAGCTTTGGCGCGTATTCAACAACAATTCCGTACGCAAATGTTGGCGTTAGATAGCAGTTTGCAATTACCGTTTTAGTTTTTTCTCGCTGAATATTTTTAAAAATAGACCTGCAAGGTTTTTAAAGCCTTGCAGGTCTTTGTTTTAATTTTAATCTATCGCCTAATTCACCCCAGAATTAACCCACTACTTTATCACGCAAATAAATTGGACAGGCTTCTGCGGCGGTTAGTGTTTCCTCGGCTGTTAAAGCGGCTAAAGCTAAAGGTAAAATCGCTCTTGCATCAGGGAAATAATCAGTTGTCATGCCAATAATTTCTATTTTTTCATCACTTTGTGCTTGTGCAGTTTCTAATAAATGCGCCGCGCCCGCACTTTTCCAACCGCTTCCAATGCCATCCCAATAAGCCCGACAGGGTAATTGCACTTGTTGCACAGCACATACTTGTTCTTTGGTCATCGCTTCTGCAATACCATCCGTATTTAATTTATACGCCGCCCAGTAAATTTCATTCATCCGTGCATCAATTGCAGAAATAACATAACGATTTGAATTTTTAGGATAAACTTGAAAATAGGCTTGTGCCAAAGCGGCTAAAGTAGAAATCGCTAATAACGGTTTGCCTAAAGCAAATCCAATTCCTTGCGCAACACCGCAGGCAATTCTAACGCCAGTAAAACTGCCGGGCCCGCGTCCAAAAGCAATTGCATCCAAATCACTTGCTTTTAATCCCGCATCTGCTAAAACCTCTGTTAACATTGGCAAAATTAAATCCGCATGACGACGAGGAGCAAGTGCATAACGGTATAACACTTGGTTATCTACCCAAACTGCACATGAACAAGCTTCAGTAGCAGTATCTAAAGCGAGCACTTTCATAACTTATTCCATTTAGTAATTTATTTTCAGAAGTAACCTGTTTTTTCTTGATTATCTATGCAGTATTAAAGTGTGCTAATATAGTTTTCTTAATTAGTAGTTCCAATATCCAACGCATGGAGTCTGTTTTTATGAATAAGTCTGTTTTAGCAAGTTTAATAGTATTAGGATTAGCTAATTCTGCTTTTGCGGCTGATGTACCCACTTCGCCTGCCCCTGCGGTCGTCAGTCCTATGCCTGTTGCTCCTACACCTGACGAGTTGATGAAACAACAAGAAGCATGGCAAAAACAACAAGCTGAACGTCAACAAAGCATTATGAATAAACGGGCAGAACATCAAAAAGCCATGAGTGAGTACATGGATAAATTGCAAAACACGACTGACCCTGAGCAACGTCAAGCATTAATGCAAGAGCACATGCAAATGATGCAAAAACACATGGCAGAAATGCGTAGTTTAATGATGCAGAACAGCATGGCAACTGAGCCTGCTCCTTATATGCCAGCTTATCCAGATGCCCCTGCGTATAACATGCCTGCCTATTCTCCTTATGCTTATGCTCGCCCAAGTTTTGCGCCCTACCCTTATTATCCTGCACCTTATGCCGCTGCCCCTGACATGTCCGCACCGTCTATGCCTGCCGCCCCTGCCTGTGGGGGAATGGGACGTGGTAACGGAATGAACATGCAAGCAATGCAACAACATCGCGCTAATATGGAAGCTCGTTTAGAAAGCATTGAAGCATTATTAAAAACTTTGGTTGAAAAACAAGCTAAATAATTTAATCTGTATTTGTTAAATTAAATTTTAAAACTCAAGGGTTTTTCTGATGTCCGCTAGACCTTTGAACTGATTTCAATAGACCTGCTAGGTTTTAAAAACTTAGCAGGTCTTTATTTTTGTTTATATTATTGTTTTTAATAATTATATTATCAATGCACTATTGCTTGCGTTATCGCTTGCTTTATTTTCCACTATCTCTAACATTTATGACATCTTGCAGTCATTAAACCCATGTTAAACTGCTTAAGATTTAATTCGCATTATTAAAAGTTAAATCTGTTAATTCATATCCTAAATTTGATGAATTTCGCTTGACAGAATTCAATGACTTCGCTATATATTGTGCATTGCACAATAAATTTTTTACCTGAAATTTGCCCCTTGCTCTTTGCCTTTTACCATTTTGTGGAGATTCGTTATGCAAGCACAATTTAGCAAATTAACCGAGCTGAATAAAACAACCATTGATTCAGTTCAAAAAGTGACAGTCATTCACAAAAATTTGTGGGTTAATCTGACACAACAACAATTAGATGTGTTTAATATCTATTTAGAAAGCAATGTCAAACAGTTACATGGTTTAAGCCAAACTAAAAACATCAAAGATTTGTTTGTAACACAAGCAGATTTTGTACAAGAGTTGACTAAGAAATTATTGAACAACGTGCGCGTTTCTTTAGAAATCGTGAGCGATGCCAAAATTCAATTGAATGATTTAGTAGAAAAAAACGTGGCGTTATTTACTAGCAACTTAAATGAGTTTGCAAAAAATCCTAGTTTTGAGCTTGTACCTGCCACACCCGTTAATAATGCGGTTGTTCCTGTAACCGATGCTGTTGTTGTTTCAACTCCTGCAAAAAGCAGCCGTAGCAAAAAAGCTGCTGCTTCAGAATAAAATATAATTTATTGTTCTTGTTCTTCTTGTTGTGCTGCATCTGCTTGTTGTAAGCCGAATGAATATAAAACATTACGGCTTACACCTGTAAATTCTGCCGTAATTTTTGCAGCTTGTTTTAGGGGTAAATGCGGTTGTAACAAACCAAATAGTTTTAACGCTTCGGGAGTAATTTCGCGTTTATCCCGCATAGCAGCACCTGATACCACTAAGACAAATTCCCCTTGTTGTTGTTCTGGATGTTCAATAAGCCATTGCTGCAATGCAGCGAGCGGTAAACGTTTAACGGTTTCGAATAGCTTAGTCAGTTCTCGCGCCATCACAACTTGGCGTTCTCCTCCCAAAATTTCCGCCATATCACTAATACTATCGAGTGCACGGTGCGGTGCTTCGTAAAATACGATGGTGCGCGTTTCTTCCGTCAAACTCTGTAAATGTTGTCGTCGAGTCGTACTTTTTGCTGGCAAAAAACCTTCAAATACAAATTTATCTGCCGTTAAACCCGCAACGGATAACGCACAAATTAACGCACTCGCGCCAGCAATGGGAATCACTGGAATATCAATTTCATGCGCTGCGGCAACCAGATGACAGCCAGGGTCGCTGATTAAAGGTGTTCCCGCATCACTAATGAGCGCGATAGATTGTCCGCCTTGCAAACGTTGCATAAGCTGTTGAATTGTTTGTTTTTCATTATGCTCATGTAAGGCTTGTAAATGGGTTTGAATGCCAAAATGCTCTAATAAACGGCGGCTGTGACGGGTATCTTCTGCGGCAATCAACGAGACATTACGCAGTGTTTCCTGCGCTCGGGGCGTAAAATCTTGCAAGTTGCCGATTGGGGTTGCAACAACGTATAACGCCCCGCGAGTTTGTCCTAACATGCTTTATCCTTCAACAGTAGCCGCATAGCGGTTGGCTAATTCATCAAATAAACTATTAAAAGCTTGGGTCATTTTGTGGTCTTTTGCAAAATGAATTAAGGGTTTAGCCGCTTGATGTGATTCGCGAATAATAATAGAGGAAGCGAGTTTCGTATCTAAAATTGGTAAACCTTCGGCTAATAAATCTTGTACTAATTGATTGGGTAATTTTGCGCGGGGTTGAAACTGATTAACGACAATACCTTCTATGCGTAATTTTTTGTTATGGTCGTTTTGAATTTCTAAAATATTGTCGCGTAATGTATATAAAGCGCGTCGTGCAAAGTCATCGCAATCAAAAGGAATTAAACAGCGGTCAGCCGAAACTAACGCAGACAGGGCGAAAAAATTTAACGCGGGGGGGGTATCAATATAAATGTTGTCAAATTCGCCGTTAATTTCTTCTAAGGCTTCGCGCAACTTGTACAATTTATAGCGAGATTCTAATTTGCCTTGCAAACTGTCCATTTCGCGGTGGGCGGGTAAAACGCTCAAATTGGCAAATTCGGTGGGATGAATATAGTCTTTTAAGGTTTTACGCTGAAAAGAAAAAATTAATTGGTCTTCAAAAAAATTAGCAACGGTGTTGTTTAAACCTTCTACTTTTTCCGCGCCTAGTAAATATTGGCTAGAATTGCTTTGAGGGTCTAAATCAATCACTAAAGTTTTACGCCCTCGGGCTGCATCAATTGCAGCTAAATTGCAAGTAATCGTGGATTTTCCCACTCCCCCTTTTTGATTAAAAACGACTCGCCGCATTATTTTTATCCTTAGTGCATTTTAGTAATGGCTTTGGGTGATTTTTTTAAGAAACTTAAGTGTAACATAGTTGTAAATAGAGTTAGCAAGATGAGTTCTAAAGCTTAAGTTTTTCTGTTAACCTAGAGGTGTCATCAAAGCTAAAAAAGTTATTCTATCGGAGATAACGCGGTAGGTATTGCCGTTTTTGAGAATGTAATCAGAGATATTAGCTTTTGAGGCATAGATGAATCTAGCAACAATTTCTCCACTACCGTCTAGTTGGGTAAGGGATTTGAGTTTACCTTGATAATTTAAATTTGGTGATAGATTCAAATAAAACCAAAGACCTACTAGGTTTTTAAAACCTAGTAGGTCTGTTGGTATGGGTTCAAAGAACTATTAATCCTAACAACCCATTGAGTTTAAAGTGCTTAATCGCCGAACTTGTGTTAAGAACATTCTTTATTTCAAATTACAAAGCATCTAACAACTGTTGTTGTTTCTTTTGGTAAATTTCTTCAGAAATTAACTCTTTAGCCCGCAATTCTTTTAAAGCGTGTAATTTTTGTTCTAAAGATTTATCCGCTCCATTCGCTTTAGAAAGCGTTTCTTTGCTGCTATTAGCACTAACAACCGGTGGTTGTTGTTGTTTGAGCGCGTGAACTTCTTGTTTAAGTTGTTCAACACTTTGTGATAAACGCGCACTTTCAGTTTGGGCTTTTTCAGCATCTGCTTGTGCTTTTACTACTTGCGCTTGGGTTTTAGCAACATCTGAACTTAAATTAGCGTTGTTTTGGGTAATTTTGGGCGCAGTTGCAACGGCTGTCGCAACATCAATCGTAATCCAATCTTTACGTTGATTAACTGCATTTTGCCCTGTTTGTGCCACTAAAGGACGGCTAGGCGTTTTGGCTTGTGCCCGTGCGCCAGCAGTAAAAGGATTGAGGCGGCGGTCTTCTTCATAATCAATTTCTTTGTGCACATCGCCAACAATCACATTTAATTTGCGTTGTTGTACAAATAAACGGGCGGTTGTAACCCGATTTTCTTGGCTAATAACGCCTGGGTGCATCCCGATAATCGCAATTACGACATCTTCATTGGGTTTGGCAGCGGCTAATGCTTTGCTAATCGGTTCGCTCAAGGTTTCTAATTCTTTGTGACTAAACAATGAAATAGCACTATCAGGCATTTGCACGCTGATAGAGGCTAAACTCGCGCGGACTTCAGATGGGGAAAGTTGGGCAGGATGTTCGTTAGTCGCATCGCTACTTTCTAAACGCACATACTCATCGCGAAAATGCCAAAAAACTTTGTCATCTTGTCCAAACCATGCGTAAGTAAAAGGGGTGGTAAACAGCAAAAAACCAATAAATAGGCTGTTTACATAAAATTGATAAGAAATTTTTTGCATAAAACCTCGCTTTAGTAAGTAAAACTGATAACTTCACAGCTTTGTAAAAAATAAATTTTATAATAGTCAATTGCACTTTATAACGTTTAACTTTACAGTGCTTTGTTATTGACTGAATCACTCAAGTTAAATGTATCTTTTTATGATAACAAAAACGAATGTTAAAAATGCTATGTCTGAGCAACACATTTTAATTATTGAAGATGAAGCCGCAATTCGGGAGATGTTGTTATTACCGTTAAAAAAAGCGGGATTTATTGTAGAAGAAGCTTCCGAAGTTAAACAGGCTAAAGCCTTAATTTATAATCATCTTCCTCAGCTAATTTTATTAGATTGGATGTTACCTAATATTAGTGGTATTGAGTTTGCGCGTCAGTTAAAAAAAGACCCGCAAACTCAGCAAATTCCTATCATTATGCTCACCGCTAAAAGTGATGAAGCGGATAAAATTCGCGGCTTAGAAGTCGGCGCAGATGATTATGTGACTAAACCTTTTTCGCCGCGTGAGTTGATTGCACGGATTAAAGCGGTTTTACGGCGCACGCAAGCCACTGGGGATAGTCAGCAATTGGTTGTTAAAGATTTGCAACTTGACCCCGCTGAACATCGGGTAATTATTCAGGGACAAGAAATTCAAATTGGCCCTACGGAATTTCGTTTGTTGCACTTTTTTATGAAAAATCCTGAGCGTGTTTATAGTCGCAATCAGGTTTTAGACCAAGTATGGGGTGGCAATGTTTATATTGAAGAGCGTACGGTAGATGTGCATATTCGCCGTTTGCGCAAAATTTTAGCAGAGTATCAATATGAGCATTTAGTGCAAACCGTGCGTGGTGTGGGTTATCGTTTCTCTACGCGGGCTAATAGCTAAATAAATTGCTAACGCTAAGGATATGACAATTATGAGCTTTTCCCCTGAAGCGCGATGGCAAGAAAGTTGGAGATTAGCATTGTTATTCGCTGTATTTGCTGGTTTGGGCTGGTTAATTGGCGATTTTAAAGATGGGATTTTATTAGCTGGTTTATTATATTTGTTGTGGCATTATCGCAATTTGCGTTTATTAAATGCGTGGTTTTCAAAACCTAAAAAAGTTCCTTTACCCGAGGCGTTTGGTTTGTGGGGGGAAATTTATGATAGTTGCTATCGTTTGCAATTGCGTAATCGTAAACGTAAACGCAAATTAGCGAATATGTTTAAGCAAATTCAAGATTTTGCTTCAGCCATGCCAGATGCAACGGTGATTTTAAGTCCGCGTTATGAAATTGAATGGTTTAATACTGCCGCGCATAAATTGTTGGGATTACGCCAACCGCATGATGTTGGACAGCCAATTATTAATTTTTTGCGCTCTCCTAGTTTTTGTCACTATTTAGTTAATGGTACAGAAAAAGAATCTTTAAAAATCACTTCGCCTGCTAATGAGCAGATAGTGCTACGTTTAAGTGTTGTGCCATACACTGCCGACCGGTTTTTATTGCTGGCGCGTGATGTGACGCAGTTGCACCGTTTAGAACAAGTGCGCCGCGATTTTGTGGCGAATGTTTCTCATGAATTGCGTACGCCGTTGACTGTTATCACAGGCTTTTTGGAAACAATGCGTGATAGTGAGGATGAATGGTCAGAACAATGGGAACGTCCGCTGTTCTTAATGACGCAACAAGCGGCGCGAATGCGTAATATTGTAGAAGATTTGTTATTGTTATCTAAATTAGAAGCCGAAAATCACGCAGAACATACGGAAACGGTGGATGTTCCCGAATTGTTAGAAACTATCAAAACTGAAGCGTGTTTACTGTCAGGTGAACAACAGCATCAAATTGAGTTAATAGCCGAACCTAATTTATTGTTACGCGGTAATGCTTCTGAATTGCAAAGTGCTTTTTCTAATATTGTTTTTAATGCGGTACGCTATACTCCCGCACAGGGCAAAATTAGTTTACGTTGGTATTATGAAAATTATTGTGCTTATTTTTCAGTGCAAGATACTGGCGATGGAATTGCCGCCGAACATATTCCACGTTTAACCGAGCGTTTTTATCGGGTTGATGTAGGACGTTCACGCGGGCAAGGTGGGACGGGCTTAGGATTAGCGATTGTTAAACATGTATTAAATCGGCATGAAGGACATCTTAAAATTAGCAGTGAACTGGGCAAAGGCAGCATTTTTTGCTGTGAATTTCCAAAAGCGCGCATCGTATTGGAAAACAATAGCGAGTACAATGCTGATTAAAATGTGAAATTTTGCTAAAGTAAGTAAAGCGCATGAAATAAGTCGTAAACAACGACTGAAACACGCGGTTCAAAGAAAAAAAAGTGATTGCTTTAAAAACGCTTATAGCGTGAGATGTAGAAAATATGCCCAAAGAATTTAGCCGTACCCAGCGCGTTGGAGAAGTGATTAAGCGCGATTTATCCGCTTTAATTCAACGCGAACTTGCAAACCCAAGTTTAGGAATCGTCACCATTTGTGAAGTGGACACTGCGCCAGATTTAAAATCTGCCAAAGTCTATATTACCAGTCTTGGCTCTAGTATGAGTCATAAAGAGTTAGAACGGGCGTTAAATGAACATGCAGGGGAATTACGTTATTTGCTCGCCCAGCGGATGACCACTCGCACCACGCCGCGTTTGCATTTTATTTATGATGAAACTTTAGATAATGCAATTCACATCAATACAT
>JACCEE010760967.1_pt1 | contig 20407 bp, 21 predicted proteins | sample 7449931 | NCBI WGS metagenome assembly JACCEE01 (sample SAMN15323457, study PRJNA562643) | freshwater metagenome | isolation source: river surface water | place: USA:Blue River Watershed | collected 2017-08-19 | reverse complement strand
GAAGCATGGGTACATAAGCCAAAAGTAGAAGATTTCATGAATCTACAAGATGATGTCCTACACATCAAAGGATATTGGACCAATCGAGTTGCCCGTATCTTACTTGTTGTCTTACTTGCGAACGTGTTTGCTAGTTTGGGTTCGATCGTATATTCTATTGATCTGATAAAGAATTTATTTAATTAAGGAGTTTCTATGTCAATCATGTTATTGGGTTTAGGTGGTTTAGTTATAATCATACTCTTGATTGTTATCATTGTGGCAGTTTCTAGCCCTAAATAATAAGGAGGTATAATGGTCTTTTCTCTTAGTTATCTACTATTTATTGGTTTGGCTGTATTTACAGGTGCGCTTATTGTTGTGATGGTTATTGTGTTAAATCAAAATAAGTCAAAGTAAAAGATGGTTACCCATCTTTTATTTTTGGTTCGCACTTCGATAAATCGCTTTTATATCTTCTCTTGTTAAAGGTTTAAAGAAACCTAAGGTTTGACTATCACGAGCCACAAATATCTTCTCAGTCATTTCTTCAATCACTGCTTCATCAATTGGTAATCCTGTAGTGGTTGTTTCTAAACCTAGTGATTGATAGAACAACTCTAAACGACGGATACCTTCTAATGCGATGAGTTCTGGATAACGTGTATCTAATTGAACATCAAACACACGTTGAGCAAATTGAACAAACTTATGTGTTCCTTCTTGATAAACATGACGCATCCACCAAGGAATAATCATGGCGAGTCCTGCTCCATGCGCAATATCAAACTTCGCTGAAAGTTCATGTTCAATCGAATGACTTGCCCAATCACCCACTCTACCTACACCAAATAATCCGTTATGTGCAAGCGTACCACAGAACGCAATTTCAGCACGTGCATTATAGTCCGTTGGATTTTCAAGTACAGGTAATGCATTCGCAATAATAGATTTTAAGTTTGCTTCAATTAAACGATCGGTTAAATCATTGTGTTCAGTTTGAGTGAAGTAACGTTCAATTAAGTGAGCACTCATATCAACGATACCGCATGCTGTTTGAAACTTAGGTAAACTGTAATGAAGTTCAGGATTAATAATCGCAAACTTAGGAATAAATAATGGAGATCCCAATCCACGCTTAATCAAGGTTTCATCATGCGTTAATACGGTACTTGTGGAAGATTCACTACCTGCCGCAGGTATCGTTAAAATAACCCCAAGTGGAAGAATATCTTTAATCGCTTTTCCATATAAGTAGTAATCCCAAACATCTTCATCAATCAGTGCACCAAACGCAATGGCTTTTGCACTATCGATAACACTACCACCACCCACAGCTAAGATGGCTTGGATGTTCTCTTTCTTACAAAGCTCAATCCCCTCTTTTACAAGTGAGTATCTTGGATTCGGTTTAACTCCACCTAATTCAAATACAGTAATGCCTTCTTTGTGTAACGAATCAATCACTCGATCGAGTAAACCAGATGCCTTAGCACTGTGACCACCAAAATGAACGAGAACACGTGTTCCATACTCTTTAATAAGCGAACCCGCTTTAAGTTCAGTATCCTTACCAAACACAATACGAGCTGGATTATAAAAAGTAAAATTATTCATTATTTAACCTCCCATAAGTTAAATGGATAAACACCATTTTCTTTAAATTGTTTAAACTGATTAACAACATACGGTTTATCTTCTTGATAAGTAACACCAAACCATGTATTCTCAGACGATAAAGCATGTAAAGTATATAAACCTTTACTCAAGGTTTCCCCAATCATCGTTGGAATAACATGTTCACACTTCATTGGGTTTCCTTCTAACTCACGATGTAAAAACTCAATAAATTGTTTCTCTGCTAATTCAAAAACCTTAGGTGTAAATCCCCAGAAATTCATGGAAACTAAACTTTCATACGGTAATGCTTCCCATGTTTCATTCTTAGTTAAGTATACAATTTGATCCCCATCACGTTTAATCTTCGCAATTTCAACCACATCTTTTAACTTACCATCTTCAATTTGACATACCCCACGGGATACCGTTCCTGAATCAGATAAGGTATTACGCAAACGATAACCCACCATCGAATAGTTTTGATCATCAACAGATTGAGTTAAGAAATCATACATGCTTGTGAATGCATCCTTACCATAATAATCATCCGCATTACAAATCATAAATGGTTCTTTAACCTGGTGACGACAAGCCAATAAGGCATGCGTTGTTCCCCAAGGTTTTTCACGACCCACAGGACATTTAAATCCTTCAGGCAAATCATCCTTATCTTGGAACACATATTCTACTTCTACAAACGGACGAACACGCTTAACTAACGATTCTTCGAATGCAGCTTCATGTTCTCTTCGGATGATTAAGTAGACTTTCTTAAACCCAGCCTTAATCGCATCATAAATCGTAAAGTCAATGATACTTTCGCCATTATTCCCAACAGTATCAATTTGCTTCAAACCACCATAACGGCTACCCATACCAGCCGCTAAAATTACTAAACTTACTTGATTCATTTTTTTAATTCCTCGCTGATTCAATTATATCGTTTTTAGGCAATCCCCTCAACACTTGAGAGTCAATGTACAAACTAAATAATCCAGACTCAAATAGTTGTCTCGTCTATTTTTTGATTTGTTTGAATCATAATAGAAAATCCTATTCATTTCCTATAAAATATGAATTACATGGGGGATACATGAAACATAGATATCAATTCATAATAGTTTCTATACTAACTCTTGTTTTAAGTTCGTGCCAATTAAATTACACAAAACAGATTGTCTATCAAAATGAGAATGATCGGGTTATTAAGTTCGTACTAAATGAAGATAAGATTACTAAAATAGGATTAAGAGAATTAAAGAGTAGTATTGAGTATGGTAATCGAGAACTTCTATTGGAAGAATATTACCGAGATCTAGAATTCTTTCAGAATTTAGAAAATATTTACCTAACATCAGATACCATCAACTTTATTGATTTAAGTCCAAAGGATGGTTATGCAATCTCAGTACAAGTAGAAGATGATATCATCGATCCAAAGTATGCTCAAAATACGGATATTGGTTATTCTGTTACAGTCATTATTGATTTTAATCAATCCATTGATACACATACTCTTAACCAAATACTAAGTTATTATGAACTATCAGAATCGAGTATGAGTAATAATACACTATCCTACTCAAAGTTAATGGATGATTCTAATTTTAGATTTCATGAGGTGATAAAATTAGGTAAGAAAACTGAATTAGAATAACAAAAAAAACCGATCTGTTAATCAAATCGGTTTTATTATTGAACTGGTGCCATCACCGAGAATCGAACTCGGAGCTGAGCATTACCATTGCTCTATTTTACCATTGAACTATGATGGCGTTATGCCTTTCTATAATACTGAAAAAAGTTCAATATTGCAAGAATTTTGGCATAAAATAGAGTTTTTTAACAAGAAAGATTAATCCACTTCATGAAACTTCTTAAGTGCTTGATACAACTCTCCAATCGGTAAACCCATAACGGTATAATAATCACCTTCGATACCTTTAATCAGTAGTGCACCTTTGTCCTGAATACCATACGCACCTGCTTTATCAAGTGGCACTTTAGATGCGACATACGCTTTTACAAACTCATCATCATAATCAAAGAACTCAACGATTGTCTTTGTATGAAATCTTAATTCCTTCTCAGTACTTAATAAACATACTCCTGTTATAACTTCATGTTTCTTTCCGGATAACTGCTTAAGCATACGAATTGCGTCTTCTTCATTTGCTGGTTTCCCCATTACCTCATTATCACAAACGACGATTGTATCTGCTGAAATAATATTTGCCTCTGGATGACGATTTAAAACATCTAATGCTTTCTTATACGCTAATTCCTCGATTGCGTTTTCAAGTGTTAGTTCTGGATTAATTACTTCATCCACATTTGGATTCACAGTCGTAAATGGGATTCCCATTAAATTAAGAAGTTCTCTACGACGTGGACTTTGGCTAGCCAAGATAGTGTGTTTTTGCATATCTCTATTATAATACAAAAGCATAAAAACAAAATAAAAAGGTGTTAAACACCTTTAAAATAATCCTTCATCTAATGCCGCAATAACTTTATCCACAACATCATCAAACTCTTCAGTTTCTTTAAACATAATCCAGTTTAAACCAATAAAGTTTGATATACCCATTAAGATATAAGCCACAACTTCAGGATCATGTTTCTTCATTTCACCTCTATCTTGTGCCTCATTGATGTGTTTAACGTAGTTCGCTGCGAAATCCGTATAATACTCTATAAACAGTTTTTTATCAATGTACAATGATTCCCAAATAATATTGTACACATGTCGATTGTTTTTAATAAAGACTAAGAAACTCTTAAGACCAAGTCGTTCAACTTCTTTACGCGTCTTACAATCCTTCACATCCTTCGCAATATTCATACGAATTTGGTGACTATATGAAATAAGTAGATACTTATATAAACTTAACTTATCCGTAAAGTATATATAAAATGTACCAGGCGCAACCTTTGCTTTATAAGTGATATCATTGATCGATGTTCCATGATAGCCCTTCTTAAAAAATAATTGCTCAGCCGCAACACATATTCTATCGAGTGTTACTTGACCACGTTTCGTTTTTGGTTGGTTTACAAGAGTGTTCACAATTTTCCCTCAAATCGTTTCAATTATACCACATCCGGTATAATCAACGAATGTACAAATCCTAAAACAAGTGAACTAAATAACATTGGTTTCTCATACATAGACGCATGTCCTGAGCCTGGAACAATCACTAAACTCGAGTTCTTAATATTCTCGTGTAAATATTTTTGGTGTGATAGCGGTGTTATCGCATCCTCATCACAACCAACAATTAAACATGGGCATTTAATCTTATGTAGATTTGCTCTTTCATCAAGAGAATTAGCACTATTGGTTAAACGTACCATGGCACGTTGAAAGACTGGATTCGAAAATACATTTAATAAAATCTTCTTACGATCATTCATCCATTTAATCTTCGATTCATAGAAGTAAGAAGAGTAAATAACAGGAATGGTTGTGCCATAGTATTGTTCCGCATTGGTACTTGCAAGATTCCATGCATTCCCAATCTCTTGAAGCCAATGGTTGGTATAACTTGTTGTATTAAAGAGCAAACATCTCTCAACTAAATGAGGATATTTAATCGCAAACTTAATCGCAACTTCTCCTCCATATGAAATTCCAAACAATGCCACATCTTTAAGATTAAGTTTTTCAATAACCGTCTTAACAACTTCAACTTGTAAATCTTGTGTATATTCCATTCCTTCTAACTTAGAAGATTGACCTTGATCTAACATATCAACAAGTATCAATTGATTCTTTTGACTAAAACTAGCAATAAACATTTGCCAACTAGCGGTTGACATCATAATACCATTTAGGATTAAAAGTGGTTTCCCTTTACCATAAACTTCATAGTAAATCGAATAATCCTGAAATTCTAGGGTTGCCATTAGATAATACCTAACGCCTTAGCTTGTTCAAGAAGTTCATCTCTAAACTTAGGATGAGCAATGGAAATGAGTAGTTTAACACGTTCACGAACGTTCGTACCTTTTAGGTTTACCATTCCATATTCCGTAACAACATAGTTCACATCATTACGACTTAAAGTAACAACCGCTCCTTGTTTTAATTGAGGAACAATCTTAGAAATCTCTTCACGCTCTCCTGTTACAGGATTTTTAACCATTGCCGTTGAATATAGAGCGATGAATGAACGGCCATTCTTCGCATTTTGTGCCCCAACAGCGGTATCAACTTGTCCACCAGATCCACTAAACTGCGTAGAACCAATGGATTCTGAACAACATTGTCCAGTTAGGTCAATTTCTAAGGTTGTGTTAATAGAGACCATATTATCGTTTAATCCGATAATATGAGGATCATTGGTATAAGCTCCATCAAGAACCGCAACACCTGGGTTGTGATCAATGTATTCATAGAGTTCTTTCGTCCCCATCGCAAAGGTACAAACCATTTTACCTTTGTGTAAAGTTTTACGTTTATTTGTCACAACACCGAGTTTCGCTAACTTCATAAGACCTGTTGTTAGCATTTCCGTATGTACACCTAAGTCTTTTTTATTCTTTAATGCGGATGCGACTGCATTTGGAATACCACCAATACCGAGTTGGATGGTATCTCCATCATTGATTTGACTTGCGATACTATTTCCAATCGCAATATCTTTCTCATTTGGTTCTGTATCAGGCAATTCAGCAGGTAAGTAATTGGATTCGATGACATAGTCAACTTCACTTAGATGAAGTTCTACATCTCCATAGGTATATGGCATATTAGGGTTAATTTCTAATATAACTAAATCTGCTTCTTCAATGACACGTTTTTCATACGTATTACTTAAGGATAAAGAAACATATCCATGTTTGTCTGGCATTGAACAAGCACCGACATATATATCTGTGTGAACATGCGCTAAACGCTTTGTTCCAGCTAGATGTAAATGATTCGGAATAAAGGATATATTTCCATTTTGATGTGCTTTACGCAAAGCAGGGGAATAAAACCAACCATCCACATAGAACGAATTTTTATATTCTTTCTTAATGAACTCAGGATCAGACATCGGCAAACAATTTGTAACTGTAACCCCACTTACCTCATCTGCAATTGTATGAAGTTGACTTAAGAAATCACGTCCTTCAGCACAACCTAAACCTGTAACAATCATCATTCCACTTTTAACTTTTTTGACTGCTTCACTTGCAGTAATCTTTTTCATTGAAATATCCATTATTGTTTCTCCATAAAGGGTGTTGCGGAAGGTTTACCTTCCGCAACCGATCATATTTATTGTATCTTATTAATTTAATAAATCATCCATTGATCTTAATCCGTCAACAACTTCCCACTTAGTAGGAGCTTCAGGATTAATCTTGGAAAGGTTCATTTCTTGAGTACCAGCACGTAAACCGTTACTGTAATCAATTAAACCACCGAATGGGTTTTGAATAGGAGCAGATTCCATTGCGTCTAAATAGTTTTCCCAAGTGATAACTTTATCACCTTCTAAACGTTTTAAACCTTCAACGAAGAATGTTGCTGCAATCCAACCAGTCATAGCGTAAGCATTAGCAGCGTATTCAGGAGCGATTGCTGCAGTATAGTCAGCTAAAGCTTTTTGGTGAATTTCACTTTCGAAAGAAACCCAACCATTACCGTAAACATCAAATTTACCAGCAATTTCATTCATAACAGCTTCAGCGATAACTGGCGCAACGTTAACATAAGTTGTGATAACGTCTTTGTCATTACCTTGAGCAGCTAATTCTTTGATAATTGTAGGGATAGTAGCTTGGATAGCACCACCAATAATGAAATCAACGTTAGCTTCTTTAATTGTAGTAACAGCAGCAGATGCATCATCTGTACCAGGAGCAACTTGAGCTTCAACTAAAGTAACGCCTAATTCAGCAGCTTTCTTTTGAGCACCAGCTAAGATGTCTTTACCAGCGTCATCATTTGTATAGATGATACCGATTGATTTAGCACCGAAATCCCCAACAGCACGTGCAACCATGATTTGTCCTTCTGTGACATAGATTGGTTGAACAGGCATAATACCACGATCGCGACCTTCAGCTTTATCATTGTAAAGTTGACCGATACCAGTTGCGAAGTAAACAGCTGGAATACCGTAGTCTTTTAGATCTTCAAGAGTAGCCCCAACAACTGGAGTACCGAAGTGACCAACGATTGCGAATACTTTTTCATCTTCTACCATGGAAGCTAAACAAGCCTTACCTTTAGCAGGGTCAAATTCATCATCTTGGTGTAAGAATTTAATCGTACGACCATCGATACCACCTGCATCATTAATCGTCTTTAAATAAGCTTCAATACCTGCGATAAACGGTACACCAACAGGTGCAAATGCACCGGATGTAGCAGCACAGTTAGCGATTAGAACTTCAGTGTCTGTAATCCCTTGTGCAGCAACTTCTTCAACGACTTCTTCTTTTGGACCACAAGCTACTAAAGTTGTAGCTAATGCCATAACAGTAAGAATCATAAACAACTTCTTAAACATCATGTATTCCTCCTTTTTTTATATATAATGCTTTCAGCATTTATACCAAATTAATGCGATCCGAGATACGCTTCAATGAGCTTAGGATCATTTAATAATTCTTGTGCAGGACCATGGGTACTAATTTCACCAAGTTCCAACACGTATGCATAATCCGCAATCTTTAAGGTTTGAGCCGCATTCTGTTCAACAATAATGACTGTAGTACCAGATTTCTTAATCTCTAAGACAATGTTCATAATATCGCGAATAATGAGTGGTGCTAAACCTAAGGATGGTTCATCTAGAAGTAAAATCTTAGGATTACTCATAAGTGCTCTACCAATCGCAAGCATCTGTTGTTCCCCACCGGATAAGGTAGAGGCAATTTGATTCTTACGTTCTTTTAACACTGGAAAGTAACGATATACTTTTTCGAATTGTTCCTTAACAATCTTTTTGTCTCTTACCGTGAAAGCCCCAACTTTTAGGTTCTCTTCAACGGTTAAATCTCTAAATACTTGACGTCCTTCTGGAGATTGGGATAATCCCAAAGCCGCAATCTTTTCAGGTTCTAATTTTCCAATCTCATGATTGTAGAATAGAATACTTCCTTCTGCTGGCTCAATTAACCCAGAAATCGTACGTAAGGTTGTCGTTTTACCAGCACCATTAGCACCGAGAATCGCAACAACATCCCCTTCTTTAACTTCCATATCGATACCTTTTAGCGCTTCAATCGCACCATAACGTACCTTTAAGCCTTTTATGTATAACGCTGTATTAGACATGATGAATCTCCTCGTTGCTACCAAGATAAGCCTCTTGGACTGCTTTATTCTTTTGGATTTCTTTTGCAGTATCCTTCGCTAAGAACTTACCAAACGAAATAGCACAAATACGATCACACACATCCATAACTAAACGCATATCATGTTCAACGAGTAGAACTGAACAATTAAATTCATCACGAATCGTACGAATCAACTCTGCTAATTGAAGTGTTTCGACATCATTTAAGCCAGCTGCAGGTTCATCCAAGATAATAAGTGATGGACGACACATAAGTGTACGAGCCATTTCTACTTTCTTTAGAATTCCATACGGTTGACCAAAGACCAACATATCCTTACGTTCCCAAATACCTAAACGTTTTAGAATTTCTTCCGCTTCTGAACGAAGTTGTTTTTCTTCTTTACGTGCTCTAGGTAAACGGAGTGCTTGTTCAATAATCGTTGCCTTGAAGTCAATATGAGCTCCAATCATTACATTATCGAGAATACTTAATTCACGAATTAGCTCAACGTTTTGGAACGTACGAACTAAACCAAGTTTGATAATCTCGTGAACTTTATGATCCACAAGATTTGTTTCTGATCCATCTTTTAGTCTAAATAAGATTTTTCCATCATTGGGTTTATAGAACTGCGTAATACAGTTAAACACCGTTGTTTTACCTGCACCATTCGGACCTATTAATCCAAAGATTTCATTCTTCTTTATTTCAAACGATAAGTTATCAACAGCTTTTAAACCACCGAAGGCAATGGATAAGTTCTCAATCTTCAGAACTTCATTTTCCGCTAACATGATTTCCATTTCCTTTCTTGAATAATTTTAAGAATACATTCTTAATATCTCTAAAGATCATTACAATCCCATTTGGATAGAACATAATGACAAGGATAATTAGAATACCATTTAAGGTATAAGACAATTGACTGAAATAAGGAATTTGTTTCAAGAACAAATCAGGAACCGCAAACACAATGAATGCACCTAAGACTGTTCCATAAATGGAGCGAACCCCACCAATAACAATCATCGCTAAGAAATCCAGAGATAATTTAAGTGTCCAAGTGGACGGATACGAATAACGAATGAAGTGAACATAAAGTACACCCGCAACAGATGCGAAGATTGTCGCAAGTGCAAATGCGACTAAACGATATTTAAGTAAGTTAACACCCATTGCTTGAGCTGCAGCTTCTGATCCACGCATTGCATTTAATGCACGTCCCATTTGGCCATTCACTAAGTTATAGGTAATTAACATGATAATCACTAAGATAAATACAATCAGATAATAAGTTGAAGCTCGATCCAATTGAATACTATTGAATAACATTGGATACTTCGCTGCTTTACCACTAAACGCACCGGTTAATGGCTCAAACTCTTCGAAGGTCTTTCGTAAGATTTCTGAAACCGCCAAGGTCGCAATTGCTAAGTAGAGACCCTCGATTTTGAGTGAGACCAATCCAACAAGTACACCAATAATGGTTGGTACAAGTATGGCTGCAAGTAACGCAACTTCGAATGGAAGCTGCATGTCAACCGTAAGATACGCTGAGATATAACTCGCAAGACCCATAAACCCAGCTGTACCTAGGGAAATTAATCCTGACCAACCGAGGAGGATGTTCAAGCCTAAAGCGGCAATGGCATAAATCAGAGTAGCACCGATGGTTGTGATATACGCTGATTTAATAAAGGAAAATTGGCTGGCCAGGATCGGCAATGTACTTAGCACTAATCCAAAGAGGATAAACTGTAAATACGGATTTTTAGATAGTTTTTTAATTTTGCTTGAAAGTGTTTCGATATTTAACTTGTTCATATTTAACCTACACTTTCTTCACAGTCTTCTTACCGATTAAACCATATGGTCTAAAAATCAAGAAGATTAGGATCAAGATATAAAGGATTTGTCCACCCCATACACTTGAAACATAATAAATCAATAAGTTACGACTCACACCAATGATATAAGCCCCTAAAATCGGACCATAGAAGGTTTGGAAACCACCTAGAACACAAGCGATTAAGGCATTAATTTGCACGACATCCATTAAGTTCAAGGTAACCGTTGTCGTAGGCGCAATCATAACACCTGCTAAAACCCCTAAGACCCCTGCAACAGCCCAAGCACCCATGGTAACTGTTTTAGTTGGAACACCCATTAAGCGAGCTGTAAATTCATTACTTGCAGTTGTACGAACCGCAAGACCAATTTTTGTCTTCTGTAAGATATAAAATAAGATAAACATAATCACGATACCAAACACAATGTTAAACAAACCATTGTATGAGATATTCGCACCGAGAATGGTTAAATTCCCTTCGTTAATTAAACGTGGAAGATTCAATGGATCGACACCAAACAAGATTGGCGCAATCCCCATAATAACCATAATCAAACCCAGTGTTATAATTTGCTTCGCTACTGGAGCGACTTTCTTAGTATGACGAATAACTAAGAAGTCGATGGTTAATCCTACTACTATCGCACTGACAACACCACCCAAGATACACAACCACAAAGGTGCCCCCGTTTTCATAAACAAATAGGTTACTACGTAGGTATTAAACATCCCAACAACCCCTTGCGAGAAGTTAGTGATATTAGACGTACGATAGATAATGATGATCCCTAAAGCCGCAAGTGCATAGACACTTCCAGACTCTAAGCTTCTAAGTAAGATTTGGATAAAGGTACTCACTGAGCCACTCCCCATTTCACAATATTAGCTGCCCAGACATACCCAATGCCTGCCGCTAACATACATATAACTGTTCCATCTTTAACTTTACCTTCTTTAAGCGCAAGGGATAAAGATAGAATTTGGTCAACTTGACCCATATGTCCATAATTTTCTAAATAAATACTTTGATCTTCATTTAGACCTAAATCCTTTAACATGCCTAAGTGAGCAGAACGTTTAATGTGTAGAATATCAAGATAACCAAGATCTTTTCTTTCTAAACCTGATTTCTCAAGAGCACGATCGATACATTTCAACCAATTCCCTTGTGATACTTCATTTAAACGATTTTTCATCTTTTCCGCATCCATTAAGCGGAGGGATTTAAAGCCTGTTTCGATATTTTCTTTATTATAAGGATTAACCGTACCACCAATTTCAACTCCAGCTGTACGAGCAAGAGACCCATCAGAGATAATATGTGATCCTAATAATAAGTTCTTATTTAATCCTTTACGTAAGATAAGTGCACCACCACCAGCAGATAAGTTATACATCATTGACATATTCTTATCAGTGTAGTCTACGAAATCACTATTACGGTATCCACCACAGACAAGTACAGTCTTGATTTCATCATCCGCAATCATCATGTCTTTCGCCATCTTAAGTGCAGTTACCGATGTGCAACAACGATTTTGTACATCGATACCCCAAGCATTAACGGCTTTAACACGATCTTGAATGTATAGTGCAGAAGTTGTTAGAGGATACTCTTTCCACTCTTCTCCAAAACATAGAATGACATCAATTTCACTAGGGTCAATTCCCGCATCTTTAACTGCTTCGATTGCCGCAAGAGCACCCATTTCTTGGGTTCCGTCATTTGCACCTGGCATTGTTTTTTGAACAATTCCAAGTTTATCAATAACAGCGGTTTCACTCCAAACTCCATTGGTTGCGTCTGCGATTTCACGCGCAGTCATCACCTCTGACGGGAGATATACACCAACCCCCATAATTCCAATATTTACTTTTTCCATCTAAGCCACATTTTCTTTCACTGTTTGTATAAATAAATCGAAGTTATCGGTTATGCAAGAATGTCCAACATTTTCAAACGGAATAAGTGTTGCTTGATCCTTGAAGTATGTTTTCATTTCTTCTGCATAAGCGAATGGTACAACGTAATCAACTTTACCATGCATGATGACAACTGGTGCTTTCACGAGTTGTATTCTTCCACTTCCAGAGTTAATTCCATTGTGATCTAATGTCATATTGAAGTGTACGAGACTATAGTCTACATCGACTAAATTACGTTGTTTTAACATTGCGTCTAAGTAAAGATCATAATCTTCTTCACTTGGTTGCTTAAGATTATAAATAACCGCGTTCCAAATAATCTTTAATAAATCTTTATTACGTGTCGCATACGCTCCAAGAATTGGTAATACTTGAACTGCATCTGCTGCTATTTCTTCTTTTGTTGTGATAAGTTGAGTTAAGATTGGCTGACCCTTCTCATCTTTCTTAAACATTGGATAACCCTTAATACCAACAGAATCGAGTAATAATACTTTGTTTACACGTTGTGGCATATCAGCTGCTAATTCGAGCACAACACCACCACCGGTAGACCAACCTAAGATCGTAAAGTTCGTTAGGTCTAATGCTTTAATCCATAATTGAATATCAATAGAGAAGTCATGTAAGCTATTTAGTTCTGAGTTATAAGAACTATCTCCAAATCCACGCATATCCACGGCATATACTTTAAAATCATTTTCTAAAGCTTCCATCGTAGTTTGAAAGTGAACAGAAGAACTCATGTTTCCATGAACAAGGATAATTGTCTTATCCCCATGTCCACATTCACGGTAAGCAATGGTTTCACCATTACTTAGGAGTAAAGTCTTGACTTCGTATTGTTTCATTAGAGTCTCATGCCTCCATTAGGTTCGATAACCTGGCCTGTAATGTAAGATGCATCTTCACTTGCTAAGAATAACGCAACTTTAGCGATTTCTTCTGGTTGTCCTAAACGACCTAACATCGTCATTGCTGCGAATTTATCCAATAAGTCTTGAGGTACAGTCTTTAAGATATCGGTCATAACATATCCAGGCGCAATCGCATTGACACGAACATTGCCACCCTTCATCGCAAATTCTTTAGCCCAAGTCTTGGTTAAACCAATAACACCTGCTTTAGAAGCCGCATAGTTTGCTTGTCCAATATTTCCAAACACACCAACGATGGATGCGATGTTAATAATGGATCCTGTTTGATTACCTTGCATATGAGGACCCACATGACGAGTTAAGTTGAATACACCTTTAAGGTTAACATCAATAACTAAGTCCCACATTTCTTCAGTCATCTTGCGTGTTAATGCATCACGAGTAATTCCTGCATTATTAACTAGAATATCAATTTTACCGTATTTTTCGACGACATCATTGAAGAATTTTAAACAAGCTTCTGAATCCGTCACATTAAGTTTGTAACCTTCTACATTTGGATGAGAATAACTTAATTCACCCATATCAGCCGCAATAACTTTAGCCCCAGCATTCGCAAATTCCTCTGCCATTGCTTGACCTAAACCTCTTGCACCACCTGTAATAATTGCTACTTTACCATCTAATTTCATTGTTCTGTCCCTTACGCTTTCTTAACGATTATCGCTGTGCCCATTCCTCCACCAATGCAGAGAGAAGCACAACCGATATTTTTGTTTAATGTATGCAATTCATGTACAAGTGTAACCAAGATACGATTACCACTTGCTCCTACTGGATGACCTAAAGCAATTGCACCACCATGTGGATTTGTCTTATTCATAATCTCTTCTTTTGATACTTTGTGTTCTTCACTTAGTTCATGTACAACCCCTAAGCTTTGAGCTGCGAACGCTTCATTAAGTTCGAAGACATCGATATCACTTAAGGATAGATTACCATGCTTAAGTGCATGGCGAATGGCAGGGGTTGGGCCAAGACCCATTACATTTGGTTCTACACCACCTTGTCCAATCGCCACAACTTCTGCAATCGGTGTTAAGTTATGTTTTTTAACAAATTCTTCTGAAGCAATCAACGTAATGCTTGCTCCATCATTTAAGCCTGAAGCTGTACCGGCAGTTACAACTCCATCTTTCTTGAATGCTGGTTTTAATCCAGCTAATTTATCTAAGTCTGTCTTACGATTTGGATACTCATCCTTCTCAAAACTGACTTCTTCTTTTCCTAATTTAACTTTGATTGGAACGATTTCATTCTTGAATACATCCCCATCGACTGCTTTGATTGCTTTTAATTGAGAATTATAAGCAAATTGTTCTTGTTCTAAACGAGAGATGTTATAACGAGCCGCAATGTTCTCTGCTGTAACACCCATGTGGATTCCTTCGAATGCATCGGTTAATGCATCGTAAATCATGTGGTCTGTTAAATTTAATTGACCCATCTTATAACCACTTCTAACTTCTTTTGGTAGTAAGTATGGAGCACCACTCATGATCTCAACACCACCCGCGACAACACAATGATGTAAACCTGCTTTAATACTTGTATAAGCATTCATAACTGCCTTCATACCAGATCCGCAAGCCATATTTAAGCTATACGCTGGTACATCCACAGGAACTCCTGCTTTAATCGCAACTTGACGCGCGACCCCTTGCCCTTGTCCAGCTGGCAAGATATTACCCATAATCACTTCATCAATTTCTTTTGGATCAATCTTAGTTTCATTTAAGATTGACTTTAAAACCTCTGCACCTAAATCGCCCGCAGACATGTTCTTAAGAGTCCCTAAAAAGGAACCTGTCGCTGAACGCTTAGCACTTACAATATACACTTTACTCATTTCTTTATACCCCTTTGATAAATCAAATATGAAAGGTGATTCATCTTTTATATTCATACAATATCAATTCTTAATATTCTTGTCAACATTTTTTTGAAAGCGTTTACTATTTTTCTATAAAAAAAGAATCTATGTAAATAGATTCTAAGTAGTTAAGCTAATTAAATACTATATTTACTTATTTGAACACAAATAATTATCCAAATAATGCATGAATTCTTCACGATCATTCGATTGATCTAATAAACTCAAAAACACAGGATTATTCATTAATTCTAACAACTCACCCATCGCATCAATATGCTTTTCATTGTCCATTGCTGACAAGAAGAAGATATATTTAACTGGATTATTATCACTATTCCCAAAACAAATAGGATTTTTCAAAGTTGAGATCCCAATCGCATTCTTCACAGCCCCCTCTTCTGCTCTTGTGTGCGGAAGTGCTACATGAGGAAGTAAGACAAAATATGGACCAAAATTATTTAGCGCTTTAATAATTCCATCCACATATCTCTCTTCAATCATTCCTTCTTGCACAAGTGGATAGGCTGCTTGCCTAATCGCTTCTTCTGGACTGCTTGCTTCAATATCAAGTTGGATCAAGGATTCCGATATTAATTCAACTAGCATTCTTTCATCACCTCTATCCGTTTACATTTACAGTTTAACTGTTGTCATTTCAAGATTCAAAGACTTAAGGGTCTTACTTTTGTCCACCATTTTACAAAATTTAAACTCTTGTAATATTAAAAAACCGAGTACATCTCGGTTTAGCTAATAAATCAAAAATAATTCTACTTTATGACAAGAATGGAGGTTTAGGACTTTGACTCTTATACCATAGATACGCCATTATTACTAAACGTATATCTTCTGATTCTTCAAGATATTTAAGAATAAACGTTAACAACTCACTTTGATCCTTATTCGATAAGAATTCAACTAAATCAAATGCACCATCTTGATTAATCTCTTTGATAATTGCACGTACATTCTCTTCCATTTCTTCGATATCCACAACTTCACTATCATCTGTCTTAAAATCCAAATCACTGAATTCTGATAGTTCAAACCCATCCTTCACAAGTAGATGTAACAAAGCAGCTCCTGTATGTTTACATAGACCTACACCGCGATATGGGCAATCACAGTGCGTGAATGTAACATCATGATCACGTAGTCTTACTTCGACATGATAATAACCACCCCGTTGATTTTCCACATGAAACTGTGCATGTTCATCATCATGATCGAGTAATTTAACTTTGTCATTCTTAACAAGTTCGATGGAACGATTAAGAACTAACGCACGGATTCGTTGAGTAAATAGTCGGATGGGATACGCCATAATAACCTCTTTCTTTATTCAAACAAGGATAGGTATTTTCCATATCCTCTAGCTTCTAAATCTTTCTTTGGAATAAACTCAAGTGATGCGGAGTTAATGCAATAGCGCAATCCACCTTTATCTTGTGGACCATCATTAAACACATGACCTAAGTGACTGTTCGCATCCTTAGATCGCACTTCAATTCGAATCATTCCATAACTAAAATCTTTCTTCTCAATGATATTATCTTCAATTGGTTTAGTAAAACTTGGCCATCCACAATGGGAATCAAACTTATCCAACGAAGAGAATAAAACTTCTTTACTTACAACATCCACATAAATCCCTTCTTCAAAAAAATTATAGAATTCATTCTTAAAAGGGGGTTCAGTCGCATTTTTTTGTGTTACTTGAAATTGCATTGGATTTAACTTAGATAAATCGTACTTTGACATAAATGCCTCCTTATTTATCTAGTAGTATACCAGTCGATTCTCCCCTATGGTAAAACAATGCTCTAGAGATGATTCTTAGGTTCTAAAACCGCTATATGCGAAGCCATTGAACTACGATATTCCATAAATGATTGATGATAATAAACCACATCATAATTCAATAACTTTAAGAAATCATCCAATCCACCAATCACATCATACCCAAAACGCTCTGTTCGATAATGCATTGGCACAATCACTTTTGGTTTAATCCGCTTAATCAATTGAACAACATCCTCTTTATTTAATGTATAATGTCCTCCAATTGGAACCATTAAGACATCAATATTCATCAATAAGTCTAATTCTTCACCTGTTGGCATACATCCAATATCACCTAGATGTACACATTTTACTTCTTTATCTTGTAGAATTAATATCTTATTCTTACCTCTTTGAGATCCCATACTTTGATCATGATAACTATTAATTTCAGTTACTTTAAACGGATTCTCTGAATGCGGTAAAAGACTTACATTCTCTCTTGCATTATGATCCTTGTGTTCATGTGAACAATACACAATATGTGCGGATTCATGTACACCTTTTAATCCAGGTACTACATTATCTCCAAATGGATCTATTACAATTAAATAATTATGATAATTTAGTTTAAAAGAAGAGTGCCCTAACCATTCTATCTTTAACATATATAATCTCCCTACTCATATTATACCTAAAAAAAACGGGGTTTAACCCGTTTAAATAAATAATGTTGTTCCTACGTTTTCGTTATTAGCGATATAGGTTCCTACACCACCGATTTCAACACCATCAATGAGTTCTTCACGCTTAATACCCATTAAATCCATACTCATTTGACATGCGATGAATTTAACCCCAAGATTTTGAGCATTCTTAATCATGACTGGTAATTGATCGACATTCTTGTTCTTCATGATACCTTTGATCATTTTAGGCCCCATACCCAACATATTCATATTGGATAACGGAAGTTTATTTGCCCCTCTTGGCATCATGAATCCAAACATACGTTCAATAAAGTTTTTATTTGTTGGAACATTGACATCCTTACGTAATGCGTTTAATCCCCAGAATGTAAAGAAGATGGATACATGTTTACCTTGAGCTGCTGCACCTTGTGCAATGATCATAGAAGCTAATGCTTTATCAAGTTCACCTGAGAATAATACAATCGTCGCATTTTCTTGGTTGATATTACTACTTTCTTGACTTATTTTTTTACCTTTTACAATCTCTGCCACATACTTATTACCATCTAAGTTCAAGCTAACTAAATCATGCCCATTGGTTCTTGCCCATGCTTGTACATCTGCCGCAAAGCCTGGATCTGTCGCAATAACCTTAACGCCTTCACCTTCTGATAAGTCCTGAACTGCTTTATAGGTTTCAAGAAGTGGTCCTGGGCATTGTAGTCCAGAGACATCGACTACTTTATTCGTATCACTGGAAATACCTTTGGTCATACCCGTTGTTTCATCGACTTTATTGGATTTGGTTAAACCAATCGATGATGAATTTAATTCATACTTATAAGCCTTATATGTTGCATATCCTCCGGATAAGTTATATAAGTTTGTATAACCTAAATTACGTAACATCATTATTGCGACATAAGCACGTAATCCAACTTGGCAGTTTACCACAATTGGCGTATCTTTTGATTCGCCTAAAAGATGTAGATTTTGACGTAATTGATCAACTTCAAGATTAATCGCACCTGAAATTGCGCCAGTTTGATATTCAATTGGTGTTCGTACATCTAAGAATAGTGCACCTTGTTTACGTAAATCTTCGATTTGTTGGACATATGCGACTTTATAGTGACCCGCCACAACATTTTCCGCAATGTATCCCAAGATATTAACAGGGTCTTTAGCGGATGAGAATGGAGGTGCATAAGCAAGTTCAAGATCACTTAATTGTGTAACCTTAGCTTTGAGTTTGATTGCGGTCGCAATGACATCAATACGTTTCTCAGTCCCATCTTGACCAATGGCTTGAGCTCCCAAGATTTCGAGTGTTTCAGGGTTATATACAAGTTTGAAATCAATATTCGTTGCGCCAGGATAATAGGACGCATGATTATTACGATGTGCATGAATTGCTTGTACAGGTAGCTTCTTCATTTCTGCAGAACGTTGATTATTGCCTGTCGTCGCAACTGTTAGATTGAATACTTTTAATACTGAGGTTCCCATTGAACCGTTGTAATGTAAATCTGCCCCATGAATGATATCCGCCACAATTCTACCTTGACGGTTTGCAGGCCAAGCTAAAGCAATGGCAGTATCGGTATTAGTTACGAAATCCTTAACTTGGATCGCATCCCCAATCGCATAGATTCCTTCCACTACTTCTTTGGAATTTAAGTCCAAAGCTTCTAGTTTTGATGTGACCGCAATATGACCACGAGGACCTACCAATAAATCTGCTTTCTTCGCTAATGTATTTTCAGGAACGACACCAATCGAAAGAATAATCAGTTCTGTTTCTACAGATTTACCACTTTCAAGATGAATGGTTCTACCATTATTCGCAAAACTCAATAATCCATCCCCTAAAACTAAATCAATTCCATGCGCATTTAATTCACGATGAACAATTTGAGCCATTTCAAAATCAAGAGGAGCTAATACTTGTGGCATCTTTTCCACAAGCGTAACTTTGATTCCACGTTCAGTTAGATTCTCAGCCATTTCAACACCAATGAATCCACCACCAACTACTACAGCTGTCTTAGGTCTCTTGGTTTCGATGAAACGATAAATCGCATCGGTATCAGGTATATTTCTTAATACAAATAAGTTGTTCGCTTCTTTGATTCCTTCAATTGGAGGAAAGATTGGTTTAGCACCAGGGGATAGAAGTAATACATCATACGATTCTTGATATGTATCCCCCGTTTTTACTTTTCTAACGGTAACCGTCTTTTCTGAACGATTAATATCCACGACTTCAGAGAAGTTACGAATATCTAAATTAAAACGCTCTGACATCCCTTCAACCGTTTGAACCAACAAGTCTTCACGATCTGTAATCACATTCCCGATATAGTACGGTAATCCACAGTTTGCGAAACTAATATACTCGTCTCTCTCAAACATGATAATTTCATCTTCTTCACTCAATCATCTAAGTCTTGCGGCTGCG
>JACCEE010559146.1_pt1 | contig 20407 bp, 13 predicted proteins | sample 7449931 | NCBI WGS metagenome assembly JACCEE01 (sample SAMN15323457, study PRJNA562643) | freshwater metagenome | isolation source: river surface water | place: USA:Blue River Watershed | collected 2017-08-19 | reverse complement strand
CGTCGGCCCGCGTTGTTCGTCAGGGTGACGCGCTCGCCGGCGTCGTCCAGACGGCCGACGAACGGACCCACGGCGCGCTGGACGCCCGCTGCCGTCAGCGCTGCGGGGTCGGCCCCGACGACGAGGTAGCTCCGCGCCGGGAGAATCGTCCCATCGGGGAAGGTGTAGGCGACGCCCTCGGTGAGCGCCCATCCCGAGAGATCCATGTCCAGCGCCATGGGGTTGTACAGCTCGAGCCACTCGCCGTTGGCCTCGGGTGTGTCGTACTGGACCTCGGAGAAGGTGACGGAGCCGGGTGAGGCGAGCTCCTCGCGGGTCCATGGGGCCCGGACGCCGCCGAGCGTCTCCGGTGTGGCGACGTTGCCGTTGGTTTCGTCGTTGTCGGGCTTCGGTGCGTGGCCGCCGCAGCCTTGGAGCGCGAGCAGGGGGAGCAGGGAAGCGAGCATCGACGGCACCGTGGAGGTGCCAAGTCTACACATGTGTGCATGGCGTGGGGCATGCAATGGCGCAGGTGGCGTCGGTACGCGGCTGCGTGCGCACGTTGTCCAGATGCCCTACATGTCTGGACAACTGGGCGTCGGGCCTGATGTACGAGGGGCGTGACGACGGTGCGCCCGGTCGGATAGGGGCGTCGCATGCGCGCATCGATCCATCGACCCGGTCTCGCCCGCCTGATCCTCGCCACCCTGCCCGCGCTCGTCGGGGCCTGCGGCTCGCCGGAGGCGACCCCGACCGAGGAGTGCCCAGCGGGTCAGGTTCCTGAGGGCGACGCGTGTGTCCCAGAGGCGTGCGGCACAGGAGACTGGGGTGACCTCGAGGTCGACGCGACCACGGTCTATGTGCAGGCCGGCGCGAGCGGCGACGGCAGTGCTGCCTCGCCGCTGGGCTCGATCCAGGCGGGGGCGGACCTCGCGGGCTCCCGCGGTGGCGGGCTCGTCGCCATCGCGGCGGGAATCTATGTGGAGAACCTCGAACTCGGGGAGGCGCACCGCGGCGTCACGCTGGCGGGGCGGTGCCGCGAGCAGGTGGTGATCGACGGCAGCCAGGGTGCAGGCAAGTCGACGATCCTGGTGCAAGGAGAGCGCCGTCGGGTGGAGGTCGCGGTCCGTGACCTCCGTGTGCAGGGCGGGCCGCTCGGTGGGCTCGCCTTCGCTGTCGCCCAGGTCGACGTGGTGCATGTGGACGTGGCAGACAACGCCAGGGCCGGAGTGATGGTGTACGACGCCGATGTGCGCCTGGAGGATGTCGATGTGAGCGGCACCGTGGAGGGCGGCAACAGCCGTGTCGGAGCGGGCGTCGAGGTGCAGATCGGGACGCTCGAGGTGGTGGATTCGCGGATCGGGTCGAACGCGGACGAGGGTGTGCGCGCCCAGGGGCCGCGCTCGCAGGTGACGCTCTCCAACGTGACGGTGCGCGACAACGGCGCCTTTGGGGTGGAGGTGCTGGAGGCGGCGGACATGGTGATCGCGGGCGGCGAAGTCGCTGGCAACACCGAGGCCGACGTGGTGGCCGATGGATCCGGGACGACGTTGCGGATGACGGGAACCCTGGTGGCCGGCACACGTCCCGAGGCCGGACGCACCTCGGGTATGGTGGCGCGTGACGGCGCGGCGGTCGTGCTCGAGGAGGTCGTCATCGAAGGGCCCTCCGGCAGCGGCTTCGTCGTGGAGGACGCGGGCACGACGGTCGAGGCGTCGCGGTTGACGCTCAGCGGGCTCGCCGGTGAGGGCACGGGCGACCCGGGCTTTGGTCATGGGCTCGTCGTGCGGGACGGGGCCACGTTGTCTGCGACGGAACTCGTCTCGGTCGGCAACAGCGGCGTCGGGCTGGGCGTCGAGGGTGGCGCCCTCCTTGACCTCGTCGGCGCGGACGTCCGTGGAAACGGAGGTCGCGGCGCCGACGTGATCGGCGGTGGCAGGCTCGTCCTCACCGGCTCCAACGTGGCAGACAACGTCCAGGTGGGGATCTTCATCGACGAGCCGGGCAGCCTCGTGGAGCTCGTCGCAACGAGCGTCATCGGGACGATTCCGGACGTGGAGGGCACCTACGGGCACGGCGTGATCGTCCGTGATGGCGGCGCGCTTTCGGGCACGTCGTCGGTGATTTCGGGCAACACGCGCACCGCTTGTTTCCTCGAGGGTGCAGGCGCGACAGCCGAGCTCACGGATGTCGCGCTCGACGATACCGTGCCCGACACGTGGGGTACGGGCGCTGCCCTCGTGCTCCGCGATGGCGCCTACGCGCACGTGGCGGGCGGAACGGCTGTTGGCTCGGGGTACGCCGCGCTCGGAGTGATTGGAGCCGGGACGCGACTCGAGGTGGAGGGTCTGTACGTCGCCGACGTCGCCCTGAGTGCGACGGGGCGCGGTGGCTACGGCATCGTGGCCGACTCAGGTGGGCAGGCTACGTTGTCGGGCGTGGAGATCGAGCGTGCCTCGGGCATCGGCTTGATCGCCCAGGGGCCAGAGACGCGCGTCACCGTGCGCGGAGGCCGCCTGACGGACACCCTCCGCAACCGGACGTCGCGGGTCGCTGCGGGCGTCGTGTCTCAACTCAGCGCGCGGGTTGAACTCTACGACGGCCTCGTCGAGGGGACGGAGGGCCCCGGCGCCGTCGCTGTGGCAGATGGCGAGCTGCTGGCGAGCGGGATGCGCTTCGACGCGAACGAGTTTGCGGGCGCAGTGCTGCTCGGACCCGGGTTGCTGGAGCTCCAGGACGTGGAGGTCACCGCGGACCCGCTCGCGACGAGCGGCGTCGGGGTGTACGCGTGGAACGGGCGCCTCGTCGCCACGGGCCTCCAGGTCGGACCGCACCCGCACGCCGCGATGTGGTTTGAGGGGCAGGGCGCCTACGAGGTCGTGGACAGCGACCTCGCGGGCAGCAGTGGCATCGATCTCGCCGGTCGAAACCTGCACGGCAACGCCGTGTACGCGCAGGGCGGGGCCACGCCGTGGGATGGCGCCCTTGGCCTGCGGCTCGCCGGAAACCGTCTCCATGGTGCTTCCGGACCGGCGTTGATGCTGGACGGCGCCTCGGCGCTGCTGGAGGACAACGTTTGGGAGGGCAACGCCCAGGACGTTTGGCAACAGCGGTGCGACGGCTTCGCGCCGCTCCCCAGTCCGGGCACCGGGGCGGTCTGCGATGGCACCACGTTGCTGGTCGACACAGGGTTGACCTTCCCTCGCTTCGCCCTGAGCAACATCAGCCTGGAAGAGCCATAGACTCGGCGCCGGCATGCGTGCCGCGGACGTCGCGTCGGCCAGCGGCCCCTACGCGGCCTTGCGCGCGGCGAAGTGCCCCGCGCTCGCGGCCACGGCGGTGAGCACGACGCCCCAGGCCAGGTCGACCGGGACGAGCAGCGCCGGCCACCCCGCGATGACGGCCCAGTTCGTGAGGTCGTAGGTCGCGTAGGCGACGAAGCCGAGCCCTGCGCCGCGGGTCGCTGCCTCGCGCATGGAGGTCGCCGGTCGCACGGCGTGCACCACGACGGCGCCCACGTACATGACGTAGAAGCACGCGGCCGCGACCGGCTGTACGGGCGAGGCCATGAGGGGGCCGAGCTGCGCGGCGTAGAAGGACTTCGCCACGACGCCCAGCCAGGTGAGGTCGAGGGCGAGCATGGTTCCGGCGACGGCGAGCGTGGCGAGGGCGAGGGGGCGGAGGGTCATGTCGTGGATCTAGCGCGATCCGGGGCCATGACGCGGCTGGACGGTACGTCATCGTCGGCTCCGGGCGGGAACGGATACACGTCGTGCGTGTCTCGCGTACTTCACCTCGCCCTCCGCGGGCTCCCGTTCGCGATGCTCGTCACGCACTATGTGACCCTGCGGACGGTGTTCGAGGAGAGCGACCTGCCCTCGTACGGGTTCCCTCTCCCGGCCTTTGGCTTCACGGGCGTGAGCAGCGGAGAGGTCGGCGTGGCGATCGGGCCGCTCGCCGTTGACGTGTTCGTCGCGCTCCTGGTGGTCGCCCCGCTCGTCCTGGGGTTGGAACGTTGGTTGGCGCCGCGCGCCCTCAGGGTGGTGGTCGGTGCAGCATGGTCGTTGGTCGTGCTGGATCTTGCCCAGGTCGGTGTCCTTGCCGCGTTCGGTGCCGTACGCGTTGGGGTCGCCGCACGAACGGACTGGCCGGTCGAGTGTCGCACGGTCTGGGTCGGGCCCATCCAGCCGCGTCTGGTGTACGAAGACCTCGGCGACCCCTGCGTGCAGGTCGCGCTCGAGCGGCTGGCGCGGTCTCGCTGAGGGGCGCTCCGCCTTGCCTCACCCGCGGAGGACCTTCTCCATGGCGCGCCCCTTCGCGAGCTCGTCCACCAGCTTGTCGAGGTAGCGGATCTTCTGCATGAGGGGGTCCTCGACGGCCTCGACGCGAACGCCGCACACGAGCCCGGTGATCAGGGCCGCGTTGGGGTTCAGCCGCGCCGCGGCGAAGAACCCGGCGAAGTCCGCTACCCGAGGCGAGTTTGCGTGCCTGGGCTTCGCGGCTCACGCGCGTTGCGGTGCTTGGTGCGCGGGCACGAGGTCGGCGGCGTCGAGCTCGGCGGGGCGGATCGCGACGCGGCACGCGCTGCGACCGTGCTCGGCCTGCGAGGCCAGCACCACGAACCGGGCGCCCAACGGCGCCATGAGCCCGCGGTCGTAGGCCATGAGGCGGTGGCAGGCCGCGACGTCGCCCGTGCCTCGAAGAGGGCAGAGGCCCGTGATCTCGCCGTACACCGTCGACGTGCTTGGGTCGATGTCCACGACGCGCGCGTAGGCGCTGTCACCGAGAAGGCGCTCCCAGGCGCGACCGAGCGCCTCGGGCGAGCGCGCGCCGGGGGGCAGGGGACGGCCACGGACGAGCGCCGTGAGCCGCACGAAGAAGGGCGTCAAGAGGTGCGCTTCAATCGCGCGCAGTCGCGGGCGTCGTGTGAGCCAGGCGTTGAGCGCGAGCCCGAGGCGGAACGCCTGCAGGAGGACGGCCCTCGTGGCTGCCGTGCGCGTCACCCCCGCACCACCTTCTCCATGGCGCGCCCCTTCGCGAGCTCGTCCACCAGCTTGTCGAGGTAGCGGATCTTCTGCATGAGCGGATCTTCGACGGCCTCGACGCGAACGCCACACACGAGCCCGGTGATCAGGGTCGCGTTGGGGTTCAGCCGCGCCGCGGCGAAGAACCCCGCGAAGTCTGTCGCTGCCGCGAGGTGGTGCGCCAGCTCAGCGTCATCGAACCCCGTCAGCCAGCGAATGACCGTGTCGAGCTCGGCCTGGGTGCGGCCCTTCCGCGCGAGCTTCGCGAGGTAGAGCGGGTACACCGAGGCGAAGCTCGTCGTGAAGATGCGGTGGGGGCGTGGCGGCTCCATCTACTTCACCCGGTACCCACCCATCTCGTTGTTGGAGTGCAATACCGGAGAAAAAGCAAGGTTTGAGGCTGATCGTGATGTGCGGACAGAGGCCCCAAACCGCCCCGAACAGCCCCTTCCCGGCACATCCGGCACAACCTCGAGCGGCGTTTCGGGGGTCGCGGAGCATCGTCCGCAAGGCCCAGAAGGTACCCCGTCGGCGCCGGATCGGCCGCGCGCCGACGGCCCGGCCGTTGAGCGCATCGTGCTGCGGGATGGCACGCCGATGGACCGTGTCGTCTTCGGGCTGGAGGAGGGCAAGAGGGCGTCTTCGCTGTTGCCGACGTTCATCGAGCTCGCGTCTCGGTACCCGCACCGCCTGATCAGCGCGCCGATGGCGGCGGGGAAGACAACCCTCCTGACGCAATGGCTCGCGGGGGAGGGCGGACGCGTCACCGGAATCGTCAACCGCGTCGGCCTGTGTCGGACGCTCGCTGAGCGATTTGACGGCTTTTCTGCCGACAAAGTGACGGTCGAGAGTGAGCCGAGCGGAAGGCGGCGCGTTGCAGAAGACCGCACGGTGTTCATCCCCGTGCAGGGCCTAACCGCCAAGGGGTCGCTCCGTGACGCGAAGGACCACCACATCATCGTGGACGAGGTTCAGGGCGTGCTGGAGACGCTCTGCATGGGGGACGAACTGCGTGGGCGCCTGCGCGTGCACACGACCCAAGCCTTCGAACGACTGCTGCGGCGTTCGGCTTCCGTCACCTACGCGCAGGCAGACCTCACTGACGCCGCGCGCGGCTGGCTCGCCCGCATGGCGCAGCAGATGAACCAGACCCTGCTCGAGATCGTCATCGAGACCCGCCAGTCGCGCGGACGCGTTCATCCGGTGGAGACCGCCGACGATCTCAACGAGAGGGCGCTGGCAGTCGCGGAGAGCGGAGGGTCGTTTGCCTACGCGGCGACGGACCGCGGCGACGCAGAGGCGATGCAGCGCGCGTTCTGGAGCGTGGGACGAGACTCGCTGCTCGTCACCGGCGACACCACGACCGTGCCGGAGGTGCGTGCCTGGACACAGCGACCGAACGACAATCCTCCATCGATCCTCATCTACAACACGGCGGTCGGAGCCGGCGTCAGTATCGACACGCGCGATGACGGCCAGTCGCGCTACCCCATGCTGTTCGTGAACGTGCGTCCTCGGCCACGAGGGGTCTCTCTCCAGGATGTGATGCAGTTGATCGGTCGCGTACGTGGAAAGCCGAACACCTACGTGTATGCGCCGTCCAGCGTTTGGTCGGCGGTGAGCCCCGTCACGCTTGCCGAGGCGCTGGATGCCAAGCGTCGGTACGCGGACACGGACGCGCGGTGGCGGTCATGACGCCGCGTTTGGAGGACATGCTCAGTCGCGGGTACTGCGAACTTGCCGCGGAGAAACACACCTCGTGGTTCCCCGAGCCGCGCGGAGCGCTTCTCGCAGCGCTCGCCAACAACGGCCACGACGTTCGAGAGACGCTTGAGCCGATCACGAAGAGCGGCTTCAACTGGTGCGAGAACAAGCGTATGGCGAAGCAGGAGAAGCTCGACCGCATGTTCACCATCCACCGTTCGAAGCGTGAGCGGCAGAGGGTGGAGGGGTACGCTGATGCGTTGCGACTCGGAATCTCGCGCGGTGACCATCAGGTCTGCGCGTACACAGAGGCGCAGGTGGCGGCGATGCAGTGGTACGCGAAGCGAGAGCGTCAGCGGCCCATCGAGGTTCTCTTCGCGGTCTCTTCGGATGGCTACGCTGCGAGCGTCGACATCCGGGAGCGGTACAACGCGCTTCAGGACAGGTCCGCCATCACGGCGTGTGCGAACCTGTTCCAGAGCGGGTGTCGCGCAGCTGGTATTGACCTCGGCGCGTTCCTGAAGGGTGAGGCGATCACGGTCCGCTCCTCCCAGCTCGGGTCGTTCGCTGCCTGGCTGAAGACGGAGGCCATGGCTTGCCAGAAGTTGCTCGCTTTGCGTGCGCCGGGCACGTCTCCCAAGGCGCTGGCGAACGCGAGCCGCAAGGCTGCGCGGCTCCGCGCGAAGAGGACCCCGACCGTCTCCGACGTGATCGACCACGGCGCGATGCTCACCTTTCGGACCTTGCTGTCCCGCGTGGGCGGCGAGCGCGTCGGTAAACCGAAGCGCGTGACGGAGCGCGGGCTCGGGCGCGTCAGCGTTGCCGTGTTCCAGCTTTCACGTTTCGCGCTCGAGGCGCGACAGCGCGCGATCCCCAAGTGGGAACTCTGGATGGCGGAGCTCGACCCCGTACGGTTCCGTCGCACCCCCGAGCACATCGTCGGGGGGGCCGCGCCATTCGCCGTGGATGTGAGGGCCTACAAGGCGGTGCAGTCGGCGTCGATGAACGCGAACGAGGTGGATCCGTACGACGCTGATAAGCGCGCCCGTCAGCAGCGTGTGCTGTCGGACCTCGATGCTCGCATCGCAGCAGACTGTCCTGCTGGCGACTTCGTTCGCGTGAGGGCCTCCGGGGTCCATCGCCCGAACGGGACACGCCTGTACGTCTCCGGGCCGGACCTCCAGAGCGTCCCCAGGCGTTACCGCGGTGCGTTTCGCCCTGCGGGCTCGGACCAGGTCTTCGTGTCGGTCGACATGCGCGCTGCCCACCCGGCGGTGCTCGCAGGGCGTACCCACGACCCCGGCCTGACCCAGCTCGCGCTCGTCGGCTACGAGGGGCTTGCCGAGAAGCTCTTTCCGCTGCGGCCAGCGAGGGAGGCACGAGAGCGTACGAAGGAGGCGCTCGTGGCGTGGCTCAACGGTGGCGGGCACAGGGTGGTGCACCATTACCTCGCCGACCCACGTGCGGAGCGGAACTTTCGGCGGTGGCTCGAGGATGAGTGTCCGCGCTTCGAGGCCTTCCGGGCGGAAGCGAAGCGGGCGTGGGATGCCGCCGGGATCGGTGAGGTCGTCGAGATCGCTACGCCGGACGGTGCGCGCGTGAAGGTGGAGCGGGCCGACGGTAAGGGCGTGGGTACGCTCCTGAGCGCCGTGTACACGTCGACGGAGGCCGACATCCTCGACACGCTCCTTCTGAAACTCCCCCAGCTGAGCCAGTTGGTGATTCCGATGTTCGACGGCTTGCTCGTTTCCTGCGCGCGTGCCGATGCCGCGCGTGTCGTGGAGGAACTCGGGAAGGCGATGTTGGCGGCTGCGCGCGACCGGGGGGTCCAGGTTCGCTGCAAGGTGGGCGTCGGTGAATCGTGGGGCCAGGCCGAGGAGTCCGCGGCGATCTTCGAACCGCTGCGCGGGGAGGAGGAGCGGGAAGCGGCGTGAGCACGCCGCCGCTCGGCGAAGTGGCAGCTTCTTGAGGTCGCCCTCCTGCTCCTGGGCCGCTAGGTTCCTGCCGGGGCATCGAGGTACGCCGTAGCGCCCTCGCCCTGACTGCGGCAGGAGACGCGATGTTCGGAGACGAGGGCCAGGCGCACGACTACAAGTCCTTACGCCTCGTCACGGGCATGACGGCCGACTTCTCCGCGCTCGGGCAGACCTGCGTGTGCTTCGCGAACGGCTCCGGGGGCCGCGTCGTGATCGGCGTCGAGGACCACGAGCGCGCTCCGCATCCGTCCCAGCGCATCCCGATCGACCTCCTCGATCGCCTCAGGAAGCGCGTCGGCGAGCTCACCGTCAACGTCCAGGTGTTCGCAGAGGTGATGCGCCACGACAACGGTGGCGAGTACGTCGTGCTCTCCGTTCCGCGCGCGCTCGGCGTCGCGTCTACCAGCGACGGGCGCTTCTACCTGCGCGTGGGCGACGCGTGCAAGCCCGTGTTGGGCGACGAGGTGCTGCGGCTCGCGGACGAGCGGCCGAGCACGCCGTGGGAGTTGATGACCTCGCTCGGAGTACCGGAGGCCGCCGCGGACCGCGACCGCGTCGTCGCCCTAGCGCGCGCGCTGCGGGCCTCGATCCGCGTGAAGACGTCGGTGAAGGAGAAGTCGGATCCCGAACTACTCGCTCACTACAACCTCAGCGCGGGGCAGGTGCTCACGAACCTCGGCGTGCTCTTCGTCGGCACTGCCTCGGATCGCGCGCGGCTGGGCACCGCGCCCGTGGTGCAAGCCGTCCGCTACGACGAGCGTGGGACCAAGGTAGGCAAGTTCCTGTGGGATGACCATGCGCTCGCGCCCGATGCGCTGATCGACGCCATCTGGAGCGAGCTTCCGGACTTCAAGGAGGCGTACGAACTCCCTGCCGGCATGTTCCGGGCGACCCTTCCCGCGTTCGAGGAGTCCGTGGTCCGCGAGGTGCTCGTCAACGCCCTCGTTCATCGGCCGTACACACACCGTGGGGACATCTTCCTGAACCTGCATCCCGACCGGCTCGAGGTGGTGAACCCTGGACGCTTGCCGCTGGGCGTCACGCCCCGCAACGTCCTGCACACGAGCCGCCGCCGCAACGACGCGTTGGCGCGCCTCCTCCACGACCTCGGCCGCATGGAGCGCGAGGGCAGCGGCTTCGACCTCATGTACGAGCGCCTTCTGTCCACGGGTCGCTCCGCACCGACGGTTCGAGAGCGGGACGACTCGGTGGCGGTCAGCGTCCCCCGACGTGTCGTCCACCCGGGAGTGCTGCGTCTCCTCACCGAGGCCGACCAGCGGTTCCAGTTGACGCAGCGCGAGCGCATCACGCTCGGGATCCTGGCCCAGGGCGAAGGCCTGACCGCCATCGAGCTCGCGGCCGAGCTGGCGCTCGAAGACGCAAGCAGCCTGCGGGGCTGGATCGCGCGCTTGTGCGAGCTCAAGCTTGTCGTGACCTCTGGACGCACGAAGGGGATGCGGTACCTCGTGCCGCCGGAGCTTCTTCGGGCCTCCGGCCTCGACCGTCGAACCACGCTGGCGCACGCGCCGCCGCACCGGTTGAAGGCCCTCATCGTCGAAGATGTCCGACGCTTTCCTGGGTCTGGCCGCGCAGACATCCACCGCCGGATCGGCGAGGAGGTCCACGAACGTGTGGTCGGTCGCCTGCTTGCCGAACTCGTGGAGGAGGGGACGATCGCGCCGACGGGTATGCGCCGCTGGACGCGGTACCGTCTGACCGAGGGCAGTTCCGAAAAAGCTTGAGACGGGGTCCGTCCCTGTGCTTTAGGGTGGAGGTTTCCGCATGGTTTCATGCGGTTGCGTCAAGCCGCCGGCGGGGCTCGGAGGCTTTAGACCGTGGACTTGGGCCGCGATGGGTGAGCGCGAGGTCCGCTTGCGATGCGACGGTGTAGGCGGACGGTAGCGGAAGAGGCTGGCGATTCGTTTGAGGAGGGGCCAGCTGGCAGTCCTTTCAGCAGCTGGGCGACGGGACGGAGGCAGCGTCGCCGCACCATCGCAGGCGACGCTCCGTCATCGGTCGTGACCGCGGCAGGTAATCTGGCCGCACCGTACGCACGCGGTGGCTCCTCCCGGGCCGCGGCTCCGAGGAGTCGTGCGCCGATGAACGCGTTCAGGAAGGTGCTCTTCCCCGATTTCTGTTCTCCCACGACCGCAACGTGGAGTCCGGGCCTTCAGCGCGAGCCGTACTGCTGGTCCCACTCGCGGGTCTCATCGTCGAGCGTCACCCGGTAGACGTCCCCTGTGTCCTCCAGGCGGAGCCAGCCCGCGAAGGGCATGGCCTCCCCGTCGTCGAGCGCGACCTCCCCCTCCCACGCGGACTGGAGCCCGTTGTCGCTGGTGATCTCCGCGGTGGCCTCCAGCCGGAGCGCGATCGCCTCCTCGTAGCGCCCCTCGGGGGCCTCGAAGATCGTGTCGACGGGCCGAGCGGGGATGACCGGCGTCTCGCGCCACGCCCAGTCCGTGCCCGACGCGTCGGCATGGCGCCACTGGTCTCCCGTCACCTCGGCGTCGAGTGCCGCGGAGGCCGTGAGGTGGATCCGCGTGCACGCATAGGGCTCGCCCTCGCCGTTCTCGCAGGCGGCGTCCTCCTCCTCGAGCACCGTGCGCGTGGCACTCCAGGTCCCGCGGGGGGTGCCCTCGTAGGGGAGGTCGAAGATCCCGCGCACCTCGACCCCCTCGGCGCGGGCGACCGCCCGCGTGAGCGAGGTCAGGCCCTCCACGACGGCGGCCGCCCGCTCCATCGTCGAGGCAGGCACGCACGCGAAGAAGGCCAGCACGAACATCGTCGTAGCCGTATCGTGGCCAGGGTCGGCACGGGACATTGGGGGACGCCCCGCGCCGGGCCGACGCTGCGTCGCGCCGACGCCCTCCTCGATACCGCATGGCGAAAGGTTCGTAGGATCTCCCCATACGAACCTTTCGCCAGCGCGGGCGGGCCGTCATCCGGCTGCCCGTCTCGTTGGTCGCGCGCTAAACGTACCCCATGGCGGCCATCAGGGCGTCGAAGTCCTCGGTCATCAGCTCGCCGATGTTGATGGCGTCGTTCGCCGCGTACCGCCGTGCATACGCAGGGCGGGTGTAGCCCGGCGGGGGGAACGCATAGCCTTTCAACGTGTTCGGGTTCAGGTCCACGACCACGGCCCGACCGGCACGGACGCAGAAGTGGGACCGCCAGCAGGGGGTGGTCCGCGACATCGGCCATCGCATCCACGAGTCGGGTGAGCGCCGCCGCACGTTCGTTCCCCTGCGTGCGACGAGCGTGCACCGCGCCGCGGGGCGCCGCATGTATCTCAAGGGCCCGGACCTCCAGACGGTGCCTGGCCGCTACCGCGGAGCCTTCGTCCCGCTCCGCGAGGACGACGTGTTCGTGTCGGTGGACATCTCGGCTTCACAGCCGACGGTCTTCGCGAACCTGACCGGCGCCCCCGGCCTGACTACGATCTCGCTGTTCGGGTACGAGGAACTCGCGACGAGGCTGTTCCCGGCGGCTGAGGCGCGTACCCGCACCAAGGGGGCCCTGATCGCCGTCCTGAACGGCGGGGGGCACCACGCCATGCATCGCTACCTCAACGATTCCAAGGCGGAGCGCGCGATGCGGGTTTGGCTCGAGGAAGAGTGCACAGGCTTCCAACGTCTGCGCGACCTCGCAGAAGCATCCTGGGCGGCGGCAAGCGACGGCGAAAGTATAGAGCTTGAGGTGCCCTCGGGCTTCCGTGCCAGCGTCGTGAAGCCACACGGCAAGGCTCTGGGAACCCTCCTGAGCGCGGTGTACACCCAGAAGGAGGCCCAGATCCTCGATGAGCTCCTGCTCCACCTGCCCCGTGGGTGCCAGCTCGCCATCCCGAGTTTCGACGGTCTGGTCGTGGCGTGTCCGCGCGACGAAGCGTCTCGCGTCGTCCAGGAACTGGGCCGCGCCATGCTGGAGGCCGCGTATAAGTGCGATGTCCAGCTCCGTTGCAAGGTCGGCGTGGGCGAGACCTGGGGCGCTGCAGAGGATTCAGCGACCATCTTCGCCCCTTCGTTGTGAATCGCGCATCGCGCGTTGGGCATCAAAGAATCGTAGAAAACGTGAACGCCGTCTCCGCTGGGTGCTATCTTGCACGCGCAGCGATGAACTGTGCTGCGTGAAGGCCGTGTCCCGCTGGAGCCATTCCGACTCTTGTTCGACGCGGTCGAGGAGACATTACGATGGACCGCATGGGTGTGCACGACGTGTCGTCACTCTGTGCGCTGGGGGAAGGCCAGCGCGTGGAATTCAAGGAGTTCGATGATCTCGAGGGACATGCGAAGAATGTTCTGTGCGCCGAAATCGCCGCGATGGCGAACGCGGGGGGGGGGAGGATCATCGTAGGGGTCGAGGATGGCAGTCCCGGGGTACTCGTCGGAGCGCCCGAGCAGGTTGTGCGCCCTCTCACCGAGGCGGGTTGGCTGCACAAGTTGCTCCGGGAGCGCGTTTCCCCCGTTCCTGAGGTCAGTGCTTACGCCGTACCGATGGAGACAGACCTTGCCGCTGTCGTGATCGATGTCGGACCCCCGTGGGCCGCGCGCGAGCCTGTGTTTGCGCCGATCATCCTACTGCGCGATGTGGCCGACGAGCGAGGCCGCCACCGGTACGCCAAGGGCACCATCCTGTACCGCGACCACACGGATTGTCGCGTTGTGATGGAGCACCGCCAATGGGAGCGGATGATGTCCCCTATCCTTGACCGGTTTCAGGAGGCCCGCATGAAGCCGCTTCTACGGCAGCTCGTTGGTCAAGATCTCGTCGCGAAGTCATCTGTGTACAGCCGCCGAAGCGAGTTCGCGAACGCTATCCCTGACTTCGAAGAACTGGCCGCTCAGCTCCAGAAGATCGAGCCGCAGGCCACGCGCTATGAGTCCCGCCTTGTGCTCGATGGGGTCGACGGGCTTCGTTACCAGGATCAGCACCGGCTGATCTCGACATCGTCAGTCTACCATCGCGGGTGGTCGTTCCCTGTCCACCACGATGAGTGGATCCGCGAAGAGGGCCGTCTCCACCATCGTTACCATGGCCCTGAGTCGCACGCGCCGCTTGGCCCCCCGAAGGATGTGTACCAGGAATTCTGGATCTTCACGCCGAACGGGGTGTTTGGCGCTTCCTTGCTTGATCGCGTCGACCTGCACACGGACTTCAACGGGTATGTGCCACCACGTTTGGGGCCTGACCGCCCTCTGGACAGCGTTTCGGTCGCGTGGAGCGTAGTAGAGTTCGTCGAGTTCGTCCGGCTTGCGGCCGAGGAGTCGAAGGCTTCAAACTTGTGGTGCTCGTTTTCGCTGGCCAACGTCCTCAATAGGCCGCTGGGCGCCTTCGACCCTGCTTCACCCATGTCGCGTCGCTTCGACTTGAACACGAGGTGTCGCTCGAACAGGAGGGACATCGTCGTAGAAGGAGAGTTCGACACTGATACCCTGAAAGTCGTTTGGCGCGATGTTGCCGTCGAGTGGACCCGCGAGATTTTCGCACGGTTCGGGCTCGACGTGTCCGCAGAGAAGGTCCGCGACGTCCATGATCACCTCCTCTACCATGACTTTCCGTGGAATCGGGGACCTGCGCCATCCGCGGAGAGGCCCGCGAGGTGACGACGAGGCACTTCCGGCGGCAAGCTTGCGAAGGACCTGCTTTCGGTCCCTCGCCCTCACGACGACTTCGACGGGACTTGACGACGCTTGGTCGGTTACGTCCGCGGCCATGTTGACGATCCCCTTCGAAGTTCAGGTGGGCGAGGACAAGACGTTGCCGCGTGCCCGGCTCGCCATCGGTGGTACGGTAGGTACTCCCGTTAGCGACCTCGTGCCGCCCGCAGCGGGGGACGCCTCTCTCACGTTGCCGGCGCTCTTGTCGTGGTCCGTCCAGCAGGGGAGTCCCGCTCGGCTGCTGCCGGCGAATGAGCCGGCACGCTGGATCCCCGTCATCGATCTCGCGGAGGCCCAGAATCTTGATCCGGAGGGTTTCTTCCTGGATCACACGGGGGCGACAAACATCGCGACGGGCGAGGTCCACGCGTTGCGACGTCTCCCGCGCGTACTGACTCATCCGAAGTCGAAGATCGCGGACAACACCGACGAGTCCACGAGCATGTCGGTACTGCTCGAGGACTTCACGCAGAAGTTTCAGACGGCGCAGAAGGGCAGCCCTTACAAGCACGTACGCGTAGCCACAGGGTACCTCTACGCCGGGGGGATGGCGCGCATCCTTCGCCTGCTCGAGATCGAGGGCTTGCAGACGATCCGCTTGCTGTTTTCCGGCGAGACCGACGCGCGTACGGCGAAGGCGCTCGCCGCAGCCCTCGGCGAAGCGGTGGACGAGCTCTCCCCTGTCGGATGGGAGAAGCTGAGCGCTGCCGTGCAATCCGGAAAGCTCGACGTGCGCGCCTATGGTGATGCGTTCCTCCACGCGAAGCTCTACTTGGCCGACGACGATGCTTGGGAAGATGAGGATCGGGGAGGGAACGCCGTTGGTGCGATCGGCGTTGTCGGTAGCTCGAACGTCTCATCGTCCGGCCTGGCGGCGGGCGGGAATCTCGAACTCGATCTCACGGTACGTGACGAGGCCGTTCTCACGAGCCTGATCCACTGGTTCGACGGCCGATGGGACGAGGCGTACCCTCCCGATCCCGCGCTGCTGACGGTTCTGGAGCAACGCCGCCCTCCCCCGCCACCGGCTTTCCACGTCCCCGGAGTGGCTGAAGTCTATACGGCAGGAACCGACGGCGCCCTCGTGCCACCGGAGCGCCACCTCGCCCTGCTCCACGGAAGATACGCAGACAGGTACGCCTCCCTGCCGCCGGCGGCGGCGGCCTTGTTGCCGACGCCGCCCTCCCGCAACGTCCGCGTTGCCCCGGAGCAGGTGGAGGGAGCCCGAAATCTGGTGGCACGTCTGCTCTCTGTGCGCGTGGCCTTCCTCGCGGACTCCGTGGGTCTGGGCAAGACGCTCACCGCCCTAGCGGCGGCGTGGATGATGAAGCAGGCCGGTGAGGCCAGCGACGTCGCGCTCGTGGCGCCGAGCAAGCTCTGGAAGCAGTGGGAAGGCGACGCGAACACCTTCGGAATTCCGTGGGCCACCGTGCGGACCGTCAATCGGCACATCCTCGAGCGAGACGAGCCCGAGGCTGCACGCAGTCGCCTGAACGGCGCCGACCTGATCATCGTCGAGGAGGCACACGAAGCGCTGCGTTCAAGGACCAATCGGCTGTGGATCAACTTGCGCGCCTACCTCAGCGCGCACCCGGACTGCCGCTTGCTGCTCGTGAGTGCCACCCCCTGGAACAACCGGCGCGAGGACATCTTCAACTACCTGTTGCTCGGCTGGAGGGACGGTCTCGGGCTTGCAGATCGCTATACCGGACTTCGAGACCTCTCTCCGGAACTCCAGCGGTTCGGCCACGCGCCTCCGGCACAGGGCGCACGCTGGTTCGATGAACTCGGCGTAGACACCGGGTATCGCAAGTTGTTCGACGCCACGTTCGTGCAACGCACGCGCTCCATGCTCGAGCGCCACTACAACAAGACCCCGTTCCCGCGCCGGATTCCGCTCGCCCTCGTCACGCCGCCTTCCGCGACGCACGACCAGTTGCTCGCGAGTCTGGCGTCGGACATCGGCGAACTGTGTCTGCCCTATCGGGAACCCATGCGCTCCCTGATGCGTGCAGCGACGCCGGAAGCGGCACCCGGCTTGGGTAACTTCCAGAAAGGACTGCTCCTCGGCCTGTTCAAGCGCGCGGAGAGTTCGACCTACGCGCTCGCAGTCTCCATGACGAACACGGCAGCGCAGCTCCGGCGCTTCGACGCAGAACTGTCGCAGTTGGTCAACGCGTCGGCACCACGCGAGGCGCTGACTGCCTGGATCCGTGCGAGGGGCGCAGCGGAGGGCGAAGAGGACGAGGAACTCGCCGGGTTGACGACCTCCGAGCAAGGCTACGCCAAGCAGGTGCTCGACGCACTCGACAAGCGGGACGATGAATTCGCGCGAGGCATGCTTCGCAAGCTCCGTGAGGAGCAGGTTGCGCCGGATGTCGCCCGCGTGGATGCCATGCGCGCTCGCGTGAGCTTCGACACGGATCTCAACTCGCCAAAGGAGCGGTTGCTGTACCAGCGCGCGCTCACCGCGTACAAGTCAGGTCACAAGCCGATCCTCGTCGCGGCCTACGCCGACACGGCCGCACGCATGTTCCTCCGGCTGATCGCTCAACTCCCGGACGCACGCATCGGACTCGCGTTGGGCGGCGAGGAAGGGTGGGTGTCCGTGCCTACGCAACACGCACGCACGGACGTGTTCCCGACCGAGTGGTCAGCATCGTTGGGGATGAAGCCGGCTCAGCGTCGCTACCATCTGTTCCGCGGCGAATCGACGCGTGCCGAACCGGCTCCGCGTACCACGGTGCTGGGCAGGTTCGCGCCGCGCGCACAGCTCAAGGAAGTGCCCCCTGAGTCACAGTTGGACATCCTCGTTGGCTCGGAGGCGATCAGCGTGGGCCAGAACCTTCAGGACTCTACCTGCCTGATCCAGCTCGATCTGCCTTGGAACCCCATGGTGATCGAGCAGCGTATCGGCCGAGTCGACCGTCGTGGAGGCGGCCGACCGGATCCTGAAAATCCCGGTGGGCAGCCCATCGTGGACGTCATCTACTGCTGGTCGAGCGATGCCGTCGAAAGTGCGGTCAAGCTGCGCTCCAAGCTCCTGTCTAAGGCGACGGGCGCGCTCGCGGACACCCGGTTTGACGAACTGCTGCTCGATGAGCTGCACGCGCAGGTGATGGCGAAGCGCGAAATCAACGGCGGTACGCTGCTGGAGATTCAGGCCCAAGCGGCGCAACGCGCCGGTGGTGGCGCGGGCGTGGGCTCCGATGTGGACGGTATTCGTATGCTCGCTGCCTGGGCCAAGGGGCGTGAGGTCTCCGATAGCCCCCCCGTGGTCGCTGCCGGCGGCAGGGGCGCGAAGGGGTGGGTCGTCACCGTGGAAGGCACGGCGCTTGGGCCACAGGGCCAGAAGCTCGGCACCATCCTCCGCTCCTTCGGGACGGATACGGACGCGCCGCTGCTCGCCGCGCCCGACCTTGAACTCGCCGTGCGCCGACTCACGAGCCTCGAGGCGCGCGCCGCCACGGGAGCCGGCCGCCGCGCCTGGACCTCCGCGTGCCTTGCGCTGGACGCCGCGATCCAGGCGTGGGGGGAGCGCACCCGCGAGACGCACAACGCCGAGGTGGATGCCCGCGACAGCGCTCACCTGGGAGGCTCGACCCCGAACGACCAGGATCGCGCGCTGCTGGGCAGCGTGTTGGGGCTGATTCGTCAGCTAGGGCCGACCCTCCGCAAGGAGCCCGTGCTTGCGGCACTCCTGCAAGCCAACAAGGATCGGCTCCAGTTCGTGATGGAAGAGGTCCTCGCGCCTTCACGCGTGCATGCGCTCTTCTCTCATGGCGAAGAAGAGGCACGCGTGCGCGCCGCCCTTCACGCTATCAAGAAGCACCCCCGCGAGTTCCTGACCCAGCGCTTTGATGAACTCTTCGATGACCTGTGTGGCGCCCGCTGGGCCGCGCGGCAGTCCGCGTCCGATCCGCAAGTGCCGCTACCCGCTGCAGGGCTCGACGACCGCTGGGCCAAACTCTCGATACGACTCCTTGCCGCCACCTGGTGCAAGCCATGACCCTCGAAGCCGAGCTCTCGTCCGCACTCGCTTCCTACGAGACCCTTCTCGCATGGCTCGCCAGCCGTGGATGGGTCCCTAATCCGGAGCCCCCTCCGCCCTCGCCACGTGTGTCACTGGCGGGGGCGACACACCTGCACGCACCCGAGGTGCCTAACGCGCCGAACGTCCTGCTTCTTTGGGATGGTACCATTTCGGAGCGCTCTGCTGACGGCGCGCGCCTCAGGTTCCTCCAGAGGGAGGCCAACGTGTACGCCGACGTGCTCCGCGCACGCCTGGACGTGCCCGCCATCGCCTTGGTCGCGAGTCAGGATCTGCTGCTGGCGTTCCCGCTCCAGGGCGACCCCTTCGCCCGCCGTCTGCGGTTCACGCCGCAGCGCCTAACGCGTGCGAACAGCCCGCTGCTCGGCCACTTTCAGCGCTTCCGCGCGGAAACGCTCGCCGGCTGGCTGATCCCCTCGGAAGCGGACGACATCTTCGGGTCGGGCCCCCCGGTCTGGGACTTCTCCCAGTTGTTCGTCGGGTCCGCGCTGGACGAGGGGTTCGTCGCGTTCATGACCTGGCAGCGCCGCGACCTGACACGCCGCGTGCTCTCCAACGGTGTTCTCCTCGACGGGATGCTGGAGCACCTCCGGGATCCCGGCCAACCGCGTCGGCGCGCGTCCGAGCTTCCGCACGACCGTCCACTCCGCACGGCGCTCATCGCCGCCGTAGACACGGTGCTGCTCCGGCTCGTGCTCTACCGCTATCTGGAGGCACAGTTCGGCCACACGGCCACCGCGGACGAGCGCCGCATCGCCTTCGGGACCTATGACCAGCTGCTACAGACACAGGCGGACATCGACCGCGAGCGGCTGGCGGAGGCGCAAAAGCGGCAGGACTACCCTTCGCTCTTCCCCGACCTCGTGCGGTTGCACGACAAGGCGACGTTCTCCGGTGAGGTGCGCCGCAAGGGCGACGTGTACCGCGCCGACGCGGGCGGCGATCTCCACCAGGGCGCCATCGCCGAGGCTGCGGATGTGCTCGACGCCTGGCTGGCGGAGCACGCCCCCGAATCCCTCGCGCTCCTGCTCCACGGCACGAGCACGGAGGCGTACAGCTTCCACTTCGCTGACCTCGACCCGCGCGCCTTCCAGGATTTCTACCAGCAGACGATCGGCACAGACATCTACGTCCGCTACGACGCCGCCAGCGGGATGCTCGCTGCCCCTGACGTGGTTGATAGTCAGCGCAACCGCAAGGAGCAGGGCGCGTACTATACGGCTGAGGCGCTCGCGAAGTGGCTCGTCGAGCGCACCCTCGGCGCCTGGTTCCGAGGTTGGATGCGCGACCTCCTCGATTCCCGGCACGACGATTCGAAGCTCGCGGCCACGCTCGACCGCCTGCTGCACCTCCGCGTGCTCGACCCGACGTGTGGAGGCGGGATCTTCCTCCGCGCGGCCTTCGAGTACCTGTCCCGCGCGCGTGAGGAGGTCGTCCACATCGTGGGGCCGCTCCCGGTCACCACTCAGGACCGCTACCGCATCTTCCGCGCCTCCGCGGACCCCGGCGAGTGGGAGTGGCATCTGCTCCTTCACGTGCTCTACGGCATCGACGTGGACGTGAAGGCCCTGAACGTGGCCTCGAACCTCCTCACGCTCTCCGCGCTGACCTACAAGCGCAACGGCGTGTGCTTCCCGTCGTTCGTGAACGTGAGCCTCAAGCGCGGCAACGCCCTCGTCGTGCCGATGCACGAGCGCGAGCGCGAGGCCTTCTGCGCTGATCACCAGGCCGAGCTGCTCCGTCTGCTCGAACTTCGCGCGAAACTTCGGGACCCGCAGCTCTCCCGTGAGGACTGGAAGGCCGCGCACATCGATGCGGAGCGCGTCACACGCACCCTGACAGAAGAGCGCATCCGAGTGGCGTTCGCGGGGGCATTTCCGTCCGGCGAACTGCTCGCGCGCGTGCGGAACGTGGGCTGCTTCCTATACGAGGCCGAGCTGCCCGAGGTGTGGTTCGACGTGGTGCCCGGCAAGCGCGGCAAGCCTGCCGTCGCCCTCCGGGCGAATCCCGGCTTCGACG
>JACCEE011820783.1_pt1 | contig 20408 bp, 14 predicted proteins | sample 7449931 | NCBI WGS metagenome assembly JACCEE01 (sample SAMN15323457, study PRJNA562643) | freshwater metagenome | isolation source: river surface water | place: USA:Blue River Watershed | collected 2017-08-19 | reverse complement strand
GAGATTGTCGCAACCAACGCAGCAACAGCGTGGTCTTGCCGGCTCCGAGGAATCCGGTGACCAGGATCACCGGCAACCGCGATGGGGTCGGTGAGTGCGGGGGCGATGTCGGCGCCTGGCTCATGCGCACGCGGCCGCCAATTCGGGCCACAACTGGGCGGCCATCCGCATGCCGGCGGCGTAGGCGTCGAGACTGAACTTCTCGTTCGGAGAATGGGGATTGTCGTCGGGCAGGGACATTCCCAGAAGCAACGTGTCGGCACGCAGGTGCTTCTTGAACGCCGCCACGATCGGGATGCTCCCGCCTTCGCGCATGAGCAGCGCTTCGCGACCGAATCCGGTGGACATGGCTTTGAGGGCCGCCTGGGCCAGGGGGCCCGAGGGAGACACCAGGTAGGGTTCTCCTCCGTGACCGTGTTTCACCGTGAGACGGACCGTCGGAGGGCACAGCGACTGGAGATGCTTTTTGACGGCCGCCAGGATCTTGGCCGGGGTCTGGTCGGGGACCAGCCGGAGGGTGATCTTGGCGCTGGCCCAGGCCGGCACGATGGTCTTGCTGCCTTCGCCTTGGTAGCCGCTGGTCAGCCCGTTGATCTCGAAGGTCGGTCGGCAGGTGCGGCGCTCGTTGGCCGTGAACCCTTTCTCGCCGGTCAACTCAGGCACTCCGAGGAACTTGGCGTACCGCTTGTCATCGTGCGGAATCCGGGCCATTTGCTTGCGCTCGTAGGCGGTGAGCGGAACGACCTCGTCGTAGAATCCCGGCACGGTAATCCGTCCGCGTTTGTCCCGCATTTGTGCGAGCAACTGGCACAAGGCAAAGGCCGGGTTTTCGAGGCTGCCTCCGAACAGGCCGGAGTGGAGGTCCCGGGAAGGCCCGTCGATGCGGACTTCGAGGGCGGCGATCCCGCGGAGACCGTAGGTCAATGCCGGGTATTCCAGCGATGGAATGCCATTGTCGGAAATCACCACCGCGTCACAGGCCAGTTCCTTGCGGTGTTTGGGCAGGAAGCTGTAGAGCTGGGTCGAGCCGACCTCTTCCTCACCTTCGATGAGGAAGATGAGGTTGCACGGCAACGGAGTACCGCTGCGCACGTAGGCCTCGACGGCATTGAGGTGGGCCAGGTGCTGTCCCTTGTTGTCGGCCGAACCGCGGGCATAGAGGTTGCGGTTCTCGATGCGGGGTTCGAACGGAGGGGTCTTCCAGAGATCGAACGGCTCGGGCGGTTGGACGTCGTAGTGGCCGTAGACCAGGAAGGTGGGCTTCTTGGGATCGGCCTTGGGAGTCCGGGCCACCACGATGGGATTGCCCTCGGTCTCGTGGATCGTGGTGTCCAGCGTGAGGTTCCGGGCCCGCTCGGCGATCCAGTGTGCGGCCGCCCGCAGATCGGGGGCATGCTGGGGCTGGGCGCTCACACTCGGGAAGCGCACGTAGTCGCAGAGCGAGTCGATGAACCGGGTCTGGTGATCTTCGAGATACTGGAAGACAGGCGTCATGGCGTTCTGGAAATCGACTGGGGGATGATTGGGAGTGGTGTGACGGCGGGATGCTGGGGCGCGGGACACGTCAATTCTTGGGTTTGCCGAAGCCGCGGAGGAGTCCTTCGATGGCCTTGGCCGGAGAATTGGTCGAGAGCAACGGGTTGACCGGCGTATTGACCGTGTTGGTGGTGAGAGCGGCTTTGGGGTTGGTGGCCGGTGCGTTGGTCGGCGGCACCGCGGCCGGGGCACCGAGAAGGTTGCCCAAGACGCCGGCAGCCCCGGCCACCTTGCCTCCCAGATTGCCCCCCAGACCAGCGGCTGCGCGACCGAGGGTCTTGGCCCCCATGGCGGCCAGGGCGATCTTGTCGATGGACGGAGACGGATTGCCCAAGGTGCCCTTGACGGTGAGGAATTCCGGCAGCGGTGCGTAGGCGGCATCGGCCGGCGTCGAGGCGTCGAGCAGCACGGCCTTCTCGGCGAGCTTGCGTGAGAGTGCGATGGTGACCGGGATGTTGATCGGGGAGTTGGTCAACACGGGAGCGAACCGCAACCCACCCCGGGCGTCGATCCGGAGGGCGGAGCTTTGGACCCGGGCGCGGTTCAAGGTGACCGCGCCCTTGCCGACGTCTGCAGCCAAATCGATGACATCCAGCGGTTCCGCTTCGAGTTCATCGACCCACGAGCCCGTTTTGGCCGGCGCGCCTCCGGTCAATTGACCCAGCCAGCTGCCGACCTGTGCGCCCGGGTTCTGGATGAGGCGGGGCAACGCCGTCACGACATTGATGACCGCCCGGATGAGGGGCGTTCGGGCGTCGCCGAGCTTGAGGTTGAGGTTGGTGGCGGTGAAGGAGAGTCCCCCGTTGAGGTTCGACGACAGCGAAGCTCCGGTCACCCCGGCGCCGCGGATGTCGGCCTTGGCCAGCAAGGTGCCGTGGATCTGCCCCTTGCGATCGGGCATGAAGCTATTGATGAAGGGCTCCAACGGGAGTCGGTCGACGTTCAGCTGGGTCTCGTACCGGTAGCCTGGGACCCCGAGATGGGTGTTCACCTTGGCCGTGATCGGAGCCCCATTGACCTTCAACGCGAGGGGATCGATGGCGACGACCGAATCCTTGAGGCTGATGCGGGTCTTCCAATCGGCGATTTCGATCTCGCGCAGCAACACTTTGGCGATGTTCAACTCGATCGCCAGTTGCTTGAGCGGCAGCGTGACCGGAGCGGGCTCTTGATTCGATGCGGTCGATTGGGTCGATTGGGGCGCCGGAGTTGGGGGCGCCTCCGCAGCGGTGTTGGTCTTGGCGGGGCCGGCCATCAGGTTGTAAAGCGGGGTCAGGTCGAGTCCGTCGCTCTGGATGGACAGCGAACCGGGAGCGCCATTGGTGGCCAGATCCACCAGGCCCTTGACCACCAACTGGTTGGGAGCCAAGGCCGTCTTGCCCAGATCGAGCCGCAGGTTCTTGAGGTCGATGGCCGAGGCCTTCCGTGCCACATCGAGATTGAGCCCCACGGCGAAGGGCGTTTTGGGCACCGCGCCGGACGGATCCTCCACCACGAGCCGGCTCACACCCAGGTCGGTCTGCAGCGACACGTCGCCACCCTTGAGGAGGCTCACCTTGCCATTCACGTCGATCGACACCGAGACCAGAGTCTTGGGAGCCAGTGCGGCCGCGACGAACGGGCCGATGGCGCGTTCATTGAAATCGACGGTCTTGAAGGCGAAGTCGCCGGTCTTTTGAACCAGATCGCAGCGACCACTGGCTTCGAGCCGGCCGCCATTGCCGTCGGATCCGCTTTGAGCGCTGAGTTGGCATTTCTGGAGGTTGAGCGTGTTGCCCGAAAGGTCGGCGATCAGGTTGATGGCAGCCTGATAGTCCTGCAGTCGCACCTCGCCGAAGCGGCCGGTGACGCCCGCCAGGAGCACCTCGGTGCTAAGGTTGGTGATTCCGGGCTTGGCGTCGAGTTTGCCGCCGAGTCGCAGGGTTCCCGCTGAAATGGAAGCGGTATCGACAGGGAAGGTGTCGAGGAGGGCCGGGATCTGGAGTTCTCCACGGAACTCGGCGCGGGATTCCAGGCGCTCGAGGTTGTGCGCTGCCGAGGCATTGAGGGTCACCAGATCCCGTCCGGAGCGTTGCACCGTGAGATCGAGCCCGCGGACGTTCAGGTCCTTGAATTCAGTCAGGGTGGCGTCGGTGTTGAGCCCGAGTTGCAGCCCGCGAACCGTTTTGCCGTTGACGGCCACCAGGATGTCATCGAGGGCCGCCTTCAGCGACGCCTGCAGTTCCTTGCCATCGCGCGCGGCTCGGACGGTGAGTTGGGCTGAAACGGTGGCGGTGGGAGCTTCGGCCCCGATCAAGGCTTTCCAATCGGCGGTCTCCAGACGGCTGATCGCGAGTTTGAAAGTCGAATCGGGCAATCCTTGGCCCGATTTCGCCCATGAGAGAGCCATCGGTTGATCGAGACCGCCGGTGATGAGAGCCCGCCCGGACTGGGTGACGTTCAAGGAGAGGGTTTCCACTTTGGCCGACTGCTCGGCCTGGTTGACCGTCGCCCGGTATTCGGTCACGACCTGGAGTTCCGGAGTCCGGCCACCACCGGCCGGAGCGAGGCTCAGGTCGGAGACGGTGAAGCGGCCTTGGGAGGCGATCACCTTGCCTTGCTGGAGCAGGTCGACCTGTCCCTCGGCACCGATGGCCGTGCGTCCAAAGTCGAAGGGCAGCAGCGGGGCGGCCACCTTGAGCACTCGACGGTCGATGCCGGAAATCTGATAGCGGATCCGGGCCTCCTGCTTGGCCGGATCGAAGGGCCCGCTCAGCACCACCGATCCGAAGGACTGACCGGCTTGTTCGAAGGCGAGTTTGAGTTGGCGGAGTTCGGTGGCCGTGCTGTCCACCGTGAGGGCTGCGGAAAACCCGCCCGCCTCTTTGAAGGAACCCGTAGCCGAAAGAAGATCGGCCCGCAGAGACCCGGAAACCGATCCGGGCATCAATTCAGGAGTCAGACGAGCCTCATATTGCCCGCCGACCTTGCCATTCAAGGTCGATCCATCGGGGAGCGCCAACGCCAAGGTCGCGGCCAGATCCAGTTTGGCGGGGGCCCCATTCACCACCTGGTCCACCGAAAGGTTGAGCCCGCCGACCTCCACTTTCTGGGTGCCGCCCTGAGGGGTGGCCGAGGTCATCCGGAACGCCCCGTTCTTTACGGCGACATTGCGGATCTTCAGTTGCAGGGGTTTGGAAGGGCCGGCCGGGGCGGGGGCAGGAGCCGCGGGTGAACCGGACGACTTGGGCAGGTTCATCGAACCATCGGCCTTTTGCTCGAGGGTGATCAGCGGGTTCTCGATCAGCACCTCGGACACGTCGAGGGTGCCACCCAGGATGGCCGTGAGGCTGTAGTGCACGCGCACGCGGTCGATCGAGGCGAGTGGGGCCTGGCCGGCCGGTGTGACTTGGAGCTTGGTCACTTCCAGGCCCGAGAACGGATGGAGCGAAAGGTCCTCGGCGGTGATGGAGGCTCCGACGGCATCAGAGACCTTCGGCAGAACGACGCTCTTGAGGAACATCGAACTGGTCAGGAACAGATAGAGGATCACCAGGGCGACGACGCAACCGCCGGCGATGAGAGGCCAGCGACGGGAGGAACGGGCGGATTCAGGGGGCATGATCTGGAATTGGATTCATCACGGGACGGTTCAGGCCGCATGGAAAGACATGAGCCGGACAACGTTTCCCGTCGAGCGCGAGCGCAAGGTACGAGTCGGACCTCGCGCCGCAAGCCTTGGCTTGGCGTTACCCGGCTTGCCGGCGGAGGCGGTTCCTGGTCAGGAGGAGCGGGCCAAGGGTTCGTTGGGGCGTGTCAGGGCAACCGGTTTCGATCGGCACTTCGGGATTTCGTCGCCGGATCGCCGTCCAAACGCAACAGACGACGGGCCGGATCGGGCTTGATCTGACGGACCGGGTTGTTTGCGATCGGTCCCGGATGAAATGCCGTGGCTTCACGTTGATCGAATTGCTCGTGGTGATCGCGATCATCGCAATTCTGGCCGGAATGCTGCTTCCGGCCTTGTCGAGAGCCCGAAGCAGGGCTTCCCAGACGGCCTGCTTGTCGAACCTGCATCAGATCGGCTTGGCCAGCGTCCAGTACCAGTCCGACCATCACGACCGGTTGCCCCATGTGCCGGATGCCGAGCTTCAGGTGACTCCCCCGGTGGATTCGAAGGGCAAGCGCTACGCGTCGATGGGATCCTTCATGCCGTTGTTCGCGCCATACCAACCCAACGCGGGCCTCTGGTGGAGCCCGCCGGTTTCTCGTCAGACCACCAATGATTGGCGCAGGCATTTCGCGAGTCCTTGGCGATTGGACGGAGTCGAGAAGCCCGAGCGCGGTTGGGCCAATTACATTTCCGACAAGCTCGCCGAGTTGGATCCAACGGCCGCTCGGTATGCCCGAGGTCGAACACCCGATAGCATCGCCGTGTCGCGGGGCAGCAGTGTTTCGGATGAGGAATGGCTGATGAGCCCGTTTTTTGAGCGGGGATGGTGGTCGGGGTTCAAAACCGACTGGAGCCTAGCCGGAAGCGAGCCGCCGGCACTCGGGTGGTCCGCCCACCGAGGCGGTCGAAATCAACTCTACCTTGACAGTCACGCCGCCTGGATGAAGCGGGATATCGCCCGTTGATCCGACCGTCAGCGAGAAGTCTCGGCGTCGAAGCGGACACGGGCGAAACATTCGGGAACGTGGGAATCCCAGATGCCATGAGGATTCAAGGCCCAGCCTCCGGAGTCCTTGGCCGGGGCGGGCGCCTTGGCGGTGTTGAACCGGGAGAAATCCATCGCCCATTCGTCCCCGTTCTTGGGCGGGATCGTGCGTTTCCCCTCGGGGAACAGGGCCCGGATGCCCGACCAGGGCAGGGCGATCTCGACGGTCCAACCACGGTCGGTGTCATGATCGTCATTCAGGGTTCCGTTCACGTGGACGGCGGTCCGGAGTCCCGGAAACCTCCAGTTGAAGTGTCCGAGGCGCATGCCTCGGGGATGCGTGGTGTAGCCCACCCCGTTGAACGGTTGGAGATTCTTGCGGGCGAATTCGGGTTGAGCCGCGAATCCGGAAGTTTGATAAGCCGACTCCCAGATGAAGAACACTTCGTACACCGTATTGCGGGCGTTGATCTCGAATTCGTAGTAGGCGTTGTCGCCCGCGATGAAGAGTTCGACATCGTTCTCGGTGTAGATGGGGTCGTTGTGCTGGGTCAACTGGGCCCGTACCTGAGGCTCCTCGATGGTGTAGGCGGCATACAGGTGCGTGTCGTCCCAGAGCAGTTGAACGCGGGTGTCGCGGTGGGTCCGCTCTCCGGAGATCAGGTCGACAAACCGCTCTGAGACCGCGGCCTTCGACCAGACTTCTTTCTCCAACTGGCCGTCGATGATCGGGGCCACTGCGGTTCGGCGAGCCGTCAGGGATCGGGCGGTCTGAGGATCGCAGGGGAGTCGTGATTTCTGCGACGCTTCGACCACGGTATTGGTGGCCGCCGCAGCCGAGAGAGGCAGGCTCAGGGCGAGAATCAGTCCGAGGCGTCGAGAGAGGGTGGAGACCATGAACGTCACCCCGCTAGGGTCGGGGGATGGGCGGGATTGGTGCAAGGGTGTCGGTGAGGAGCTCAGTGTCTGAGAGGCTAGTCGGGTTCAGGGGATGGTGACGGAGTGGGGCGTGGGTGCCACACCTTGGCGGCGGAGTCACGGTTGACTGGAACAGGGTTTGAAAGTAGTACGCATGCGTACGATATGGCTCTCGAAAAACTGGCTGCGGCGTTCTTTCTCCAGATGGCCCTCATTCTGTTGGCCTGCAGAATCGCCGGTTGGATCGGCCGTCGTCTCGGTCAACCCCAGGTCGTGTGCGAAATGGTGGCCGGTGTCTGCCTCGGACCCTCCTTGCTGGGGTGGCTGGCACCGGGACTCCAGGGCCACCTGTTTCCGACAGAGTCGTTGCGAGTGCTCTACGTGGGAGCCCAATTGGGGGTCGGCCTCTACATGTTCCTCGTGGGTGCGGAGTTCCGCGTCGACCTCTTCCAGGGCCGGCTCCGAAGTGCGGCTTCGGTTTCCATTGCGGGGATGGCCGTGCCCTTTGTGTTGGGAGCACTGCTGACCCCGTGGTTGATGACGATCCCCGGGCTCTTTTCACCCAAAGCCACCCAGGTCGAAGCCACGCTGTTTCTTGGAGCGGCCATCGCGATCACGGCCTTCCCGATGTTGGCCCGGATCATTTATGAGCGCGGCCTGAGCGGAACTCCGTTGGGGACGCTGGCGCTGGCGGCCGGGGCGATCGACGACGCGGCGGCCTGGTGTGTGCTGGCCGTGGTTTTGGCGAGTTTTGGCAAAGGGGCCCATCTGGCCTATTGGGCGATCGGGGGTGGAATCACCTACGCCCTGTTCATGCTCTTTCTCGGCCGTCGCCTGCTGGCGCCCTTGGGGCGATCGGTGGAACGGGCCGGCACCCTCACGCCAACCCATCTGGCGATCCTCCTGACCTTGTTTGCACTGGCGGCCTGGGCCATGGATGCGATCGGCATCCACGCCGTCTTCGGAGGATTCCTCCTCGGAGCCGCCTTGCCGCGCGGCACGCTGACTCGGGAATTGCAGCGTCAGGTGGAGCCCTTCGCGGTGGTCTTCCTGTTGCCCATGTTCTTTACGTTTTCCGGCCTGCGGACGCGCCTGGACACGGTCAACTCCTGGCAGATGCTGGGAGTGGCGCTGGTGGTGTTGGCGGCGTCGGTTTTGGGCAAGGGTGTGGCCTGTTGGGCCGCCGCCCGTCTCAATGGCGAGGACCAGCCCACGTCATTGGCCGTGGGGACCTTGATGAACTCCCGGGGCCTGATGGAATTGATCATCCTCAACATCGGACTCCAGAACGGGTTCATCGAGTCGGGACTGTTCTCGGTGATGGTCCTCATGGCCATTGTGACCACCCTGATGACCTCGCCGCTCTTCGAGTGGGTCTATGGTCGCAAGGCGCGCCAAGAGGGGCGTTTGGGAGCAGCCCCGACCGGAGGTTGATCGCAGCCGTCCCTTCTGAATCCCCTCGCAGCCCGGCGGGGTCTTTGGCCAGTCTTGTTTCCGTCGCATGCCTGCCACCGCTTCCCGCCTTCAGGTGTTCACCGAGTCCGTGATCCGGGGAATGAGCCGATTGGCCACCCGCCACGGAGCCATCAATCTCGCCCAAGGGTTCCCGGATTTCGATCCGCCCGAGCCGTTGCTGGCCGCCCTCGAGCGGGCGACCCGCGGGCCATTCCATCAATACGCCGTGACCTGGGGTGCGCCGCGATTCCGCGAGGCCCTGGCACGGAAGATTTCGCGCCGCACCGGTCTCGAGGTGGATTCCGAGCGGCACCTGGTGGTCACGTGCGGTAGCACCGAGGCGATGATGGTGGCCATGATGACGGCCTGTAATCCCGGTGATCGGGTCATCGTCTTCTCGCCCTTCTACGAGAACTATGCGGCCGACGCCATCCTCTCCGGCGCCGAGCCCATCTATGTGCCCTTGCGCGCCCCGGATTTCCGGTACGATCCGGCCGATCTGGCCCGGGCCTTCGCCCAGAAGCCCAAGGCCATCATCGTCTGCAATCCGTCCAACCCCACGGGCAAGGTGTTCACGCGGGCGGAACTCGCCGAGATTCTCGCATTGGCCGAACAGTACGATGCCTTCGTCATCATGGACGAACCCTACGAGCACATCGTCTTTCCGCCGCACGAGCATGTGTACGCCGCCTCGCTGCCCGGAGCGATGGCCCGGACCATCACCTGCAACTCGCTCTCCAAGACCTACTCCATCACGGGGTGGCGACTGGGCTATGTGCACGCGGCGCCCGAGGTGATCGCCCAGGCGCGCAAGGTGCATGACTTCCTCACCGTAGGGGCGGCGGCCCCGCTTCAAGAGGCGGCTGTGGCCGGCCTGGAATTGCCGGACCGCTATTACGAGGAACTGCTCGAATCCTACACCGCCAAGCGGGATGTGTTCCTGGGGTACCTGCGCCAAACCGGTCTGGAATTCACCGAACCGCAGGGTGCGTACTACGTGCTGGTGAACATCGAGAGCCTGGGTTTTGGGACCGACTCCGCCGCGGCCGAATGGATGATCCGCGAGATCGGGGTGGCCGGTGTCCCGGGATCGAGTTTCTTCCGCGAACCGGAGCATCGGTTCATCCGGTTCCACTTCGCCAAGAAAGAGGAGACCCTGCGCGCGGCCGGTGAACGGTTGCTGCGTCTGAAGGAATTCGCCCAAAACCCTGAGGCTGTGCTCGAAAGCCGGCGGAGGCTCTCGCTGTGAAGCCATCACCCGCGTCGGAACGCTCGCTGCGTCTGGCACCCGACGGTGTCTCGGTGCTCATCCTCGATCAGACACTGCTGCCCCATGCGGTGAAGACGATCCGCTTGCGCACGCTGGATCAGGCGGCCCACGCCATCCGCACCATGCAGGTGCGCGGATCCAACCTCATCGGCGTGACGGCGGCGTATGGTCTGGCCCTGGCCCTTCGGGTGGACCCCTCGGACCGTGGCTTGGATTCGGCCTATGCGGTCTTGATCGAGACCCGGCCCACCGCGGTCAACCTGCGTTGGGCGCTGGACCTGATGCGGGAACACCTTCGAGGGATCCCGGTGGCTCGGCGGATCGAAGCCGCCTATGCCAAAGCCGCGGAACTCCTCGAGGACGATGTCGCCACCAACCGCGCCATCGGCGACCATGGGTTGGAGATCTTCCGCAAGCTCCTGGCCAAACGGCCCCCGGGTGAGCCTCTTCGGGTTCTGACCCACTGCAATGCCGGTCGGATCGCGACCCTCGACTGGGGAACCGCCACCGCGCCCATCTATCGCGCCCAGCAGGAGGGGTTGCCGATCCACGTCTGGGTCAGCGAAACGCGTCCCCGCAATCAAGGAGCGGCGTTGACCGCATGGGAGTTGGGGGGACGCCAGATTCCTCACACGTTGATCGCCGACAATGCCGCGGGCCACCTCATGCAGCACGGCTTGGTGGATGTGGTGATCGTGGGGGCCGACCGGGTGACAGCCCAGGGGGACGTCGCCAACAAGATCGGCACCTACCTGAAGGCGTTGGCCGCCCGAGAGCATGGCATCCCGTTCTATGTGGCGTTCGTGGGGGGCTCGGTGGATTGGAACCTGCTCGACGGTGTCCGCGACATTCCGATCGAACAGCGGTCGGCCCGGGAGGTGACCCACATCACCGGCATGACCGCCGCGGGAAAACGGGTCGAAGTGCGCCTGGCCCCCGAGGGCACGATCGCCCGGAACGACGGATTCGATGTGACCCCGGCCAAGCTCATCACGGGACTGATCACCGAGCGGGGCGTGTGCCGGGCCTCGGCGGCCGGATTGGCCAGACTCTTCGGCCGAGCCGCGGCTCAGCGGCGCTGAGGCGTGGCCCTCTGGGGTCGACACAGGGCGCTGCCCAGCGCCTCGCGGAGCGGGTCGTCGGTTTCGGATCCGAACCCCAGATGCAGGTGGCGGGTCCAGCCTTCGGCCCGGGCGAAGCGGCGCGACCACCGACCGACCTCGGCGTCGCCCTCATCCAGCGATATCAAATAGCTCTCCATGCCCTGAGAGACATCGAGCCACTCTTTCTGACTGGCGTGGCAGGCCAGGGCGGCGCGCTTCCGAGCATGCACCGAGGTGGTGTCCACGTAGAATTCGGGGCGGACCGGTTGCCGCAGCGGGCCTTGAAGGCCGTGGGGCAGGGAATGGTAGAGGGTCAGCGGTTGCAGCGTGGGCTTCCGGGCAGGGAGGCTCCGGTAATTCGGCATGCCTCGTGCGAAGGCCGCCGTGACCGCGATGCGGCAGGTCTCGGTGTGGTCTTCCATGTAATCCACCGGCGGGTGGGTCAGAATGATTGCGGGTTGGACCGATCGAACCAGCGCCGCCACCCGACGGAGGTTGGCCTCGGTGTAGAAAATGCACAGATCCGAGGCGATGGGCGGATGCCACTGGAACCCCATGCTCCGGCAGGAAGCCTTGGCCTCTTCAGAGCGGGTCTTGGCCGTGAGGCGGCGTGACAAGATCGAACTGCCGAGGTCGCCCTTGGACAGATTGCAGTAGTGGACATCCCAACCGCGATCCCGCAGCAACAGGAGAGTGCCCGCGGCGCGGAACTCGATGTCGTCGGGATGGGCGAACACGGCCAGCACGGAAGGCATGGCCAGAGGTTGCACGGCATGATCCGGTTCGACCAGCCCGGCCGCTCAGGCGTTGCGCCCGATCGGGCGATCAGGTCAGGGTTTGGGCTTCAATGCTTCGGTGAATCGGGCGTCGATGAAGACACTGCACCTCTATCTGCTCAGACAGGTGGCGGCCACTTTGGTGGTCACCGTCGGGGTGTTTGCGTTCGTCCTGCTGCTGGGGAATGTCCTGAAGGATGTGCTCGATCTGCTCGCGAGCCCCCGGACCACCGTGGGCCTGCTCTTCCAAGCGCTGGGGTTGCTGGTGCCCTTCGTCCTGTCCTTCGCGCTGCCCATCGGGATGCTCACCGCCTCGCTGCTCACCTTCGGCCGCCTGAGCGCGGATCAGGAACTGACCGCGATCCGGGCGGGGGGCATCAGCCTCGCTTCGGCGGTGGTGCCCGTGGTGGCGCTGTCGTTGGTGCTGTGCGGCGTGTGCTTCTGGTTCATCGGTGAAGTCGGCCCGCGCTCCCGGGTGGCCTTCAAGGAGTTGCGCGACTCGGTGCTGCGCAGTCAGGTGACGCAGGTTTTGCCGGAGGGCCGCTATCTGGAGCTCGGGTCGGTGACCTTGTATGTCCGCAAGGTCGAAGGCGACCAATTGCGGGATGTCCGGATTTTCGCTTTCAACACAAACGGGGTTTGCAACCTGGATCTCTTCGCCCCCGAAGCCGAACTGCAGCGGGACACCAACCGCTTTCCCGTGTCGGTGTTGCTGAGGAACTTCCAGGGCCTCGTCCTGATGGCGGGAGCCTGGCAGGGGATCTCCGCCGAATCCCGGGTAGAACCCATCCCGGGGTTCCGCCAGGCGAGGTTGGATCCACCCAAGCTCAGTGAATTGTCGATGAGGCAACTGCTCGACGAGCGGACCAAGCGGCGGGCTGAAGGGGTGGATGTGACCCCGATCGAGGTCCAGATCCACCGTCAGGCGGCCTTTTCGTTCGCCTGCCTGGGATTCACGCTGGTGGGTATCCCGCTGGGCATCCGGGCTCATCGTCGCGAGACCAACGTGGGTGTGGCCATGGCGCTGCTGCTGCTGCTGCTGTACTACTCTTTCATCATCGTGGCGCAGTCGCTCGACACCCAGCCCCGCCTGTATCCGCAATACCTCCTTTGGATTCCCAACCTGCTGTTCCAGGCCGTGGGCATCCACCTCATCCGCAAGGCCGACGGACGCGCCTGAGTCGGCGGTTCAGCTCGGATCGGTGGGCGGCACGGGAGGTTGGATCCGCATTCTGGGCTTGGGGCTCAAGTCGGGAGGCGATTTTGCCGATAGACCGCCGTCGACTATGCCTCAGTCCATCGTCACCGAAACCATTCCGTGTGCCGACCCCTCCCCATGGATCGACCCGCAGACCTCGACGCCGATGTTGTCCACGGGGCTGCTGGATGTCCCGATCCTGCTGAACCTGATCGATGACGCCGATCTGCTGGCCGAATTCTGCAGAGAAAGCCGCGGCCTGCTGGAGGAGATCGAATCGGCGGTGTTGGCCCTCGAACAAGACCCCGGCGACGCCGGCCCGATCGAAGCGGTGTTCCGAGCGTTCCACACGTTCAAAGGAGGCGCTGGATTCCTCAAGTTGGACCCCATCCACTGCCTGACCCACGATCTGGAGTCGGTGCTGGAGGTCATTCGCAGTGGTCGGCGATCCGTCGATCAGGAGATCATCGAACTCATTCTCGCCAGCGTGGATGTCCTGGGCGCCTTTTTGGCCGAGGTGGAATCCCAACTCAACGGCGTGGGTGCAGGTCGGCCGATCACTGTCGTCGGGCGCACCTTGCATCAGGCTCTGTTGCAGATCATCGACGCGTCCGAGGCTCCCACCCAGCCGTCCGAGACACCCCGACGGGGATCCTCCAACGGGGGGCGCTCTTTCGATCCGAGTCCGCATCAGCGAGTCCGTGACCGGATTCCGGTCTCGGCCCGCAGGTTGGAAGAACTGCTGACGCTGGTGGGCCGACTGCAACGCCAGTTGGCTCAGGAGTCTCACGACGGGCAAGCCCCCGCGCCGTCGCTGGCCGAGGGTCTCGCTGAACTCGAGCAGGGGGTGCGTTCGCTGTTCTGGATTCCGTGCGACCTGTTGTTCCAGCGGATGCACCGTGTGGTCCGGGATGCCTCGGTGAAGGTGGGCAAGCCGGTGCACCTCTCGACGCGCGGCGGTGAAACGCTGTTGGACCGACGATGGGAGCAGTTGTTGGCCGACTGCCTGATGCACTTGTTGCGGAACGCCATCGACCACGGCATCGAATCACCCAGTGTCCGTTGCGAGCACGGCAAGCCCCCGGTGGGTGAGGTCACTCTCGCCGCCGAGACCCGCGGCGACTTCTTGTATCTCGACGTGACCGATGACGGGGCGGGTATCGCCACCGCCAAGGTGTTGGACCGGGCCCGGCATCGAGGCCTGATCGGTCCTGAAGACACTCTGTCCGAGGAGCGGGCCCACCAGTTGATCTTCGAGCCCGGATTCTCCACCGCCGACTCGATCTCCGTTCTTTCTGGGCGTGGCGTAGGAATGGACGTGGTCCGGAGCAATATCGAAGCCCTCGGAGGCTCGGTTCAGATCCGATCCGAGGAGGGCCGCGGCACTCGATTCATCCTGCAGGTGCCTCTGACCGAAACGGAACGCTGAACCGAAGTCTCCGGTTGGCTTGTCTGAGACCGGGCTTAATCTTGGCTGAAACCGGAAACCCAACTCGCCCCCGGATTCCTCAAAGGAAAGGCCCAGGGATCGCCTGGGCCCGAATCTTCTACTAGCGAGGCGTGATTCAGGCGGGATGGATCCCGACAGCATCAGTCCCGACCGACACGACGTCAGTACTTCGGCACGGCCGGATCGATCTCGTCGGACCATCCGTTGATGCCGCCCTTCACGCTCTTGACGTACTTGAAGCCCTGCTCCCGCAGGAAGCGGAGGGCCTTCAGGGAGCGGACGCCGCTCTTGCAATGGATGTAGTACTGGACGTTCGGGTCCAAATCGGTGAACCGCTGGGGCAGGGTGCTCAACGGCACCAGAGGAACGCCAGCGATGCGGGCGATCTGCTGCTCATCGGGTTCCCGAACATCGATGACCTTGATCCCGAGCGACGGGGTATCGAGGGCTTTCTTCATCTCCTGCAGGCTCACCTCGTCGGGGTTGGCGCCGGGGTTCACCGGTTCGGGCTGGATGCCACAGAACATCTCGTAGTCGATGAGCTCGGTGACCGTGGGGTTCGGGCCGCAGACCGGGCACTTCGGATCCTTTCGGAGCTTGAGTTCCCGGAACTTCATGTCGAGCGCGTTGAAGAGCATCAGGCGGCCGATGAGCGAAGAACCCTTGCCCAAGGCCAGCTTGAGGATTTCGGTGGCTTGGATGCACCCGATGATGCCAGGCAGGACTCCCAGAACCCCACCCTCGGCGCAGCTGGGCACCATGCCGGGAGGCGGCGGCTCGGGATAGAGACAGCGATAGCAGGGTCCACCCAGATGCGGGGCGAAGACACTGGCCTGCCCTTCGAAGCGGAAGATCGAGCCGTAGACGTTGGGCTTCTTCAGCAGCACGCAGGCGTCGTTGGTCAGGTAGCGGGTCGGGAAATTGTCGGTGCCGTCGACGACGATGTCGTAGGGGCGGATCAGGTCGAAGGCGTTGTCGGCGGTGATCCGCGTCTTGTGGAGATCCACCTGGACATTCGGATTCAACGCCTGGATGGCCGCCTTGGCGGAGTCGGCCTTCGAGGTGCCGACATCGGCGTCGGAGTGGAGGATCTGGCGCTGCAGGTTCGAATAGTCGACGGTGTCGAAATCGACAATGCCGAGCCGGCCGATGCCCGCGGCTGCGAGGTACATGGCGATGGGCGACCCCAGTCCGCCGGCACCGATGCACAGAACGGAGGTGTTGCGGATCTTGCGCTGACCGGCCAGGCCGACTTCAGGGAGGATCAGATGGCGGGAGTATCGGCGGATCTCCTCGTTGGTGAGCTCGAACATACGAAAGGCCGAAAGGCTAGGGCGTCGACGCCCGTCGCGAAAGAAAAGTTTGGGGTTTGGGCACGGCGAGGACTCCGAGGAACTCCGCAAGGCCGAGGCGCAACCCGGGATGACTCGTGCTTCGGGAGAAACCGGACGCCGAAGGGAGGTCAGGAGGCGCGCTGGGCAGCCGCCCGGATGGCCTGAGCCGCCGCAACCGGATCGGCCGCCGCATAGATCGGGCGTCCGACGACCAGCCAACGGGCGCCTGCGGCCATGGCTTCAGCCGGTCCGAGCGTGCGCTTCTGGTCATCCGACTTTTCGGCACCGGTGCGGATGCCGGGGGTGACCAACTGGATGGAAGGCGGGAGGATTGCGCGGAGCGGCGTGATCTCGAGCGGTGAACACACCAACCCCCGCAAGCCGCTGGAGGCCGCCAGACGGGCCAGTCGTTCCACCTGTCGGGTGATGTCGGTTTCGCCGCCGAGTTCGGCCAGCGCCGCGGAGTCCATGCTGGTGAGGACGGTGACGCCCAGCACCAGGGGCGGGGTGCGCCCGAGACTGGCGGCGGTTTCCCGCGCGGCCGTCTCGGCAGCTTTCATCATGGCCGAGCCACCGGAGCAGTGCACGGTGAGCATCTGGACATCCAGGCGCACCGCCGCGGCCACGGCCTTGGCCACGGTGTTGGGGATGTCGTGGAACTTGAGGTCCAGGAAGACCGAAGCGCCCGTCTGACGGAGTTGGCGGACCAGATCGGGCCCCTCCGACACGAACAACTCCTTGCCGACCTTGAAGGCGCCCACATAGGGGGCGACCCGACGGGCGAGGTCGAGGGCTGCGGCTGCTGAGGGCAGGTCGAGAGCGACAATGATCGGCGAACTCACGGCGGGATTCAAACGGCAGGGATTGGACGAGGCGAATCCAAAACGCCGGATTGTTGTCGGACGCGAGCCCGACTCAGTGCCCACTGCCGCGCGTCTTGGCCGGAAGCCATGGCAGGAGCTTCTCGCGGAGCAGCAGGATTCGCCGGGGATTGCCGGGGGCCGACAGGTCGCCCTCGCGCAGGGAGGCGTCGGGGTGGTCCAGGGCGATGTCGAACAGCGTGTCGATGATGGCCAGATCGCTTTCTGGCAAAATCAGCTGGCTTCGCTCTTCGCTCGCATTGGATCTCTGCGCACGGCGGGCCAACTCCAGCAACAGGGCGCACGGTTCGAGGCAGGGGACCTCGGACTTGCCCGAGGGCGCTTCAGGGGGGCGATCACCGACCGTCCACAGGCGGCGACGGGTGCAGCAGCGCTCGTGGCAGCCGGCTCGGGCGACCTCTTCAGCCTCGGGCTCGTTGAGGGCCGAGACGTTGCGATACATGCCGGTCTGTCGATCGGCGTATTGCTGCCAAGGCACCGCGTTGGCCGTTCCGGATCGCGCCGCGTACCAATCGGCGAGCCCCCCGGGGATCAGGGAGTCGAGCGCGGCGTCGAGCGACTGGGGGTCGGTCGCCAGGTGAGCCCACCCTCTCATCAGATTCGGTGAAGCCTTGTTGGGGCGGAAGCGCCCGAGGTCATCGGTCTGGCTCAGGGTTCGGAGATCGGTCACCGAAATCACTCGCAGGCTCGAAGCGGCCAGGCCGACATCCTGACATGGCCGCACCTCGATTCCCCCCGGGACCCGGCTCAGCGATAACGGGCCGAATCGCAATTCGGTGGCTGCTGAAACGCATTCCCAAAGCGCGGATGCGGCGGGCGAAACGAAGGGGGTCATGACCGGGTCGGCGAGGCGAAACGGATCACTTGGCCTTGTGCGAATGCTCGAGGTGTTCCTTCAGCAGGTCGCGACCGAAATCGTTGTCGAAATCCCGCCATACCGCGTGAACGTGGTTGGCGTCGTTCTGGGTGGTGGCGTACTCGAGCAGGAAGGTCGGTCCATGCACGCGGTAATAGTGACGTTGCCCCCGCAGGACGGAACCCGCCCAGGCGAAGCGGATCTTGCCCCGGCCGGCCGTGTCGATCTTGGCGAGGTCGGTCACCGCCAGGTCGCCGCGAAGACGGCCGACGTATTCTTCGAGGATCCGATTGAGGAGCTTCTTCTGGGCCGCGGTCATCTCCGAATACGCCAAGCCCTGCGCCTTGCCCACATCGGCCGTCCGGTTGGCCACGGTCAGGATGTCGTCAGGGGCATTGGTCTGGATGAGGGCCTGTTTCTGTTGCGGAGAGCTCAGAGACGTCATCAAGTCACGGGCCAGGTCTTCCTCGGCGGCCAAGACCCTCAGGCCGGCGCGAGGCCCCTTGCGGACTTCGGCCGGATTGGTCCCCATGAACGACGGTGTTCCGGCGGCGAACTTGCCCTTCACGAGAGTGAAATTGAGGGACAGGTGGTGTCCCTCGAAGCGCCAGGCCCAGGTGCCCTGGGCGTCCGGGGTTCCGAAGATGCTCACGTGGTAGAGTTCCGGATCCCGCGGGAAGCGTCGATTGGGCCCCTCGAGTTCTTGGAGGATCTGTTCGAGGCTCATGATGGTGGTCGCCTTCGAGAATCCCCGGTTGCTCAACCCGCTTTGAAGCAGGGCGAAAGCCAGATGGCGCTGGGCGGGCTTGAGGGTGCCCAGGGTGATGCCCTTGCGGTCCTTGGGGATGAAATGCCAGTTCTCCCGTTCATCGGACTTGAACTCGAATGTGGCGACCGCCTTCTGGTCGTCGTTCAGGGCGGCCAGAAAATTGTTGGCCGCGGCCGTCATCTCCGTCTCGGGAGAAGCAATGACGCGCACGGCGGCCACGAGGGACACCAGAGACACGAGGGCCGTCTGCATGAATGGGAAGCGCATGGGATTGAGCAGAAAGGAGACTTGTCGGTGGATCAATCGGTTAATTGGCCCGATCAGTGTTCACGGCCTTCGGCCGGGGGTTCCGGAAGGAGATAGCTCAATCCGAGACCGATGGCGAACATCAGGCCTCCCACGATGGCCGCCGCCTTGGCCACGAACATCGGACCGGTGCCACCCAGGGCCGGGGCCAGCAGATTCGTGGTCAGAAAGGCCATCGACGTACCGATCATCCGCCCGCCGACATTCGTCGCGAAGCTTCCGCCGGTACCCCGCAAGTGGACGGGAAACACCTTCGGCAGGTATTCGCCCATGTAGCTGAATTGGGCGACGGTCAGAAAACCGGCCGCAAAAATGCCCCACTGGAAGAGTTCGGGCTGCTGATCAAAGAGCCACAAGTAGGTTAGGGGAAGAACCACCAGACCCGGGAATTGGAACAGTCGGAGCAGGGCGCCCCGGCTGATCGCCACCGCCAGCAACAGGGCCAGAGCGATCCGCCCACCCAGCCCGCCGAGTTCCTGCCAGAACTGGATGTCCTTCCCGCGGGTCTTCACCACGGTGTCCGGGATCTCCTGTTTCGCCCGATTGGCGCCGAGTTGGGCCAGCACCTTTTCCCGATCGATCACCGCCTTCTTGGCGGCGGGTTTGTCGCTCGTCAGGCTGGTCAAGCGGGTATCCAGCTCGGTGAATCGGTTCGTCAGCGTCACCAGTTTCGCTGATATCTCCGCGCGCTTGTCAGGAGGCGTGTTGGTGTCCGAAAGCGGCTTTGCCGTGGCCCGCATGGCGACCCGGAGTTTGGCCCGTTGACCCGCCAATTCCCTGAGACCGGGGGTTTCGGTGCTGGCTAGCTCGAACGCCGGGCGCACCGCATCGAGTTGGCGATTCAGCTCGGCCGCTTCGGCCTGGAGCGGGCGGAGGGCCTCCTGCTGCGGAGCCAGACTGGCCAGACCAGGAACGATCCGTGTCGGCGTCAACTGCAGCGCCCCGAACGCCACACCGTAGGCGCAGGCGGACAGAGCGGCCGTCGTCCACGTCACCCGTCGCAGCGAAGGCGAGAACAGCTCCGAAAACCGTGCCCGTTTGAGAGTGCCAGCGGCTTTTCGCTCGCGCCAAACCTGCGATTCCGGAACGAACGGCAGCAACAGCGCGATGGGAATCGCCGGCATCAGACCCGTGATCAGAGTGTATCTCCAATCGGCGTGGGCGTTGAAGGGTTCCGGCACCGGCAGCGCGGGGAAACTGGCCGCATTCTTCAGAATCCACCCATTCACCAGCGTCACAAACAAACCACCCACCGAGGCGAACGCCTGAGTCCAACCCAGAACCTTCTCCTTGCGGCCCTTGTCAGGAAACAGCTCGGCCAACCAGGTGATCGCCGCCACAAATTCCACGCAGACACCCACAAAAGTCGCGCAGCGGAAAAAGATGAACCATTCCAACGAGGTGCTGAAGGCTGCAGCCACAGGGGATAGCGAATACAGCGCGATGCTGAGCGCTAGAACCGTCTTGCGTCCCAAGCGGTCCGTCAGCCACCCCCCGATCAGCCCAAAAACCCCACCACAGAGGGCTGCGATCCAGAGAAGGCGTCCCACCCAGGTCGTCACATCCGGGTGGTTCGCGGGTAGTTGTAGAATCTCAGAGATGGCCGGAGCTGCGATCAAGGGCAGCAACAGCAACTCATAAGTATCGAACAGGAAGCCGATCGCAGCCACCACCAGCACCAGAACCGTGGTGAGGTTCCAAACACCCGCCTCACCTGAACCATTTTTCATACGTAGGCGTATCAACTACCCCCCAACACGCCTCCTCGCAACCACCAACTCGCAAACCAAACAAATAAAGTGACAGGTTCAAAGTTATTGACGCTGGGTTGGGTCAGGCTACGGTGCCTGCATGAGGTTGGCGCGGATCAAGGGGGATGCGGGTAGTTCGGCGGTGTACCATTGCATGTCGCGGGTGGT
>JACCEE010139159.1_pt1 | contig 20433 bp, 21 predicted proteins | sample 7449931 | NCBI WGS metagenome assembly JACCEE01 (sample SAMN15323457, study PRJNA562643) | freshwater metagenome | isolation source: river surface water | place: USA:Blue River Watershed | collected 2017-08-19 | reverse complement strand
CGCAGGACGCAAGGCTGGCGCGGGCGCATGGCATTCAACATGCTGTATGCCGCCGCAGCGCTGCTGCTGCTGGGCTATGTCGGATCGCGCTTCGTGCTCGAAGTGGTGCTGGGGCGCACATGAAGTACCTGCTGGTGCTGGCGGTGGTGCTGGTCGGCTTCTGGCTCTGGCGCCGGCGGCAAGCCGACCTGCCGCCGTCGCGCCCCGCGCCGCGCCCGACGGCACAGGCCGGGCTGATGGTGACCTGCCGCCACTGCGGCGTGCACCTGCCTGCCAGCGAAGCCATTGCCGACGCGCAGGGCCATTACTGCAGCGTCGAGCATCTGCGCCTGCAGCGCGCACAGGCGGGCCTGCGCCATGACTGAAAGCCAGCCGAGCTGGCAGGACGGCTGGCTGCTGCAGGCACGCGCCGCGCCCTCACCCAACTTCGGACCGCGACCGGCCGGCTGCAGCCTGGACCTGATCGTGCTGCATTCGATCAGCCTGCCACCCGGCCACTATGGCGGACCGGAAATCGAGCAACTGTTCGGCAACCGGCTCGACTGGGATGCCCACCCCTATTTCCAGCAGATCCGCGGCCTCGAGGTCTCCAGCCATTTCCTGATCCGGCGCGAAGGCGAACTGGTGCAGTTCGTCTCCTGCGAGCAGCGCGCCTGGCACGCCGGGCGCTCCTGCTGGCGCGGCCGCGACAACTGCAACGACGACTCGATCGGCATCGAGCTCGAGGGACTCGAAGGCGAGACCTTCGAGCCGGCGCAGTACCGCGCGCTGGCCTGGCTCTGCCAGGCGCTGGCCAGCCGCTACCCGATCGCCCATGTCGCGGGTCACGAGCATGTCGCGCCGGGCCGCAAGCAGGACCCCGGCGCGGGCTTCGACTGGCAGCGGTTGCACCGGGACCTGGGCTGGCCGGCCGGGTGTTTTCCGGCACCAACCCGGCCAGACGCATGAAAAATTGCGAGATTCGGGGCCTGCAGGGCTTGCATTTCGCCGCAACACTTTCATAATATAAAAGTCAGAGATTGTGTATGTGGCATTTCCACGTCCCGACCCGGGGCCAGCCCCGCTGCGGGCGCCCGTCCACCTGCCACGCCTTGGTTTCAGCGACGCCCTGCGTCCCCGGCCATTGCGCTGACTTGCCGGACCGGAATCGGACGGCACAACGTGCAAGCTGTTTCAGGAGAACATGCAAGATGGCGACTGCGAAGAAGGCCGCTCCGGCCAAGAAGGCTGCGGCGAAGACGCCCGAGCCGGCCGAACTGGCTGAGCCGGCAGTCTCGGCCGAGGTGGCGCCGGCCAGCAAGACGGCCCCCGCGAAAAAGGCAGCCAGGAAGACCCCCAGCCGCAAGACAGCCAAGCCCCCGCCTACGGCCGGACTCGTGGCGCTGACGCGCATCTCGCCGACCGCCGCCTGGCCCTTCCCGACCGGCAACCGGCCCTGAAAAAAAGCCCGAGGACGGATCGCTCCGGCTCGGGCTGCGGGAAAGGCGAACCGATCAGACCCGCGCGGTCATCAGTATCCAGCCGTCCTCGCTGTCGGTGACTTCCAGCGCCAGCCAGGGTGCGTAGGCTGCCTTGAGCTCATCGGCCTGGCGCTCCAGGATGCCTGCCAGCACCAGATGGCCGCCGGCCTTGACATGGCTGCACAGCAGCGGCGCGAGCACCCTGAGCGGCGTCGCCAGGATGTTGGCCAGCACCAGGTCGAACTCCCCCAGAGCCAGACCGGGCAATCCGGCCTGCAGCGCCACATGGTTGTTGGCGGCGTTGATCTGCGTCGATTCGACCGCTGCCGGATCGATGTCGACCGCGACGATCTCGGCTGCGCCATGCTTGGCCGCGCCGATCGCCAGGATGCCCGAACCGCAACCGTAGTCGAGCACGCGCTGCGCTGCCAGGTCACGCTGCGCGATCCAGCGCAGGCACATGCGCGTGGTCGGGTGCGTGCCGGTACCGAAGGCCAGGCCCGGATCGAGCCGGATCACCTGCTCGGCAGCGGCCGGCGGCTCGTGCCAGCTCGGCACGATCCAGAAGGTCGGCGTGATCTCGACCGGCGCGAACTGCGACTGCGTCAGCCGCACCCAGTCCTGGTCGGCGACCAGGCGCACGCCGATCACTTCGCAGCCGGCGAAGAAATCCTGCGGCAGCAGCAGCTCGGCGGCCTCGCGCGCCTGCTGCTCGTGCTGGAACAGCGCGACGACGCGCGAGCGGTTCCAGCCCCCCTTGGGTGCCGGCATGCCGGGCTCGCCGAACAGCGCCTGCTCGGCATCGGTCTGCGCGTCGGCATCCTCGACCGAGACGCTCAGCGCGTCGAGCGCATCGAGCGCGTCACCGAGTTCCTCGAGGCGCTCCTCGGGCGCCATCAATACGAGTTCGAACATCGGCTCAGCGCTTGTGCTGCTCGAGCCAGTGCTCGAGGTAGTGGATGTTGGTGCCACCGGCCTCGAAGCTGGCATCGACCATCAGCTCGCGGTGCAGCGGGACGTTGGTCTTGATGCCCTCGACCGCCACCTCGGACAGCGCGGTGCGCATGCGCGCAAGCGCCTGCTCGCGGGTGTCGCCGTGGACGATGATCTTGCCGATCATCGAGTCGTAGTTGGGCGGCACCAGGTAGTTGGCATAGACATGCGAATCCACGCGCACGCCCGGGCCACCCGGCATGTGCCAGGTCGTGACACGCCCCGGCGAAGGCGTGAACTTGAACGGGTCCTCGGCGTTGACGCGGCACTCGATCGCGTGGCCGCGCAGCTGGATCTGGCGCTGCGTGAACGGCAGCTTCTCGCCGGCGGCGACCAGGATCTGCGTGCGCACGATGTCGATGCCGGTGATGGCCTCGGTCACCGGATGCTCGACCTGCACGCGCGTGTTCATCTCGATGAAATAGAACTCGCCGTTCTCGTACAGGAACTCGAAGGTGCCGGCACCGCGGTAGCCGATCTTCTTGCAGGCGGAGGCGCAGCGCTCGCCGATCTTGTCGATCAGGTGGCGCGGGATACCCGGCGCCGGCGCTTCCTCGATCACCTTCTGGTGGCGACGCTGCATCGAGCAGTCGCGCTCGCCGAGATAGACCGCGTTGCGGTGCTGGTCGGCCAGCACCTGGATCTCGATGTGGCGCGGGTTCTGGAGGAACTTCTCCATGTACACGGCCGGGTTGTTGAACGCCGCGCCCGCCTCGGCCTTGGTGGTCTGCACCGCGTTCAGCAGCGCCGCCTCGGTGTGCACGACGCGCATGCCGCGGCCACCCCCGCCGCGAGCGGCCTTGATGATCACGGGGTAGCCGATCGCCTTGGCGATGCGCTTGATCTCGACCGGATCCTCGGGCAGCTCACCCTCGGAACCCGGCACGCAGGGCACGCCCGCCTTGATCATGGCCTGCTTGGCCGAGACCTTGTCGCCCATGATGCGGATCGACTCAGGCGTCGGACCGATGAACTTGAAGCCGCTCTGCTCGACGCGCTCGGCGAAGTCGGCGTTCTCGGACAGGAAGCCGTAACCCGGGTGGATGGCCTCGGCGTCGGTCACCTCGGCGGCCGAGATGATGGCCGGCATGCTCAGGTAGCTCTGCGCCGAAGCGGCCGGGCCGATGCAGACCGCCTCGTCGGCGAGCTTGACATACTTGGCCTCGCGGTCGGCCTCGGAATAGACGACGACCGACTTGATGCCCATCTCGCGGCAGGCGCGCTGCACGCGCAACGCGATCTCGCCGCGGTTGGCGATCAGGATTTTCTTGAACATGGCTGAGCCCTTATTCGAGCACGAACAGCGGCTGTCCGTATTCGACAGCCTGGCCGTTTTCGACCAGAATCTGCGTCACGGTGCCGCTCTTGTCGGCTTCGATCTCGTTCATGATCTTCATGGCCTCGACGATGCAGATCGCATCGCCTTCCTTGACCTGGCTGCCGACGTCAGCGAACGACTTGGCGCCCGGGCTGGCGGCGCGGTAGAAAGTGCCCACCATGGGAGACTTGACCACATGGCCCTTGACAGCCTCGGCCGGTGCCGCAGCCGGCGCTGCCGGTACCGGTGCCGGTGCCGCAACGGGCGCGACGACCGCCATCTGGGGCGCTGCCACGGGCATGGCGCTGACGGGGGCGCTCTTGACGATGCGAACCTTGCCCTCGGCCTCGGTGATTTCGAGTTCGGACACGTTCGATTCCGACACCAGGTCGATCAGGGTCTTGAGTTTGCGCAGATCCATATTCACTCCAAGATGTGCACCTAAAATGCACCGAAATTTCCACAACGACGTGAAATTGGGTCTGAATATACACGATCCGGCACAAGGGCCATGCATTCGAACTGTGGTATGGCAGGGGAAATCCGGCACGGAAATGCAAAAAACAGGAAGACAAAATGGCTGAAGATGCAGTCATTCCTGTCACAGAAATGCCGGGACTGGCACGTACGCTGGTATCCGCCGGCAAACTGTCGCAGCTGGCAGCCAGCACGCTGTACGCCCGTGCCATCAAGAACAGGACCAGCTTCATCGCCGAACTGACCGGCAGCGGTGCGGTCTCGGCAGCGGACCTGGCGCATCTGCTGTCGCAAGCGTTTGCCTGCCCGCTACTCGACATCGACGCGCTCGACCCGCAACGTCTGCCGCGCCTGCTCGACAGCCGGACCTGCCTGCAGTACCGCCTGCTGCCGCTGGGCCGGCGCGGCAACCGCCTGTGCATCGCCACCGCCGACCCGACCGACCAGCAGGCCGCCGAGAAAGTCAAGTTCGCGACCCAGCTCGGCATCGACTGGATCGTGGCCGAATTCGACAAGCTCGGGCGCGTGGTCGAGGCCAGTGCGGCCAGCGCCACTGACAGCATCGAGCAGATCATCGGCGGCGACTTCGAGCTCGAGTCCCGGGTCGAGCTGACCGGGGCGGAAGGCGCGGCCAAGATGGAGCAGGAAATCGAGGATGCGCCTATCGTGCGCTTCCTGCACAAGATGCTGCTCGATGCCTACAGCAAGCGCGCCTCCGACCTGCATTTCGAGCCCTACGAGCACAGCTACCGGGTGCGCTTCCGGATCGATGGCGAACTGCACGAGATCGCCTCGCCGCCGGTCGCCATCCGCGACAAGCTGGCTTCGCGCATCAAGGTGATCTCGAAACTCGACATCTCCGAGAAACGCGTGCCGCAGGACGGCCGCATGAAGCTCAAGGTCGGCCCGGACAAGGTGATCGATTTTCGCGTCAGCACGCTGCCGACGCTGTTCGGCGAGAAGGTCGTGATCCGCATCCTGGACCCCAGCAGCGCGCAGATGGGCATCGATGCGCTCGGCTACGAGCCCGAAGACAAGCAGAAGCTGCTCGAAGCCATCACCCGCCCCTACGGCATGGTGCTGGTGACCGGGCCGACCGGCTCGGGCAAGACCGTCTCGCTCTACACCTGCCTCAACATCCTGAACCAGCCCGGCGTCAACATCTCGACTGCCGAGGACCCTTCCGAGATCAACCTGCCCGGCGTCAACCAGGTCAACGTCAACGAGAAGGCCGGACTGACCTTTGCCGCCGCGCTGCGCGCCTTCCTGCGCCAGGACCCGGACATCATCATGGTCGGCGAGATCCGCGACCTGGAGACCGCCGACATCGCGATCAAGGCCGCGCAGACCGGCCACCTGGTGCTGTCCACCTTGCACACCAACGATGCCCCGAGCACGCTGTCGCGCCTGCTCAACATGGGGGTGGCGCCGTTCAACATCGCGTCGAGCGTCAACCTGGTCACGGCGCAGCGGCTGGTGCGCAGGCTCTGCCCGAACTGCAAGGCCGCCGTCGATCTGCCCCGGCAGGCCCTGCTCGACGCCGGCTTCAAGGCCGGTGAACTCGACGGCAGCTGGAAGCCCTACCGCGCGGTGGGCTGCAAGGACTGCCACAACGGTTACCGGGGCCGGGTCGGCATCTACCAGCTGATGCAGATCAGCGAGGCGATGCAGATGATCATCCTGTCCAATGGCAGCGGGCTCGAGATCGGGCGCCAGGCCCGGACCGAAGGCGTGCCGAGCCTGCGCGAATCCGGCTTGCGCAAGGTTAAACTGGGTGTCACATCGCTGGAGGAAGTGCTGGCCTGCACCAAGGACTGAAGTGCTGCGCGGCGAGTCAAGAAAAACAGGGGGAAACCATGGCCACAGCCGGCAAGCTCAGGGAGCATGTCTTCGAGTGGGAAGGCAGGGACCGCAGCGGCAAGGCGGTGCGCGGCGAGACGCGTGCCGTGAGCGAGAACCTGGTCATGACCGCGCTGCGGCGCCAGGGCATAGCTCCGCTCAAGGTCAGGAAGCGGCGCATGTCGGGCGGCAAAGCCATACGCCCGAAGGACATCGCGATCTTCACGCGCCAGCTAGCGACCATGATGAAGGCGGGCGTGCCGCTGCTGCAGGCCTTCGACATCGTCGGCCGCGGCAACCCGAATCCCAATGTGAGCCGCCTGCTCAACGAGGTGCGCACCGACGTCGAGACCGGCACCTCGCTCAGCGGCGCGTTCCGCAAGCATCCGCTGCGCTTCAACGCGCTCTACTGCAACCTGGTCGAGGCCGGCGAGGCCGCCGGCATCCTGGAGGACATCCTGGACCGGCTCTCGGTCTATCTGGAGAAGTCCGAGGCGATCAAGAGCAAGGTCAAGTCGGCGCTGATGTATCCGACCGCGGTGATCGTGGTCGCCTTCGTCGTCGTCGCGGTGATCATGATCTTCGTGATCCCGGCCTTCAAGGAGGTGTTCTCATCGTTCGGCGCCGACCTGCCGGGGCCGACGCTGTTCGTGATCGCGATGAGCGAATTCTTCGTCGCCTGGTGGTGGCTGGTCTTCGGTGTGCTGGGCGGCGGCGGCTATTTCTTCCTGCAGTCCTGGCGCCGCAGCGAGAAAGTGCAGCGCGTGATGGACCGGGTGCAGCTCAGGCTGCCCATCTTCGGCACCCTGGTCGAGAAGTCGGCGGTCGCGCGCTGGACGCGCACGCTGGCGACCATGTTCGCCGCCGGCGTGCCGCTGGTCGAGGCGCTGGATTCGGTCGGCGGCGCTGCGGGCAATTCGGTCTATGCCGACGCCACGCTCAGGATACAGCAGGAGGTCTCGACCGGCACCAGCCTGACGCAGGCCATGACCAACACCCGGATCTTCCCGTCGATGGTGCTGCAGATGTGCGCGATCGGCGAGGAGTCGGGTTCGATCGACCACATGCTGGGCAAGGCGGCCGACTTCTACGAGCAGGAGGTCGATGACATGGTCGCCGGCCTGTCGAGCCTGATGGAGCCCATCATCATCGTGCTGCTGGGATCGATCATCGGCGGCATCGTGGTCTCGATGTACCTGCCGATCTTCAAGCTCGGGCAGGTGGTGTGAGCTTGGATCGAGGCTGGGGCGAGGCCGATCGCCTCATGCCGTCCGCTGCGCGGCCAGAAGTCGGCTCACGGCCCCACCCCAGCCTCGGTCTGTGAATCTTCCGGCCCGGCTCAGGCCGATTGCATGCGTTCCAGGTACTGGCGCTTGGCCTGCAGATCGGCGTGGGTATCGACGAAGCGCAGGGCGATGGCGCGGAACTCCTCGTGGATGGCGAGGAAGGCATCGACCATGTCGGGGTCGAAATGCCTGCCGCGGCCCTCGGCGATGATGGCCATCGCCTGCTCGTGCGGCATGCCTTCCTTGTAGATGCGGCGGCTGATGAGCGCGTCATAGACATCGGCGAGCGCCATCATGCGCGCCGACAACGGGATGGCCTCGCCCTTGAGGCCCTCGGGATAGCCGGAGCCGTCCCATTTCTCCTGGTGGCTGTAGGCGATCTCCTTGGCCAGCGTGAGGAAATCGACCGACATGCCGAGCTGGCGCTCGGCGGATTGGATCGCGTCGCGCCCGAGCGTGGTGTGCGTCTTCATGAGCTCGAACTCCTCGGGCGTGAGCTTGCCCGGCTTGAGCAGGATGCGGTCCGGGATACCGACCTTGCCGATGTCGTGCAGCGGCGCCGACTTGAACAGCATGGCCACGTAGCGGTCGTCGAGCAAGGCCGCGAAGCGGGGCTGCTCGCGCAGCTTCAGCGCCAGCGCCCTGACATAGTGCTGGGTGCGGCGGATATGGTTGCCGGTGTCGGAGTCGCGCGTCTCGGCCAGCGAGGCCATGACCAGGATGGTCACGTCCTGGATCGCGACGACCTCGGCGGTGCGCTTGCCGACCTCGCGCTCCAGGAACTCGGCCTTGTCGCGCAGGAAATCGGCGCTGGCCTTGAGCACCAGGTGGTTGCGCACGCGCGCCATCACGATCGGCGGGCTGATCGGCTTGGTGATGTAGTCCACCGCTCCGAGGTCGAGCCCCAGCTTCTCGTCCTCGACGCCGCTCCTGGCGGTCAGGAAGATGACCGGGATGTCGCGCGTGGCCGGATCGGCCTTGAGCCGGCGGCAGACCTCATGGCCGTCCATGCCCGGCATCATGATGTCGAGCAGGATCAGATCCGGCGCGGGCCTGGCCTGCGCGATGCGCAAGGCCTTCTCGCCGTCGATCGCGGCCTTGACCTTGTACTCGTCGCGCAGCAGGCCCGTCATGAGCGAGAGATTGGCCGGCGTGTCATCGACGACCAGGATGGTGGCGGGCTGCGGCTTGTGTTCGGTTGGCATCACGGACCAAGTGTAGGGGGATTCCCGTGCGCCTGGCTGCGTTACAGTCGCAAGACACCGCCTGGCCGATGCCGCCCGTCTCCCGGGAAGCATCGCAATGAAGAAATCTCAAAGGGAAAACAATTGCTCGACCTCCTGACAGGAATCCGGGACTGGTGGCTGGCCGGCCTGTTCGGCCTGCTGATCGGCAGCTTCCTCAACGTCGTGATCCACCGCCTGCCGCTGATGCTGGAGCAGCGCTGGGCGCGCGAGTGCGCCGAGCTCGGCGGCCAGGAGCTGCCCGAGGCGCCGCTGGACCTGGCGCAGCCGCGCTCGTGCTGCCCGTCCTGCGGCACGCCGATACGCTGGTACCAGAACATCCCGCTGCTGAGCTTCGCGCTGCTGCGCGGCCGCTGTGCCAGCTGCCGCAGCCCGATCAGCTGGCGCTATCCGCTGGTCGAGGCGCTGACCGGCGCGCTGTTCGCCTGGGTGGTCATGCGCCATGGCAGCGGGATGGCGGGTCTGGCGGCTTGCGCATTGGCGGCGGCACTGGTCGCGCTGGCCTTCATCGACTGGGACACGACGCTGCTGCCCGATGACATCACGCTGCCGCTGATCTGGTCGGGCCTGATCGCCGCCGAGCTGGGCTGGAGCGGCGCCAGCCTGGCCGATGCGCTGTGGGGCGCGGTCGCCGGCTACCTCTCGCTCTGGCTGGTCAACCGCGGCTATGCGCTGGTGCGCCACGAGGACGGCATGGGCAACGGCGACTTCAAGCTGCTCGCGGCGCTCGGCGCCTGGTTAGGCTGGCAGGCGCTGCTGCCGATCCTGCTGCTGGCCTCGGTCAGCGGCGCGGTGGTCGGCATAGTGCTCAAGCTCGCCGGGCAGCTGCGCGACGGCCGCTATGTGCCGTTCGGCCCCTTCCTGGTGCTGGGCGGCTTCTGGGCCCTGCTGTTCGGGCCCGATTTCCTGCAATGGATACAGCCATGACAACGAATATCCGGTTGGGCCTGACCGGCGGCATAGGCAGCGGCAAGAGCACGGTCGCCGCCATGCTGGCCAGGCTCGGCGCCGAACTGATCGACGCCGACGCCATCTCGCGCGCCAGCACCGCAGCCGGCGGCAGCGCGATTGCCGCGCTGCGCGCGGCCTTCGGCGACGACTTCGTCACGAGCGAAGGTGCGCTGGACCGCGACCGCATGCGCGCGCTGGTCTTCTCCGACCCGGGCGCCAAGGCCAGGCTGGAAGCCATCATCCACCCGCTGGTCAGGGCCGAGATCGACCGCCGCGTCCGCGGCGCGGCGGGGAGCGTGGTGCTGGATCTGCCGCTGCTGGCCGAGTCGCCCGCCTGGCGCGAGCGCTGCGACCTGGTCTGGGTCGTTGACTGCGACCCCGAGACCCAGATCCGGCGCGTGATGAACCGCAACGGCTGGCCGCGTGCGCAGGTCGAGGCCGTGCTGGCGGCGCAGGCCAGCCGCGCGCAGCGGCTCGCGATTGCCGACTGCGTGATCGGCAATGACGGCGTGACGCTGGCCGAACTCGAGTCCCAGGTCGGCCGGTGCTGGGGCGAGTTGCGCGATCGATTCGGACTATGATCGGCTGTTCTGTCCGAATGACGACGGCGTCCAGTGATTCTCTACGAGTACCCTTTCAACGAACGCATACGCACCTACCTGCGACTGGAGCATCTGCTGCGCCGGCTCGGTGAACTGGTTCTGCGCGAGCAGGCGATCGATCACCATTATGCGATCCAGACGCTGTTCGAGCTGCTGGACGTGGGCTCGCGCTCCGACCTCAAGTCCGAGCTGATGAAGGAGATCGAGCGCCACAAGCAGCTGCTCAACGGCTACCGGGACAACCCAGCCATCCTGCAGGAAGCGCTCGACGATTTCATCGCCCGGCTCGACGCCTGCTTCGAAGCGCTCAACGCCGACTCCGGCCGGTTCGGCAACAGCCTGACCGGGAACGACTGGCTGATGACAGTGCGCAACCGCATGGGCATCCCGGGTGGCACCTGCGAGTTCGACCTGCCCAGCTACCACGAGTGGCTGCACCGGTCGCCCGAAGCGCGCCAGCGCGACCTGGCGCAATGGGCGACCGAGTTCGTGACGCTGCACAATGCGCTGGCCATGCTGCTGAAGCTGCTGCGCGACAGCGGCATGCCGCAGAAGGTCGTCACCACGGCCGGGCAGTACCAGCAGAACCTGCCGCAGGGGCGCAGCTACCAGCTGCTGCGCCTGCGGCTCAATGCGGCGAGCGGACTGGTGCCCGAGATCAGCGGCAACCGGCTGCAGTTCTCGATCCGGCTGCTGCGGCGCGGCGAGGACGGACGGCTGCAGCTCACGAGCGCCGACATGCCGCTCGAAGTGACCCTCTGCGCCTGAAGGACTGTGCCATGAGCGAGAACAAGCCGGCCGCTTTCGAGGCCAGGACGGTGAAGTGCCCGGCCTGTGGCGGCCCCAGCCGCTACGCGCCCGACAACCGCTACCGCCCATTCTGCTGCGAGCGCTGCAAGAACCTCGACCTGGGCGCCTGGGCCAGCGAGGAGTTCCGCGTCCCGAGCGCGCCGCTGCCGGCGTCCGACGACGGGCAGCACTGATCAGCGCTGGCGGGCAGCCTGGTCGGCCTCCTGCTGCAGCCATTCCAGCACCGGCACGGTGCCGGGCAGCACCGGCTCGACCGTCACCGGCAGGCTCTGCCAGGCGAACTGCTGGCCCTCGTGCATCTGCAAGTCGCCCTCCCAGTCATGGACCTTGCAGAAGTTCAGCCGCACCAGCGCGTGCGGGTAGTCAACCAGTTTCTCGTGCCAGGGCTGGGCCGCGCCGATGGTGACGCCGATCTCCTCCTGCAGCTCGCGCCGCAGCGCCTGCGCCACGCTCTCGCCGGCTTCGAGCTTGCCGCCCGGGAACTCCCAGTAGCCCGCATAGACCTTGCCGGGCGGTCGTGTCGTCAGCAGGAAGCGTCCCTGCGCGTCGATCAGCACCCCGACCGCGACCTCGGTGACGGGACGGTCAGCCCCACCCTCGCGCGGCCGCTCGCCGTCGGCCACCAGCAGGCCGCTCATGGCCGGACTCCGGTCGGAGCAGCGCGGTCGCCCGCGTAGTGGCGCGCGAACTGGCTGGCCACGCGGCCGCTGCGCGAGCCACGCTCGAGCGCCCAGACCAGCGCCTGCGGACGCGCCGCATCGAACTCGGAATCGGGCACGCCATGGAAGGACAGCCACTGCCAGACCACGCTCAGGTACTCGTCCTGGCTGAAAGGGTAGAAACTGACCCAGAGCCCGAAGCGCTCGGACAGCGAGATCTTCTCCTCGACCGCCTCGCCCGGGTGCAGCTCGCCGTCCTCGCCATGGCGGGCGCCGAGGTTGTCCTTCATCGTCTCGGGCAGCAGGTGGCGCCGGTTGCTGGTCGCGTAGATCAGCAGGTTGTCGCTGGCGGCCGAGACGCTGCCGTCCAGGATCGACTTGAGCGCCTTGTAGCCGGGCTCGCCGCTCTCGAAGCTGAGGTCGTCGGCAAAGACGATGAACTTCTCGGGCCGGTCCGCCACCAGCTCGACGATGTCGGGCAGGTCGACCAAGTCCTCCTTGTCGACCTCGATCAGGCGCAGGCCCTGCGGCGCGTAGGCGTTCAGGCAGGCCTTGATCAGCGAGCTCTTGCCCGTGCCGCGCGCGCCGGTCAGCAGCACGTTGTTGGCCGGCAGGCCTTGCACGAAATGCCCGGTGTTGCGCTCGATCTTCTCCTTCTGCGGCTCGATCTCCTGCAGGTCGGCCAGCGCGATGGTCGAGACATGGCGCACCGGCTCCAGCCGGCCATGGCCGCCGCGCTTGCGGTAGCGGAAGGCCACCGAGGCCTGCCAGTCCGGCTCGCTCAGCGGCTGCGGCAGCACCGCCTCGATGCGCTCGATCAGGGATTCGGCCCGCTGCAGCAGGCGCTCGAAGGCTTCGTTCATGGGCTCAGCTGCGGTAGTCGGCGTTGATCGTCACGTAGTCGTGGCTGAAGTCGCAGGTCCAGACCGTCTCGGCGGCATCGCCGCGGCCCAGGCCGACGCGGATGGTGATCTCGCTTTGCGCCATCACGCGCGCGCCATCCTCCTCGCGGTACTCGGCGCGGCGGCCGCCCTGGCTGACCACATGCACGTCGTCGAGGTGCAGCTCGATCAGGCCCTGGTCGAGGTCGGGAATGCCGGCATAGCCGACCGCCGCCAGGATGCGGCCCAGGTTCGGATCGCTGGCGAAGAAGGCGGTCTTGACCAGCGGCGAATGCGCGATCGCATACGCCACCTTCAGGCATTCGTCGCTGCTCTGGCCGCCCTCGACGCGCACCGCGATGAACTTGGTCGCGCCCTCGCCGTCGCGCACGATCGCATGCGCCAGCGTGCGCGCGACCTCGGTCATCGCGGCCAGCAGCGCCTGGCCGTCTGTGCTGGCCAGATCGGTGACCGGCGTGTTGCCGGCCTGGCCGCTGGCGATGACGACGAAGCTGTCATTGGTCGAGGTGTCGCCATCGACGGTCACGCGGTTGAACGAGGCATCGGCCAGCCGCCGGGCCAGCTCGGGCAGCAGCGCGGCATCGACTGCGGCGTCGGTGGCCAGGAAACCGAGCATGGTCGCCATGTTCGGGCGGATCATGCCGGCGCCCTTGGAGATGCCGGTGATCGTGACGGTCCGGCCCCCGACCTGCGCCTGGCGGCTGGCGGCCTTCGGGACCGTGTCGGTGGTCATGATACCCTCGGCGGCCTTGAGCCAGTGGTGGGCTTGCGCGTCGGCCAGCGCGGCCGGCAGGCCGGCGATGATGCGGTCCACCGGCAGCGGCTCCATGATGACGCCGGTCGAGAACGGCAGGATCTGCTCGGGCGAGACGCCGAGCTCGCGCGCCAGCGCGATGCAGGTCGCGCGCGCATCGACCAGACCCGGCGCGCCGGTGCCGGCGTTGGCGTTGCCGGTGTTGATCACCATGGCGCGGATGCCATGGCCGGCGGCCAGATGCTCTCGGCAGACCTGCACCGGAGCGGCGCAGTAGCGGTTCTGCGTGAACACGCCGCCGACCGCAGCCCCCGCGTCGAGCAGGAAGACGGTCAGGTCCTTGCGATGGGCCTTGCGCACGCCGGCTTCGGCAACGCCGATCCTGACGCCCGCGACGGGCAGGAGGCTTGCGGCCTCGGGTGCGGTCCAGTTGACTGCCATGCTTGACTCCGATCTGGAAAAAGATGAGTCCGCAGGCCGGCTGGCCCGGGACGGAATTGCGATTCTAGGCAGGCTCAGCGCCCGGCGTTGAGCAGGTCGCGGGTGCGGATCGCCTCGGCGCGCGCGGCCTGCGCGAAGTCAGTGCCGGCGCTGGCGTAGAGCACCGCGCGCGAGGAATTGACGATCACGGCGCCGGTCGTGGCGCCACCCTCGCCGCGCCAGCCGGCCTGCACCGTGGCCCGGGCGTCGCCGCCCTGCGCGCCGACGCCCGGAATCAGCAGCGGCAGCGTGGGCGCGAGCTCGCGCACGCGGCGGATCTCGTCAGGGTAGGTCGCGCCGACCACCAGACCCATCTGGCCGTTGAGGTTCCAGGGGCCCTGCGCCAGGCGGGCGAGATGCTCGAACAGGCGCGGCTGGCCATCGACGTCGGCCAGGCGCTGGAACTGGAAGTCGTCGCCGCCGGGGTTGGAGGTGCGGCAGAGCAGGAAGACGCCCTTGCCGGGGTAGCGCAGATAGGGCTGGACGGTGTCGAAGCCCATGAAGGGCGACAAGGTCACTGCGTCGGCGCCGTAGCGCTCGAAGGCTTCCCGCGCGTACTGCTCGGCGGTGCTGCCGATGTCGCCGCGCTTGGCGTCGAGGATGATGGGCACCTGCGGCGCACGCACGCGCATGTGCGCCATCAGGCGCTCGAGCTGGTCCTCGGCGCGGTGCGCGGCGAAGTAGGCGATCTGCGGCTTGAAGGCGATCACCAGGTCGGCGGTCGCATCGACTATTGCGGCGCAGAAGTCGTAGATGCGCGCGGGATCGTCGCGCCAGTGATGGGGAAACTTGGCCGGCTCGGGATCCAGGCCGACGCAGAGCATGGACTGGTTCTGGCGCTCGGCCGCGCTCAGCATGTCGATGAAGTTCATGCGCCCGATTGTAGAGACGCCCATCCCGGGTCGGAAGCTGTGCTCGCGCGGCGGGCCTGGGCACAGGCGCTAAACTGCCGTATCCACCGTACCTGCCCTGCCCCATGTGCCAACTGCTCGGACTCAACTGCGCCACACCGACCGACGCGCGCTTCAGCTTCACCGGATTCAGCCAGCGCGGCGGCAAGACCGACCACCATGCCGACGGCTGGGGCATCGCATTCTTCGAGGGCAAGGGACTGCGCCTGTTCGTGGACCACGAGAGCGCCGCTTCGTCGCCGGTGGCCGGCTTCCTGCGCCACTATCCGCTCAAGAGCACCAACGTCATCGCCCATGTGCGCAAGGCCACGGTCGGCCAGGTGAGCCTGGAGAACGCGCACCCGTTCACGCGCGAGCTCTGGGGCCGGCACTGGGTGTTCGCGCACAACGGCGACCTGAAGGACTACCAGCCGCGCCTGCACGCCCATTTCCAGCCGGTCGGCGACACCGACAGCGAACGCGCTTTCTGCTGGATCATGCAGGAGCTGGCCAAGTCGCACGCCGGCGTACCCAGCGTGGCCGAACTCACGCTGACGCTGCAGGAGCTGGTGCCGCAGGTCAGGCGCTTCGGCAGCTTCAACTTCCTGCTCTCGAACGGCGAGGCGCTGTGGGCGCATTGCAGCACCAGGCTGCATTACCTGGTGCGCCAGCATCCCTTCCACCAGGCCACGCTGATGGACCAGGACTGGACGGTCGATTTCGCCCAGATCAACCAGCCGGGCGACCGCGCCGCGGTCATCGTCACCCAGCCTCTGACCCGGGACGAGGACTGGATCGCCTTCGAGCCCGACGAGCTCAAGGTCTTCGTCGATGGGGTGCCGGCCTGAGCGCGGGGCTTCAGGCCAGCGCAGTTTCGAGCGCGTCGAGGTAGAGCGCTGCCACGTCGCAGCCGGTCTGGTCGGCGATCTCCTGGAAGCAGGTCGGGCTGGTGACGTTGATCTCGGTCAGGTGCTCGCCGATGATGTCGAGCCCCACCAGCAGCAGGCCGCGCGCGAGCAGCACGGGGCCGAGCGCCTCGGCGATCTGGCGGTCGCGGTCCGAGAGCGGCTGCGCCACGCCCTTGCCGCCGGCAGCCAGGTTGCCACGGATCTCGCTGCCCTGCGGGATGCGCGCCAGGCAGTAGGGCACGGGCTTGCCGCCGATCAGCAGCACGCGCTTGTCGCCCTGCGCGATGCCAGGCAGGAACTTCTGCACCATCAGCGTCTGTGCGCCATGGCGATTCAGCGTCTCGGTGATGCTGCCCAGGTTGAGGCCGTCGGGTCCGACGCGGAAGATGCCCATGCCGCCCATGCCGTCGAGCGGTTTCAGGATGATGTCGCCATGCTCGGCGTGGAAGCGGCGCACGTCGGCCTCGTCGCGCGTGACCAGCGTCGGCGCGATGAACTCCGGAAACTCCATGATGGCGAGCTTTTCCGGGTGGTTGCGCAGCGCGGCCGGATCATTGAAGACGCGCGCGCCCTCGCGCTGCGCCTGTCCGAGCAGATGCGTGGCGTAGAAATACTCGCTGTCGAACGGCGGGTCCTTGCGCATCAGCACGGCATCGACCTCGGCCAGCACCTGGGGCCGCTCATCGGGCGCCTGCTGCGCGGCGATGAACCAGTCGGCATCGCCGGTCAGCGTGATGTCGCGCACGAAGGCGGTGACACGGCCGCCACGCTGCCACATCAGGTCCCTGGGCTGGCAGGCCATCAGCTGATGGCCGCGGCGCTGCGCCTCGCGCATCATGGCGAAGGTGCTGTCCTTGGCGATCTTGAACGATTCGAGCGGATCGGCGACGAAGAGTATTTTCATAAGCTTGGCGGGACAGCCCGTCGCCTGGCGACGGGCTGTCCCCAACACAATTAGATTTCGATCTTGGAACCCAACTCGACCACCGCGTTGCTGGGCAGGTTGAGGAACTCGGCTGCGGCGCTGGCATTGTGGTGCATGGAGGCGAACAGCTTCTCGCGCCACTGCGACATGCCGCCACCTATGGTCGGAATCACGATGTCGCGCGACAGGAAGTAGCTCGTGCTCATCGGATCGAGCGCGACGCCGCGGCCCTTGAGCTGCTCGAGCGCCTTGGGCAGGTCGGGGTCGTTCTTGAAGCCGTAGTTGACGCTGACCTGCCAGGCGTCATGGCCGAGCGGCTCGATCTCCAGGCGCTTGTCCATGCCGATCCAGGGCACGGGATGGTTGCGCACGGTCACGAACAGGTTGTGCTCGTGCAGCACCTTGTTGTGCTTGAGGTTGTGCAGCAGCGCGTTGGGAACGATGCCGGGCTGCGCGGTCAGGAACACCGCCGTGCCTTCGACGCGCGCGGGCGGGCTGATGAAGACGGCATCGAGGAAGCCGCCGAGGTCGAGCGCATCGGTCTTGAGCGACTCGTTGAGCAGGCGCCGGCCTTCATGCCAGGTCGTCATCAGCAGGAAGATCGCCGCGCCGATCAGCAGCGGGAACCAGCCGCCATCGGCCAGCTTGAGCAGGTTGGAGCTGAAGAAGGCCAGGTCGATGACGAAGAAGAAGCCGGTCGCGCCGACGCACAGCAGCCAGTGGTAGCCCCAGCCGTAGCGGATCACGAAGAAGGTCAGCACGGTCGTGATCAGCATGTCGAGGGTGACCGCGATGCCGTAGGCGGCAGCCAGGTTGCTCGAAGACTTGAACAGCGCGACCGCCAGCACGATGGCGACGAACAATCCCCAGTTGACGAAGGGAATGTAGATCTGGCCGGTGTCCTTGATGCTGGTGTGCAGCACCTGCAGCCGCGGCAGGAAGCCGAGCTGGATCACCTGCTTGGTCACGCTGAAGGCGCCCGAGATCAGCGCCTGCGAGGCGATCACGGTGGCGGCGGTCGCCATGCCGACGGTGGGCAGCAGCGCCCAGTCCGGCGCCAGGTTGAAGAAGGGGTTGTGGACCGCTTCCGGGTCGGCCAGCAGCAGCGCGCCCTGGCCGAAGTAGTTCAGGATCAGGCAGGGCATGACGACGCTGAACCAGGCGATGCGGATCGGCTTCTTGCCGAAATGGCCCATGTCGGCGTAGAGCGCCTCGCCGCCGGTCACGCACAGCACGACGGCGCCCAGGATGATGAAGGTGATGCCGGGGTAATTCCAGATGAACAGCAGCGCGTGGTGCGGACTCAGGGCGCCGATGATCTCGGGATGGCTGACGATATGCGGCAGCGCGAGCACCGCGATGCCGATGAACCACAGCAGCGTGATCGGACCGAAGAACTTGCCGATGCCGGCGGTGCCGTGCTTCTGCACCGCGAACAGGCCGAACAGGATCACCAGCGTGAGCGGGATCACCGCCTTCTTGAAGTTCGGCGACACCACTTCGAGGCCTTCGACCGCCGACAGCACCGAGATCGCCGGCGTGATGACGCCATCGCCATAGAACAGGCAGGTCCCGAAGACGCCGATCAGCAGCATCCAGCGCCGCAGCTCGGGCTTGTGCCGGATCGACTCCGACGCCAGCGCCAGCATGGCGACCAGGCCGCCCTCGCCGTTGTTGTCGGCGCGCAGCACCAGCGTCACGTACTTGAGCGAGACGATGATCGTCAGCGTCCAGACGAAGATCGACAGCACGCCGTAGATGTTGTCCGGCGTGAACTCGACATGGCCGGTGTGGAACACCTCCTTGACCGCGTACAGCACACTGGTGCCGATGTCGCCATAGACGACGCCGATGGCGCCCAGGGTGAGCGCACCGAGTGAGGATTTGGAATCAGACACTGCTTGGGCGGGCGGCCCCGGACCGCCCCATGGGTTGAGCTGCCGCTATTGTGCGCCCGAAACGTTACCAGTCCTTACATGTCGGCGCCAAGCCAGCGCCTCAGTCATAGACCTCGGCGTCGGGATCGGTCGCTTCGAGCTCGTAGCTCGCCGCCAGCATCGCCAGGCGGCCGATCACGCCGTACATGTAGAAGCGGTTGGGTACGCTCGCGCCCGGCTTGACACCCGGCTGCGGCTGCTGCGCGCTCTTCTCGAACGCCAGCGGCACGAAGCTCGCGCCCGGTGCGTTGAGGTTCTCATCGACGCCGCGATCGGCATGCACGCGGTAGAAGCCCCCCACCACATAGCGGTCGAGCATGTAGACCACCGGCTCGGCCACCGCATCGTTGACCTGCTCGTGCGTCAGCACGCCTTCCTGGATGATGACGTCGTTGACGACCTGGCCGTCCTTGATGACGTTCATCTTGTTCTTGGTGCGGCGGTTCAGGCCTTCGAGCTCCTTGGCGTCGCGCACCGTCATGATGCCCATGCCGTAGGTGCCGTTGTCGGCCTTGACGACGACGAAGGGCTTCTCGTTGATGCCGTATTCCTTGTACTTGCGCCGGATCTTGCCCAGCAGCGCATCGACATTGGTCTGCAGGCATTCCATTCCGGTGCCCTCGGCAAAGTTGACCTCGCCGCAGCGGTTGAACATCGGGTTGATCAGCCAGGGGTCCATGCCCAGCAGCTTGCCGAAGCGCTTGGCGACCTCCTCGTAGGCCTTGAAATGCTGGCTCTTCTTGCGCACATGCCAGCCTGCGTGCAGCGGCGGCAGCAGGAACTGCTCGTGCAGATCCTCCAGGATGCCGGGCACGCCCGCGCTGAGGTCGTTGTTGAGCAGGATGGTGCAGGGATCGAAGTCCTTCAGGCACAGGCGGCGGTTGCTGCGGATCAGCGGCTCGAGCGTGACCTGCTCGCCGTTGGGCAGGTTGAAGGTGGTGGGTTCCTTGATCTCGGGGTTCATCGAGCCCAGGCGCACATTCAGGCCGGCCTGGTAGAAGATCTTCTGCAGCTGCGCCACGTTCATCAGGTAGAACATGTTGCGCGTGTGGTTCTCGGGCACCAGCAGCAGGTTCTTGGCCTCGGGGCAGATCTTCTCGATCGCGGCCATCGCGGCCTGTACCGCCAGCGGCAGCATCTCGGGCGTGAGGTTGTTCCAGCCGCCGGGATAGAGGTTGGTGTCGACCGGAGCGAGCTTGAAGCCGGCGTTGCGGATATCGACCGAGCTGTAGAACGGCGGCGTGTGCTCCATCCATTCGAGGCGGAACCAGCGCTCGATCACCGGCGTGGACTCGAGGATGCGCTGCTCGAGCTCGTTGATCGGGCCGGTGAGCGCGGTGACGAGATGGGGAACCATGATGAAGCCCTTTTTCTGGATGTTCTGGATTGCGCCTGGTCAGGCCAATGAGGCGACATTCTAGAGACTGGGGACTGCGCAGGCTATCGCAAGCCCGGCACGCCCGCCCCCGCAGCAGGATACCCTGTCCCCCATATACTCCGACGTCCCGCAAAAAGACAAGCCCCCATGAACATCCATCTCTGGCTGCTGGCCGCCGCACAAGGCCTGTTCCTGACCAACAACGTGGTCTTCATCGCCATCAACGGCCTGGTGGGCCTGAGCCTGGCGCCGCAGGGATGGATGGCGACGCTGCCGGTCATGGGCTACGTGGTCGGCGGCGCGCTCTCGACCGGACTGGTCGCGCGCAGCCAGGCACGCTGGGGCCGCAAGGTCTCGTTCCAGCTCGGCCTGGGGGTGGCCTTGCTGTCGGCGCTGGCCTGTGCCGCCGCACTGCAACTGGGCAGCTTCTGGCTGCTGGTGGCCTCGACGCTGGTGGCGGGCTACTACAGCGCCAACGGCGAGCTCTACCGCTTCGCCGCCGGCGAACTGGCCGCACCCGCCTTCCGCGAGAAGGCGGTGTCGCTGGTCCTTGCGGGCGGGCTGCTGGGTGCGGTGGCGGGCCCCAACCTGGCCAGCGGCACGCGCACGCTGTTTGCCGT
>JACCEE010025611.1_pt1 | contig 20449 bp, 17 predicted proteins | sample 7449931 | NCBI WGS metagenome assembly JACCEE01 (sample SAMN15323457, study PRJNA562643) | freshwater metagenome | isolation source: river surface water | place: USA:Blue River Watershed | collected 2017-08-19 | reverse complement strand
TGTTCCATTTAAGCAGCCCTGAAGCCCAGGGAATGTACTAGGTGAAACCAAACGATAGGTGACACTATCCCCATCCTCATCACTCGCTCCGGCCAGAGTGAATTTTGTGGTCGTAAAGGTTTGATCCCCATTCATTGTTGGGGCGTGGTTTACTGTTCCTAGACGTAAAATGATTTGTCCATTTTCTTCTGAGGAAGCAATTCCATCGAATGCTTTATAAAGGATAGTAACCGTTTCGTTGTGTCCACTTATAGGGTGATATTCACAAATTCGACTTTCGCTGTTACTAAAACAGCCCGATATTGTTCCAGCTCCATTATGAGAAACAAGCTGATAAAAGATTTTGTCATCGTCCGCATCACGCCCTTGAGGGATTGTGAATGTGAGGACTTTATCTGTTGCCCCACTATATTCTCTTTCTACGCCAACACTTGGAGCATGATTATTTAAATCATAGCGCAAAGTAACTTTTGAAGAATTGGAAGAATCTGCAGTTCCATCGTTTGCTTTATATTTGAATGTTGCCACTCCTCTAAAATCAGGATTGGGCACAAATTCACATTTTAAATTTCCTGTTCCTTGCAAACAGTTTTTGAGTTCACCGAAGTTTTCAGATTCTGTGAGTTCATAGCCTAGTTCATCTTGATCAGCATCACTGGCCCCTGCAAGAGTGAAATGCATCACCTGATTTTTTACACCATGAAAAACCTGATCTCCATTCATTGTTGGAAGGTGGTTAGCTTTAGTCTCAGCGAAAGCAACACTTAGAGACACGAGGGCACAAAGAACTACAAAACGTCCAAGCAAGGATGAAATCATTCTAGAATCCTTTCCAAAAAGAAATCACAAAAGATGGGGAGCTTTATGCTCCCCTCTTAAAAAATTTAAATTTTACTTAGCAACAATTGAGAAAGTCAGAGTATCAAGATACTCACCGGCCACTGCATTTGGAGCAGCAGTTACGTTGATGAGAACATCACTCATCACAGTTGTAGCAGCAGTGATATTTGTCACGGTCTTAATTGTTTTTGGAGACACAGTAGGCTGACCTGCAGAGAGTCCATTATATGAAAGTTCGTAAGTTGTTTCGCCACCATTCACACTGACAAGCTTTCCACCGTTAAGGGATGTCATGGTGATGTCATAACCATTTTTGTCATTGCAACTTTCAGATACGGTTGCAACTTTAAGACCAGAATTTCCAGCTTGAACATTCACATTCAATGCATCAGCACTTGGAGCCACAGAAAGTTCAAGTTGAGGGACAATAGCTCCACGAAGTTGCAAAGAACCTGTAGTAGCAGCAAAAGTTGAAAGGCTTGAAAGGGCGAGAAGAGTAGACACGACGAGCTTCATTTTCATATTTCCTCCATGAAATGGTTAAAGCGACGAATTAAAACCCTCAAGTCCATGAAGGTTTTTGCGAATTTTGCGAAACACAGAAATTGTTTACAAAAGAAAACAAAAAGTCTACCTGCCAAATTTTATTAACCAGTAAAGATTTGTTTTTTTATCTAACTAGCTGTTAATTCTAAACTTAATAAAAAAGCCACCCGTAGGTGGCCTTATTATTACTTGCTACACTCTCCATCACTATCACCGCCGCCTTCGTCGATAATCTTACAAGTCGCTTTATCAACTTCGACATAATAAAAATCGCTAGGGCCGCAGTCGCTATATGTTGCCTTGGCGTTTGTTGGATTTTTACTCCAATCATCTTTTAGGCCTTCCATAATCATTTCGTGGCTTGAACTCACACTCTCTGTAATCTTTTTATCGAGCTTCTTCATGCAAGCATTAGACATTTGAGCAGGATAGTTAGCGGCCCAAGCAGTAGAGATAAGGAATGAGAAAACTAAGATGTACTTCATAAAAACCCCTTGGATAGTTTGATGCACCTTCTTTATGACCCTCGAGCGTTTTTACAAATTATTTCGAAAGCATGATATCGATCTTAAAATTAGATAAACCCAAATGAGTAAAAATTTTAGGAAATAAAAAAGCCACCCGAAGGTGGCTTATTTTGAAACGTTTAATTAGACGTTGAACTTGAAGAACATTACGTCACCATCACGAACGACGTATTCCTTGCCTTCACTTCTGATCTTTCCATTCTCTTTGCACTTGGCTTCTGTTCCCAGAGCAAAGAGGTCTTCACAGTGATAAACCTCAGCGCGGATGAAACCTTTTTCGAAGTCAGAGTGGATGATGCCAGCGGCCTGAGGGGCCTTCATGCCTTCGTGGAAAGTCCAAGCACGAATTTCTTTAGGTCCTGCTGTAAAATAAGTACGAAGACCTAAAAGTTTATAAGCAGCGTGGATGAGCTGATCCAGACCAGACTCTTCGATTCCTGCTTCTTTCATGAATTCTTGTTTTTCTTCATCAGTTTCAAGAAGGGCAATTTCAGATTCGAGCTTGCCGCAAATCTTGATGACCTGGTTGCCTTCTTTTTCAGCGAAGCCACGAACCGCTTTTACGAAATCATTATCTCCGCCAGTCAAAGCGTCTTCGTCGACGTTACAGGCGTAAAGCACAGGTTTCAAGGTGATGAGGTGCAAATCATCAATGGCATCCAACTCTTCTTGAGAAAGATTAAGAGCGCGTGCGCCTTTGCCTTGCTCGAGAGTGTTCTTAAGATTTTCCAATACAGGAATAGAAATCTTGGCCTTCTTCACGACTTCTTTATCTTGGCTCTTAAGAAGTTTGCTGATGTTACTCAAGCGCTTCTCAACAGTTTCCAAGTCAGCTAGGGCCAATTCGTAATTGATCGTTTCGATATCAGAAATAGGATCGATTGTTCCATGAACGTGAACGATGTCATTATTTTCAAAGCAGCGTACCACGTGAATGATAGCGTTCACCTGACGAATGTGGCCTAAGAATTGGTTTCCTAAACCTTCCCCCTTAGAAGCTCCCTTCACAAGACCGGCGATATCCACAAATTCAGTGATCGCTGGAAGGAGTTTTTCGGAAGGCATGCACTTTTGGATTTTATTAAGACGTTCGTCTTTCACAGCAACGATACCGACGTTTGGCTCGATGGTGCAGAAAGGATAGTTAGCGACTTCAGCAGGAGCTGCAGTGATAGCTTTAAAGATAGTTGATTTACCAACGTTAGGAAGACCGACGATTCCACAATTAAGAGACATATTTTTTACTCCAAAAACTAAAGGACGCTTTTGCGGCTGTAAGACGATGCTGCGGCATCGAAACCTTTTTCCAAAAAGGTTTTAAGGGCTGAGGCACCCTCTGTCAAAAATTTATTAAAGACGATATTTTCTTCCTTAGAAAAATCAGAAAGAACCCAGTTGCTCACGTCTCCGTGAGGAGGGCGACCAATTCCTAGACGTAACCTTAAGAAATCCTGTGTACCAAGCTGAGCAGCAATGGACTTAAGCCCATTGTGTCCGGCCAGTCCTCCCCCACGTTTTAAGGCAAGGGTTCCATAGGGCAAATCCAATTCGTCGTGTATGACAAGAATATCAGCTACTTGTATCTTAAAAAATTGGGCCAGCGGCTGGACACTCTCCCCACTTAAATTCATAAAGGTTTGAGGTTTGAGATAATAGACTTTAGATCCTGCGATATTTTCCTGAGCATAGAGCCCCTTAAACTTCTCCTGCCAACGCTCATTCATGCTATCCAGAAGCATCATTCCGATGTTGTGACGATTTTTTTCGTATTTCTTACCGGGGTTTCCTAACCCCACAATGAGTTTATCGGCCATGACGATCCTAAATGAAAAGTGAACTCAAGGAATCATTGTTGAAGGTACGATGAATGGCACGGGCAAAGATCTCAGAGACAGAGAGAACTTTAATCTTTTCAATCTTAGCGGCATCTGGACTTAAGGGAACAGTATTCGTGACTATCACTTGGTCCAAGGCATCGCAAGCGGCAATGCGCTCGAGAGCGGGCGGAGAGAAGACAGCATGGGTGCTGCACACAGAAACCTTAAGAGCGCCATTTTCTTTTAAGGCGCGACAGGCTTCCACTAAAGTTCCTGCTGTATCAATCATGTCATCGATTAAGATACATTCTTTGCCACGCACATCCCCTACAATATTCATCGCCTGAGCGACATTGCGGGCGGTACGACGCTTGTCAATCATGGCAAGGTCACACTCCAAGCGCTTGGCATAGTAGCGCACACGCTCCACGCCACCGCTGTCTGGAGAAACGCAAATCGATTTTTCGTTATAGAGATTATCTCTAATGTATTTTAAGAAAACGGGAGCGGCGTAGATGTTATCAAAAGGGATATTAAAGAAACCTTGAATCTGACCCGAGTGAAGATCAATCGTGATCACTCGAGTGGCACCCGCAGTGGTAATCAAATCGGCCACCAGCTTAGCAGTGATCGGAGTGCGTGGGGAGGCTTTTCTATCTTGGCGGGCATAACCAAAGTGAGGCATGACCGCAGTGATGGAAGCCGCCGAAGCGCGTTTCAAAGCATCGATTAAGATGAGAAGTTCCATCAGATGATCATTCACCGGCGGACAAGTCGACTGCAGGATGAAGACATCAGCACCACGAACACTCTTTTCCACTTCACAACAAATCTCACCATTGGCAAAACGAACCAAATTAGGATTCATAAGAGGGACATCGAGAAATTCGGAGATACTTTTAGAGAGGGAAGGGATGGAAGAACCAGAGACAAGGACCATTTTTTTCACGGGGTGATCCTTTAAAAAAGTGGTTGGGGTGGTAGGACTCGAACCTACGAGATGGCAGAATCAAAATCTGCTGACTTAGCCACTTGTCGACACCCCAACGATGTGAGAGCAATATAAACGAGCTTTAAAAAAAAGGCAAGCCTCTGTTTTTAGAGATTTTTAACTCTATTTGCATATTCATCGCAACCCAGCTCATTAAAACGCTGCCCCCGGTCACGAACAAATCCTTGATAAATCTGGAAAGCGGTTGTGCTGCCATAAAGCCCGAGGTTTTTACCCTCCCTTTTTCCTTCCAGCCCCACCCAAATAATCCCCAGCCATTTCCCATCATAGGCCACATACCAATTGTCGTAGCCGTTGTTGGTGGTCCCCGTTTTTCCAAAAAAACGCTGATTTTTTAAAGGCCCCTTTACCACGTGTTTGACTGTGGTGAGGTTGGGATCGGCCATCAGGGCCAGGATAGAATCGTCAATGCCCCTTTTCCCATCAATGATTCCCTTACACTCTTCCGTCAGAAAATAGCGGTACATCTCAAAAAATTCTTTAAGACTAAGTTCCACCGTCCCCAAAAGTTGAGCAGGAAATTCAGCAAGGGGCTTATTCAAACGATCGGGAATGATCTTCATTAAATCCTCTTCGAGATTTTGAAACCCCAGCTCCTGACTCACACGCACCACTGGACGGTTGAGGGACTGCAAGAGGGCATTGGCCAGAGTGACTCTCTTAACCTTGAGTACGTGATCCTCTCGAGGAGTCCAAGGACCAGAGCGAAGCTTTAAAGTCAGCTCGCCTGTATCGACTTCATCACTAAGCTTTTTCCCCCGCTCAACGAAGAAATGATAAAGAAGAGGCTTGAGGGTGCTTCCCACAGGATGACGTTCGTCTTCCATAGCAACCGCTAGGTTTTTTTCTGCCTTAGAATAAAAGCGATAAAAGTTTTCCCCCTCGGCAAAGGGTTTCCCCCAAAGTGACTTGATCGCAATATCTTTATCAGGAAGTTTTGTTTTAAGCATGGCCATGGTCTCAAAGGCCTTGTGCTGAAAAACGAAATCTTCATAAGGATTAAAGTGCTCTCCCTCATGGATCATACTGCGCCAAACACGATTAGAAAGGCGCTCTGTTTCGGAGATTTTAAATCTAGCTTGATAAGAAAGCCATTCGCTTTCTGACCAGGGCTTGTCCAAATTGCTATCGATGACATTTTGTTCAACCAGTTTTTTATATACCACAGTGGCCCTATCCCGCAGTTTATTTCCTCCTTGGACAGGGTGAAAAACCGCAGGACCTTTGAGAAGAGAGATGAGCATGCTAGCTTCGTAGGGAGTGACCTCATTGGGCTTTTTTCCCAAATAAAAAAGTGAAGCCGCAGCTATCCCCTTAAGCTTAATTCCTTGAACGACTCCCCAGTAAGATTCGTTGAGATAAACTTCAAGAATCTGCTCTTTGGAGTAATTCATCTCGAGATATATGGAGTAAATCATCTCCTTAAGTTTTCTCCCAAAAGTTTTTTCTTGATTGAGAAAGAGGTTCTTGACCACTTGCTGAGTCAGGGTCGAGCCCCCTTGCTCCATTCTCATTTTGATAAGATCTAAAATCCCTGCACGCAGAAGAGACCACACGTCCACACCGAAGTGATCGAGGTAGCGAAAATCCTCGATGGCGATTAAGGTTTTCCAATAGAGACTAGGCATTTCATTAAAACTCAGGCGGTGCTGAAAACAATAAAGATCAGCGCAGTCATTAAAAAGAAGACTCTTCAGAGCAAAATCTTTTTCAACAACGATGCCCTCAGGAACTCTATTCAAAATTCCCTCTTTAAATTTCTCATTGAGCCATTGTTCCCAAGAAAGTTTTTCGCCAGAGAAGGTGTAGAAAGTTTGTAGCTCAGAAGGACTGAGAAAACTCCCCCCCTCAAAGCTTACGTCTTGCACTGGCCAGAGCCGAAGGGTTTCTTCTTCGGTCGTCACCAAAACTGGGACTTCTTTTAAAACCATGGCCACGTAAACTGCCCCTGCGCCTATCAAAATGCCAAAAATAAGGAAAATCACCAAAATGACGCGCAAAATTCTCTTTTTCATGGACGAGCCTCTTATAGACAGTTCACAATGCGTTAACTATATTATCTTATAGTCTTAAGCATAGTTTATAAGGAGTTTTTTTGTGAAAAAAATGAAACTTGTGGGACTTCCCCTGGTTCTTTCTGTGGTGGCCACCCAAGCTCATGCCCTTCCTATTGATTGGCGCGGGGCTTTCGGTGTCGATACCACTTTGATGAAGTCTTTCCGTCATATCGAAGCACTCAACAATAACGCAGCCAACACTGGGACAACCAACTCTGGTAGCCAAGAAGCTCCTTTGGGCAGTGGGAATCACGACAAGGCTTCTTTTCAATCTTATATTTTCCGCTTAAACCCTATTATGGTGGTCAATGACTCCGCCAGCATCAAGGGCGAAATCACCACTGGTTACGGCCGTGGCGGCATGATGGGCGATAGTGGAACTGAGAGTAAGCAAGGCAACATGGGCAACTCTCTTTATTTCTACAACACCTCAAGCGACAACGGCTCTTCGACTCAACTCCTTCTTACCAAACTCTATGCTGAACTTTATTCTGACACAGCAACTTACGTTGTTGGTCGTCAGAGTGCTCAATGGGGCTTAGGTCTCGTTTACAATAGCGGAGATGGCTTATGGGATCGTCACACCTATGTTCGTGACGGTATCACTATGAAGATCAAGTTCGGTCACTTCCACGCCGCTCCTTACTATGCCATCTTAAATTCCGGAACAACTCTTACTCGTGCCACCAAGGCCACTGAGTACGGTACAACTTTGACTTATGACAATCCTGAGCGTGACCTGACTTTGGGTCTTGTGTATGGCAAGCGCGAACACGATGCCTTTTCTGATGGCAACAAGACAGACATCAATAATACTGGCACTGCTCACTCATGGGGAAAGAGCGAAATTAAAATCACTGACATCTATTTCAAAAAGACCATGGGCCGCTTCAACTTAGGTGTTGAAGTTCCTATGTTAAGTGGTGAAATGGGTTACCTCTACAATGATGGCACTCTTGTAAAATACAGCGCCAAGGCCATTGTGGGTGAATCAAGCTATAAGCTTAATGACAACTGGAAAATCGGCTTGAATGGCGGAACTGTTAGTGGTGATGCTGGAAGCAAAGGTAATTTTAAGGCCATGTTCCTTAACCCCAACTACCAATTTGCCAACATCCTTTTCCGTTATAACCTCTACGCCATCTCTAAACCTTCCAATTACAACATTTGGGATTCCTACGTAACCAATAGTCAGTTTGTGAAAGCTCAAGTCAGTTACACTGGAGAAAAATGGGACACAACTTGTGCACTTATCTATGCTGTGGCCAATGAAACGGCCAAGGGTGGAGCAACCAATGCTTACAACCACACCAATAATAAACTTTTTGTTTCTAACGTTGCTCAGTCAGACAAGATGGGAACTGAGTTCGACTTAAACCTCAACTTCCGTTGGAATGCTGATGTCGAAGTCGGAGCGAATTTTGGTTATCTTTTCACTGGTGATTACTGGGCCTATACCAACGACGCCACTAAACCTAATCAGGCCAAAGACACTTGGCTTATGCAGGCCAGAACAGGCATTAGCTTCTAATTTAAAATGCTTTCAAAACAAAAAGGGCTTCATTTCTGAAGCCCTTTTTTTTAACTCTTTGTCCATCAACTCTTAATAACGAGACTGATTACCTGTGAACTGGAATCCTTGTTGCTGACCAGACATCTGCATCATGGAACCATTCATACCAGACATGTTACCTGCGCTTCCAAGATAGTTATTAAGGTAACCAAAGTTATAGAGAGCATCACCACCGTATGGGTCATAACCATCTATACCATAGCCACCGTTTTCTTGTTGAGCACGTTGACGAGCATAGTTTTCAAGTTGTGAGAACATGCTGTAGTACTGTTCGTTTTGTGAAGCACGAGTGTTATATGAACTGTAGTTCTTCATCATGCTTTGATAACGTTGTTGCTGAGTTTGCATACCGTACTTACAACGAGCTGGGTTTTGTACTGTTCCCCAGAACTGCATAGTACAATACTTTTGGTACTGCTGCTCTTCTTGTTGGAAGTTAGAGTACACTTGCTGCTGTTGAGTACGATACTTGTTAGCCGCTGTTTGATACTGAGCAGAGTAGGATGCAGCACCAGTGCGAGCAGCATAAACCTTTTCTGCGAAATCAACACGCTTATCATAAGAATCCATAAGTCTCTTCAAGTCTGTTGAAACTTGAGTAGGCTTACGCTTAGGAGAACCCACGTAGCGTACTTCTTTATAAAGTCTGGATCTCTGAGACTGTTCATACACATAAGTAGCTTCAAGAGAAATACCAAACTCTAAGAATTTGTCGGCAACCTGTGAGGTCTTATAAACAGGTGAGCTATAGCGTCCAAGGAGATCATTGAGAGCGCGGATTTGCTCATCAAGTTCACGCTGGCGCTTAGGATCGTTAGCCTTAACTTGAGCTCTCATTTCATAGAGCTGCTCGAGTTCAGCAACAAGAGGATCTGTCACTTCGGCTTTATACTTGTTCATGAGTTCAACATAGTCTGCAGCATAACTGCGAACCTCTTCCTCATCAGTTGATTTCACAATCTCAGAAGCAAGTTTGGACATTTCATCGAGGTACTCTTTCCCCTTCTTACCACGCTCATCACGAAGACCAGCACGAAGTTTTGCAATCACATCTTTAGTCTCTTTGCTAAGAACGCCGAAAACGTTACCGATGTCATTTTCAACTGCCACACCATCTTCATAAATCCTGCTTGTACAAGCAGCTTCTGCGCGAGTGCGAAGTTCGAGATCTTTTGAGATCGCGAGATTTCCGCCTGCAACAGTTTGTGCCTGATAACAACCGCTGATCACAGGGTTGTCTACTCCGGCCACTTCTGAGGATGGAACAGGGTACTCACGAGCAAACTCAAGGGATGAAAGGCCCAAAATCTTGCTATCTGGTTTGTTGTCGTAAGCTAGGACACTTCCAGCTTTCATGGCTTTATCGAGTTCGACTTCTGTTTGGGGAGGGCTAGACTCTAGACGCTTTGGAACAGTAAGCATTGTGACGCCAATGGCGGCTTTGCTCATTTCCCATTTGCCATCTTTGAGTACTCCGCTCTTTTTCAAGCAGCCTTCGTACTTTTCTGCCATGGTCAACTCTTCTAGCTTTTTGCCCGCTGGTAGCTCAACGTTTTCTGAAGTGAACTCATAAGCGTTCTTAAACTCCATATACACGCTGTTACCATCGGTCTTTGGTATCGCTTGAAGAGAGATACAATTTTGTATGTGGGCGGGAATGGTCAGAGTGAAGTTCACACCGCACTTAGCTGCTCCGTTAGGGCAGTAGTTCCAGTTTTTCTTCACGGTGATACCAGCTCCATCTTGCACCATCACTCTTTTAAAGAGCTCTAGTGAGATGGCATCTTCGGTTTTACAGCTTTCAGTCTGTGCGCCGATAACGACTACTTCTGAGGACACATCTGAGCCGCTCCCATTTACGACTGTTGATGGTTTCGTGGGCTTCACTTTCGGTACCGCTGGTACCGCAGCAAAAGCACTCGATACGACCATAGACGCGAGTGTGAGACAGAGTGTGTGTTTCATTTTCATAAATTCCCTCTTCTTACAAAATAAGCCTTCGTGGAGACCAAGCCACTACTACTTACTCTTCGGCAAAAGGATTGAGATCTTTAATGAAAAAGAAGGGTTTAGTCGGTTTTACTGTAAAAACAAACACTTAAAACAGATGGTAGGGGTCCACGTCGATTTTAAGGTCCACGTCTTTATAAAGCTCGTCATTGAGTTTAAGACTTTTGACTAAACCGTGCAGTTCGGAAAGTTCGCCACTACGTAACATTATACTCCAAGTAAACTTGTTCACTCGCTTCTCAACCATAGTGGGCCTAGGCCCCAAGACTTCTACTTGAGGAAAATGCTTTTTGGCCATCGACCTTAAAGCCTCAGAAGCCCTCGAAGAAACCTCGATGGTTTTATCTTGATGGCGTCCAGTGAAATAAAGCATGAGCACTCGTGTAAAGGGGGGACAGTCACAAATCTTGCGCATCGGAATTTCTTCTTCATAAAACTCATCAAAGCTATGACGGAGAACGTGAGCAAAAACTTTATTGTCAGGCCCTAGAGTGTGAATAAGCACTTCACTCTCTTTTCCAAAACGCCCAGAGCGCCCCGAGACTTGGGTGAGCAGCTGGTACACTCTTTCATTGGCGCGAAAATCAGGATAATTGAGCTGTCCATCCAAACCTAAAACTAATACCAAATTTACTTTTTTAAAATTGTGCCCCTTAGAAAGCATCTGAGTGCCCACCAAGATATCAATTTCTCCCTGATGAAAGGCATTGAGACGTTCTTCTAGTTGAGTGAAGGTTTTAATTTCTTCACGATCAAAGCGCTCAACCCTAACTCCCTTAAGCTCTTGTTGCAAAATTTCTTGTAGACGTTCTGTACCAAACCCTTTGTGCACAATACTCATATTGCCACACTGAGGACAAAGCTCAGGAAGGGGAATTTTATAATCGCAATAGTTGCAATCGAGTATGCCCTTCTTCTTAAAATACTTAAGATTCACTGAACAGTTAGGACAAGAAAACTGATGACCACAAGAGCGACACTGCACATAGTGAGCAAAGCCCAAGCGATTCACAAAAACTAAGACCTGCTCTTTTTTAGCTAAAGCTTCGCGAATTTTCGACAGAGAAAAGAAGGTAAATGGCCAGAGCTCTTTTTCCTCAAGGGTTAAATCCTTGCGTCTCATATCAACCATGGTGATCTTAGGAAGAGTCACCTCACCAATACGTTTCCTCATGGCAAAGTAAAAGGGCTTGAGTTTTTCGTCTTGAGTGAACTGATAAAAAAGTTCTAGGGTCGGAGTGGCTGAACCTAAGAGAACAGGAATTTTATGAAGCGAGGCTTTTTTAATGGCCACATCACGAGCATTGTATGAACAACGATCCTCTTGTTTAAAAGAACTGTCATGCTCTTCATCAACAATGATGAGTCCCAACTCTTTGACAGGAAGAAAAATAGCACTCCGAACACCCACAACCACCTTGGGCTTTTTATCTTCTTGTAAAAGGCGCCATAGGCCATATTTATCCGAAGGGCTTACGCTCGAATTGTAGGAGTAAATGGGAGCGTCCAAATGTTCAATGAAGGTTTTAATAAACTGCGGAGTGAGGTTAATCTCTGGAAGCAAAAATAAAACAGATTTTCCTTGAGCCAAAATGGAACGTATCAAATTGAGATAAACAACCGTCTTTCCCGATCCCGTCACCCCGTGCAAGAGCCACTTGGAAAAACCTTGATCAAGCTTTGGAGTCATCGTATCCACAACATGATTTTGATCATCACTCAAAGTAAAATCAAAACTCTTTCCTTCTCCCTGGTCAAACTGCAAGGCGCGAGGGCGCTTCATGCTATTGGGAAGAAAATCAAAAATGAGCTGCCCCAAGGGATAGTGGTAATACTGACTCATCCACTTATAAAGTTGAAGTTCGTCGTCACTGAGATGAATGGTTGGATCATCTGGAGCCGAAACCGGTTTGATCTTCTCTGGAGAAACTCCCGCCAACTTACTTTCATCGAGCCCTACATCCAAGACACAGCCCTCAGTGTGCCGCTTTCCCAAGGGAACCTTTACCAGTTGTCCTGGTTTAAGGGCGCCAGCAAACTCACCCTCTTCATAGGGAAGAATAGAGCCAGCAAAGGGTGTATTCACTGCAACTTGGCAGTAACGCTTCATAGTTTAGTAAAGAAAACTTTGAGTGAATTTCAAAGCAGGAGTTTTGTTTTTATTATTTTTCACCAAGGTGTCATATTTAGCCGCACGAGCACTCATTCCACTTTTATCACTCACATGAGTAAGACTCAAAAAACTAATGCGATAAAGTGAGTTGGTTGAATCACGAAGCATCATCGTTTTAGGAAGCTCATGAGTGCCATTCAAAAGAGTGTACTCTCCGCATTCCAACTCGACATTTTTTCCACCTTCCATCATCAGTTGAATTTTTTTGAGGCGATGCTCTTCATTACTAAAGAAAGCCTTAAAAGCCCCCAAATCAACTGACCAAAAGAACTGTCCTCCCTCACGGGCTAAACGAACCTTATCATTCTTTTCATAGATGCCACCGGTGATCACTTCCATGGCCTTCGCACGCTCTTCAGCATTACCCTCTTTGGATGCCTTGATAGCATCTTTCACAGAGCCACCTTCTTCGCTAATAGCAATGAGGTACTCTTTATATTTTTGTAAGAGCTCAAGTTTTTCTGGGCTCATGGCTTCACGATTGGTTTTAAACCCATTGCTGTGGGCTTTAAGAAAATGATTCATAGGACGTGAGTCGTTAAGCAGCAAAGTTGAAAGCACACTATAAAACAAAGGACGCTCAACAAACTTGGCTTCTCTCACATCGTCAGAAAGCTGAGTACGGTAAAAACTTTTTTGTGTGGCAGGTTCAGCGAAGCGATTGTCAGCATAATCTGCTTGCAAGGCTACGATCGCTGAATTTGATCTCGACATAAAAACTTTTACATAGCGGGTAGGAAGAAGCTCCTTAGAAACCTCACTCGGTAATTCTTCAACGGAAAAAGTGGCCACCACCAGATCAGCACTCAAATCCGGGTTATTTCCATTGCGAAAAAGTCCTTCCATTGTCGGAGCAGCAAAAAGTTGGGTGCCCATCAGCGCCAAAAGCAAAACAAATAAACAATTTTTCACTATTCTTCTCCTTAAGTGGTGACGTGACCTCTACGATTCACTATAATAAGTCTGTCCAAGAAATTAATGAAGCTTAAATTTTCAAGGAAGAATATGGACACAAGCTCAAAAACAGCTCTGGCGCTTTTCGCGGCCAGTCTTATTCATGTCTCCGCTGCACAAGCTGAGCTGAGAGATTTTCAAACAACCAGACTTGTCTCGACTGCCGGAACCGGGGTTGGTTCTATTCTTATGGATGAAGGAACAATCTTAAACCCTGCCCCCTTAGCTTTTTTTACAACGACCTCGTTTTATGTCCAAAAAAATAATAGCAAGTATGAATACGACAAAAACGATGGTAGCAATAGCAAGCAAACCGACAAAATGAATAATTGGGGCTTCATTGCTTCTGATGGCAATGGCCAAGTCGGGGCATCGCTCTCATACCAGACTCAAAAGATAGGTGATTCTTCAAGAAAACGTTGGGGCTTGGCGATGGGAATGCCTGCTGACAAAGATTCAGCCGTAGGAATTTCCATCAAGCGCACCGTCGATGAAATCACCACATCAGGTCGCACCGACAAAGACACTCTTTATCAGTTTAATGCAGGAATCACTCACGTCATGAGCCCCAGTTTAACCATGGGTCTTCTGGCCAGTGACGTCACAAAAAAAGTTCAAGGTGACACGGCCGTGCTCGTAGGAATTCAGTATGTCTATGCTGAATTTATCTCTCTCATGGCAGACGCTGGAACCAACTACACTCAATCTTTTGCGGACTATGCCCAGTATCATGGGGCTGCTCAATTCAAAGTTTTCTCTGATATTTATTTGCGTGTGGGAGCTTATGAAAACAAGGCCAAGCATGAAAGAGGAACTGGTGGTGGAATAGGTTGGGTTGGACCCAAACTCGTTTTTGAAGCGGGGATTTCTAATAAAAAACTTTTAGCTTACAAAGATGTGAGAACACGTGCAGAGGAAGTCAAGGAAGCCTCCTTTTCTCTCTCTTTACGTTTTTAGGGTTTAACGAATGAATGCAGAAAGCAAAAAAAAAGGTGATGGCGAAGGGGATGAAAGACCCCAATATGTTTTGCAAATGTATAAAACCCGTTTGCGCTTTGTAAAAGAAGGTCACGCCTACGCAGCCCGTGAAGACTTTGTAAACGCCGTCTCTAGTTACCAAAATTATCTTGAATCTCTCGCTCTCTTTTATGGGACTACCCACGACAAGCTTCGCCCCTCCCACTTTACCAGAGGAGACGAAGATGTACCTGAGCAAATGATGATTAGCCTTGTCTACTGGGAGCTTTCAAAGATTTACGATAGGAACAATAAAACATTAGCGCATTTAAAAAATGCTCTCGATCAGTTTGTCCGCTTTTCTATTGGCTACAAGTATCAATTTCTTAATGCTGAAAACATACGCAAGTACATCAACAAGGGTGCTTGCATACATGCCAAAATTTTTGAAGATGCCTACAAAAGAGTTCAGGTCAATTCAAAAAAATGCTTTGTGGCCACCTACAGCTTAGGAGAGGGCCATCAAGACTTAAAAACTTTTTATGCCTTCCGTGACTGCTTACTCCCCTATCGTTTAGGAAGAGGTTTTGTCGAAAATTACTATCGCTTCTCTCCCTATCTCGTATATTTTTTGGAAAATCATCCAAGACTAGGGAAGATTGCTAAAAAAATTTTCGCTCCAGGTTTTCGCTTGCTTGCGAAAATGCTGAGGAGGACGGTCGTTTAATATGTCAGTGATTCGCAATTTAGTGCTCAAAGAATGGTTTAAATTTTTTATGGGCGCAGTCATCATTCTTCTTCTTCTTGTTTCAGTGGCCAATCTGATCAGTGGTTTTTTGCGCGAATCAGTTACAGCTAAAGAAGTGTTTTTTAATTACCTCATCGAACTTCCTGGAACTCTCATGCAAATTCTCCCCGTCTCTTGCATGGTAGCTTCACTCTTTTCAGTCAACAAACTCAAAAATAGAAATGAACTCACAGCGATTTTTGCCGCTGGTTTTTCTCGCAGAAATTATATTATCACCGTGATCGAGGGAGCCCTGATTGTCGCCCTCATTCAATTTTCTCTCGGTGCTTTCATTCAACCTGCAGTTAAGCACTGGCGTACAAAAGTCATGTCGGAAAGTCTTGGAAAGTTTCGTAACTTGAAAAGCCAAGGGCTCAAGGCTTCAACAATTGGCAGCGGGCGCATCTGGTTTAAGACTGACAAATACTTTTTTTCTTTTTCTGCATTTGATAAACAAAGTAATGCCCTCAGTGAAGTTTCCATTTATCAATATGATGAAGCTCACCAATTTGCCCGTAAGATTGAAGCCCGCCGGGCTGAGTTTCTCGAAGGAAATCATTGGCGCTTTGTGGATGGTAAAGAGTACACAGGACTAAATGGAGCCACTTTTCCCACGGCCCTAGACTTTAAAGAAAAGACTGACATCATCTATGAAAGTCCTGGCGACTTCAAACAAATCGAAGCCGACATCACCATTCTTGATATCAAAGAACTCTACAACTACATTTCCAAACTTAAGAATGCTGGAATCAACACCAATGAATATGAAGTCATGTTCTTTGAGCGTCTGAGCACCCCTCTCGTCTGTATCATTTTTGCTATATTGGCCGCAACCTTAGTCTTTAATCCCAACAGACGATCAAGTTCCTTCGGCAAGAGTTTGATCTTTGTTTTTGTCTTTGTCATTCTCTATTGGTTGGTAAACTCCTACGTCTTAGCCCTAGGCCAAAGCTCACGTATCAATGCCATTGCTGCATGCTTTGCTGTTCCAAGCCTTTTTACAATTTATCTCATCCACTATTTTTATAAACACCGCCACCTACGGTGACCTATGAAAAATCTATTTAAAAATTTACCTGCGAAGTCTTTTGCTTACTTCCTTCTCTTCACTCTCTTTTCCTTCTATCTCATGGACCTGGGAAATCCCCAGGCCCTCACTCAAGGGACTGAGGGCTTTTATCTTAAAATCACTAAAGAGATGTACGAAGCCAAAAGCATACTCACCCCTCTTTATTTGGGGCAACCCCATTGGTCAAAACCCCCTCTTCATTTTTGGATGCCCTTTCCCTTCTACCTTTTGGGAGGAGGATTTTCCCTTTGGGCCGCTCGCCTCTGCATGCTCCTTCTCACCTGGGGAGGCATGATTTATATTTCTCGTTGGCTTTTTCGTCAGGCTCAAATTGACAAATTTCTCTCGCTCATCTTTTTAGCCTCTACCCTCGTCTTCTTTAAGTATGCCCGCATCTATATGATGGAAGCCCCTCTAGCGATTTTTTCCACTTGCGCTGCTTTAAGTTTCTATGATTTCTTGACCCTTAAAAAGAAAGCCTCTTTCTGGATCGCCACTCTCTTTTTAACCTGTGCCACTCTCATCAAAGGCCCCGTCGCTCTCGTCATGGCCGCAGGAGGCATGGGGCTTACTGTGATTTATTTCCATTTGGTACGCAAAGAAAATCACTGGCGCCCTCTCGTTCTGTGGGGAATTTTCTCTACCATCTTGGCTTCCCTTTGGTTTATCGCCTGCTATATCAAGTATGGCTCGACCTTCTTTGATTATTTTTTCTTGCGCGAAAATATGGGGAAATTTAGCTCTAAGGCTTACCCCATGAGTTCACTTTTTAAAGGACTCCTCTCTTATTCTCTCCCTTGGATACTCTTTTTACCTCTAGCGCTTTATCATATTTATAAAAAGGTTCATCCTCTTTTTGATCTGAAGCGCTCACCCCTTCTTCCTTTTTTGGGACTGCACTTTCTCGTCTTTTTTATTTTATGGCTCATCCCCAATCAGCGCTCTTATCACTACGCTGTCCCCTCCATTCCCTTTTTGCTCCTCATTATTATGCTGGGGATTTTTGCTCCGCCCTCACGTACCGATGAAGATGACACAAGTTCGAAGCTTACCAATATCGTTTGGGTGATCAGTGGTGTGGTGACTCTCCTTCTCTCAGGGCTTTGTATTTTTGTTCTGGCCTTCGCAGGCCCCATGCTCACCCTGACAGGCTATCTCAAGGCCCTAGCGACCTTGATTATCATTCTTATTTCATTTGTCATTCTCATGAGGCGTATTGCTTTTGAATGGAAGATGTCGGCTTGCCTGTGGGTAATAGGAGCGGTCTGGACTCTCTTTATTCCTATCTTTTTTCTCCCCTTAGTCCCTAGCGATGTGGCCGAGATCGTGGCCAAGGAAACAAACCAAGGTAAGGAGAAAGAAAGTTTGGCGGTGATTTATCGTAAACCTTTTTTTGTTGAAGAAGTGATACAAAGCCCTATTAAGGTTTATGATGCCTCCGAGGTTTCTAAAACATTATGTAAGCATCCCCTAACTTTTATGCCTGAATGGGCCTTAGAAAAAAGTAAGCTTCAAAACAAAGTCGAGATTTTAAAGCGTTGGCCCATTTGGAAACGCGGCAATGAAACTTCTGATTTTATTCAAGCTTATGAAAAGAAAAACCTAAGTTTGCTTCAAGAAAATATGGTTTTAGTCAGGGGCAAAGCATGCTATAAGAACAAGCATGAGCACTGAAAACTTTTTAGAAAATTACAAATGTGAAGGCGAACTCTTAGAGATCCTCACCTACCCTCATCCTATTCTTCTTAAAAAAGCAGAGAAGATCACCGAATTTAACGATGAACTACGCACCCTCTGCAAAAATATGCTTTATACCATGTATAAAGCCCCCGGTGTGGGACTGGCCGCTCCTCAGGTAGGAAAATCCATACGCCTCTTTGTGATTGATGTGGATTACGAACGTGAAAAAGTCACTCGCGCCGATGGCAGCGAAGATTATAATCTCTCTGAGTTTAATCCTCTGATCGTGATCAACCCGGTCATCAAAGAAAAAGACGGCGAGCAAATTTACGAAGAAGGCTGCTTAAGCGTTCCTGGCATCTATGAAGAAGTGAAGCGGGCTGAGCACTTGGTCCTCGTCTATCAAGACATGTGGGGCAAAGAACAGACTCTTGATGCCACTGAACTTAAAGCCGTTTGCATCCAGCACGAAAATGATCACCTCGACGGCATCGTTTTCTTGGAACGCCTTTCCCTCCTTAAGAAAAAATTTGCTAAGAAAAAATATCTGCGCGAACACGGACTCGAATAATGAAAAAACTTAAGGTTGTTTATTGCGGAACTCCAGATTTCGCTGTGCCCTCCCTTGAACTTTTATCTCAACACCCTCAAGTGGAAATTGTCGCCGTGGTGACGATGCCCGATAGACCAGCAGGAAGAGGACAACAACTCACTCCTCCTCCTGTAGCCGAATTTGCTAAGGCCCAAAAACTTCCTCTTTTTCAGACAGAAAATATCAATAAGGAACCTGAGTTTTTAGAAAAGCTTAAGGCTCAAGGCGTGGACCTCTTTGTGGTCTTGGCCTTTGCTCAATTTTTGGGAAGCAAGATTTTGACTCTCCCTAAAATGGGTTGTTTTAACATCCACACCTCCCTTCTTCCTAAATATCGCGGAGCAGCTCCCATTCAGTACGCCCTTTTAAACGGCGACAGCGGAACGGGGGTCAGTATTCAACGCATGGTGAAAGAAATGGACGCTGGGGATGTGGCGCTTTTAGATCCTGTGGCCATTGCTCCGCATGAAACCGGAGGCCAGCTCTATACTCGCTTGAAATTCCAAGCGGCTTTAAGCCTCAACACTCTTCTGGAGCGCCTTTTAGAGGGCAAAGTAGAATTTATGAAGCAAAATGAGACAGAGGTTTCATTTGCTCCTACCCTTAAAAAAGAAGATGGCTTCGTCGACTTTAAAAATAAGTCTGTTCTCCAGATAAAAAATCAGGTGCGTGCCCTCGATCCATGGCCTGGTACCTATTGTTTTTTAGGGAAGAAACGTCTTAAAATCTTGGAGATTTTAGAAGCGACAAAAGATCTGCATTTAAGCCTAGCTCCTGGCAAACTCGATATTGACCACGGAGGCATTTTCGTTGGTTGCCTAGATGGAATTCTTCGTCTAACTCGAGTACAACTAGAGGGCAAAGCAGTCTGTGCAGATACAGAACTTTTGAATGGACTCAAGAATAGCAAAGAGGAGATCACCCTCAATCCTTGAGTCGATTTTTCGAACCAAGGATGTGTTGTGGTTATTGTTTCTCCTAGCTTACTTTCCTGCGACTTTTTAAATATTGAAAAAGAACTTCGCGCCTTTGATTCCATCAAAGACATTTGGTTTCATTTAGACATCATGGATGGACACTTTGTCCCGAACCTTACCTTCGGTCATCCTATCATCGAGATGATTTCAAAAAAAACCACGCACAAACTCGATGCACATTTCATGGTGATCAACCCTGAATTTTATATCGATACTTTAAAAGATGTTCCTCTGCACAACTTCACTTTCCATTTCGAAGCTGATGCCAATCCTGAACGTCTGGTAAAAAAAGCCAAACAACATTTCCCAAGTGTAGGTATTTCTATTAAACCTCGCACTCCAGTTTCTGTTTTAACAGACGATCTACTAAAGAGTGTCGACTTGGTTCTTATGATGTCCGTAGAACCCGGCTTCGGTGGCCAGGCCTTTATGGAACTCGTTTACGACAAGCTCGATCAGTTAAATGAAAGAAGAAAAAAATTAGGACTCAACTTCGTCATCCAAGTCGATGGGGGAGTGAGCGATAAAAACGCCAAGAAGCTCATCGAGCATGGCGTGAATAATTTAGTGGCCGGATCTTATGTTTTCAAAGAAGGTCCTGCTCAATATCAAAACAAAATTAACAGTCTTCGTTAGTCATCTTACTTAGGGAGTAGATATGGATTTTTCTAAAGCCAAAAAAGTGGCCCTCACTGGCAAGGACATGGTGCCAGAACTTCTTTATCAAATGGCTTTCGCTAAAGTGGGCGAAATGCAAGTCACTATCGAAGGTGACGCCAAAAAGCGTATGGAGAAATCTCGCGCTTATGTTTTAGATATCATCAAGAAAGGAAAGCCAGTGTACGGTATCAATACCGGTTTCGGCGCTCTCTCTTCTG
>JACCEE011523781.1_pt1 | contig 20454 bp, 14 predicted proteins | sample 7449931 | NCBI WGS metagenome assembly JACCEE01 (sample SAMN15323457, study PRJNA562643) | freshwater metagenome | isolation source: river surface water | place: USA:Blue River Watershed | collected 2017-08-19 | reverse complement strand
TAAAACAGTGCTGATTACAAATAATACCATAGGAACATGGCAAACACAATGGGATTTTGGTGATGGAAAAACATCGACACTTGTAAATCCGGTTTCGCACGAATTTGCCGATACAGGAAATTATAAAATCGTACTCACCAACCAAAGTGCTCATTGCAAAGACACAGCAAGTCAGTTTGTAAAAGTGAATTTTGCATTGGTGATTGCCGACTATGATTCTTCATTTTATGGCTGTGCCCCTTTAACGGTTACATTTATCAATAAGTCAATCAATGCAACAGAATATCTTTGGGATTTTGGTGACGGCACAAAGTCAAGCGATTCTGTACCAACCCATACATTCGACAAACCGGGAACTTATGTTATAGAATTAACGGCATCGAACGGAATTGTTAAAGACGTGAGTCGCAAACATACCGTTACGGTATATGAAGTACCTGAAGTCGATTTTGAAGTTGTTCCATCGGTGGCATATTTGCCCGATGCAAATGTTCGATATTATAATAAATCGAAAAATGCACAAATGTGGCTATGGACATTTGGAGATGGCGATACGTCGTCGAAAGCAGAACCATCGCACACTTACACCGATGTAGGTGTTTATGATGTAAGCCTAACGGGATGGAATGCTCACGGTTGCTTCGACTCGGTTTATTTACCCAAAGCCGTAACCGTATTGAAAGACTGTGGTTTGTTATTCCCCAATGCATTTACACCGGCCGATAAAGAAACCGGAGGCAAATATCTCCCTGAATTACCCGAAAAAACAAACGATATTTTCCATCCGATTTTCAAGAATATCGAGAAATATCATCTTGAAATTTTTAATCGTTGGGGTGAATTGATTTTTGCAAGCGACTCGCTCGATATTGGTTGGGATGGATACTATCGGAATACACTTTCAAAACAAGATGTTTATGTTTGGAAAGTAGACGCTACTTGCTATGGAGGCAAAAAAATAAGACAAATAGGAAATGTAACATTGCTTCGATAATGATAGATTATTAAAATGCTTAAACAAATATTAGTTATATTAGCAATAGTAATCTGCTCAGCAACAGCACATTCACAAGATCCTCAATTTTCACAGGTTTTTGCAGCACCTCTATATCTTGGGCCTTCATTTGCAGGAGCAACAGGAGGAACACGTGTTGCAACCAATTTTCGTGATCAATGGCCGGCTCTGAAACGTGAGTATGTTTCCTATTCTTTATCGGTTGATCATTTTTTCAGAACAACGAACAACAGTATTGGACTTGCTGTCTATCGCGACCATGCAGGAATGGGATTACTCACCTCAACATATTGTATGTTGCAATATTCCTATGTTTTCAACATTACCCGAAAAATGCAACTGCGACCCGGAATCGAAGCTTCATTCAATACTCGAAATATCAATTACAATCGGATTGTTTTTGGAGATCAACTTGCTTTTGAAGGTAATTTACCAACAACCATCGAAACATCAATCGAAAAAAATGTATCATATATCGATTTTGCAACATCGGCAGCCCTATTTCATCCCTTTTACTGGTTGGGTTTTTCCATTCATCATTTAACAATTCCAAACCAATCGTTACTTGGTGCGAAATCTCAAGTTCCGATAAAAATTTCATTTTACGGGGGGAAAAAAATTAAACTTAAAAGCCCCAGCGCTCATCGTCGAGGCGATAATTTATACGTTGCATTCGAGTTCAAAAATCAGGCAAAATTCAATCAATTGTATACCGGTGCATACTGGGAATATGCTTATATGTCTATCGGACTTTGGTACAGGGGTATTCCAATGAAAAAAACGTTTGAAAGCTATTTTAACAACGATGCTGTTGTCATTGTATTTTCATACACATTCGACAAGCTGAAAATGGGTTACAGTTATGATATCACAACCTCACATTTATTAACTCGGTCGGCAGGATCACACGAAGTGAGCCTAGTGTATGTGATGATGCCGAAAGGAAAACCCAAACGTAAAATTGTACCTTGTCCAATGCAGTAAGCATTGTATGATAAAAAAAAAGAGACAATTCTTTAAGAACCGTCTCTCCCTTTTTGACATTAAATATTATTAGCAAACTTTTATGATAAAGTATTCCTTTTTGCCTTTTTGAACTAAGATATATTTATTGTTAATCAAATAAGTTGCATCAATCACAGCATCTTGCGAGGTGATTTTGGTTTTATTGATGCTCAAACCATTGCCTTGAATCAATCGGCGAACTTCACTTTTATTCTCAAAAACTTTGGTTTCGGTAGCAAGTAGCTCAATCACATTTTGTCCTGCTGCAATTTTTTCTTTGCTCAAGTCAAACATCGGAACACCTTCGAAAATTGAAAGGAAAGTATCTTCATCGAGTTTTGCCAATGATTCGGCAGTACCTTTTCCAAAGAGAATTTGTGAAGCATCGACAGCAGCATCGTAATCTTCCTGCGAATGACACATTACGGTAACTTCGTGAGCCAAAGCTTTTTGCAATTCACGATTGTGTGGAGCTTCGCGATGGGTAGCTATTAATTGTTCGATTTCGGGCTGCGATAACATTGTAAAAATTTTGATATAACGTTCGGCATCTTCATCACTCACGTTAAGCCAAAACTGATAAAATTTATATGGTGAAGTCAATTTTGGATCGAGCCACACATTTCCACCTTCAGTTTTTCCAAATTTACTGCCATCGGCTTTAGTGATGAGCGGACATGTTAAAGCATAAGCTTCGCCCGCTTCTTTGCGACGAATTAGTTCGGTTCCGGTGGTGATATTTCCCCATTGATCGGATCCGCCCATTTGTAAACGACAATTTTTCGTTTTATAGAGGTATAAAAAATCATAACCTTGCAATAATTGATAGGTAAATTCGCAAAACGACATTCCCGTTTTTGCTTCTTCTCCCAAGCGTTTTTTCACGCTGTCTTTAGCCATCATATAATTCACGGTAAGATGTTTACCGATATCGCGAATAAATTCAAGAAAGGTAAAATTCTTCATCCAGTCGTAATTGTTCACGAGCTCAGCAGCATTGGGCGAATTTGAATCGAAATCGAGAAATTTGGCTAACTGTTTTTTCAAGCTGTCGACATTATGTTGAAGCGTGGCTTCATCCAACAAATTACGTTCTTGCGATTTGCCCGATGGGTCGCCAATCATTCCGGTAGCACCACCAACTAATGCAATTGGTTTATGTCCGGCACGTTGAAAATGACGCAACATCATAACACTTACAAGATGTCCGATATGGAGAGAATCGGCCGTTGGATCGATACCAACATAAGCAGCCGTTAGTTCTTTTTTCAATTGGTCTTCGGTTCCAGGCATGATATCGTGAATCATTCCTCGCCAACGTAGTTCTTCAACAAAATTCATAATTTGTAAATTTGACTTTTTCGTCGGCAAAGATATGTATTTTGTACAGATTACGAAATTTTCGAGCAGAAACACCAACCGACTTCCTTATTTCAAAAAATCGCTAAGTTTTTTGAACGTTGTTTGAAACGCAAGTTCAACGGCATCGCAAATTGACTCTTTGAGCGGAAATGGATCTTCATGTTTGTAAGGATAGGGAAAATCGTCAACATCGACCTTTACGGGAATATCTCTCATTCGTCCTTGAAGTGTATTTATAACTTCATAATACGGAATGATATAATCTTGTTTTAGTGCTATTGCATAAATTCGATCGTGAGCCTTTGCAAACAATTGTTCGCGATAATCCATCAGTTTATTATAATTCAAGAGGCTCAAAAAATTATATCCTTCGGGATGTTGCTCAGAGAGAAAATGCCCCAACCAATGATCTTTCGCGCGAAATGTATCAAGATATCCAATGATATATCGATAAAGCATTTGTTCGGTTTCACTATCCATGATAACCTTACAAACCGGTGTCAGGCGACTAAACACCGATCCACTGCAAAACAATGCCATTTTTGAGTCGTGGAAATAATCATTTTTATTTGTCAACATGAGCGTTTGAGCCAATAATCCGCCTATCGAATATGCAAAAAAATCAAATCGTGCATCGGAAGCAATACAAGCATATTTTCCTTGTTTAACTTCTTCAACAAACTGAATAACATCATAATACGTAAGCATCCCCGACCAAATAAATCGTTGAGGTTTTACATTAATGCGTGTACTGATTGCGACATTAACAAACGAAGAACCGATTATATCGGGAAATTCTTGCTTACGGGCATTGTATAATTCGGTCATTAAACGCGGATTACTCCATTCGGGCAACGCTCTGTTCATGTGAAATGTCATGGGAAAGAGAACAACCGTTTTACCGGTTGCCATCATCAGGTTATAAGCCCAGGGATAATATTTTATCCAGTTTTTTTCATTGAAACCATGGAGTAGTAAAATAACATCGCGTGCCGGCTTACTATCTTTGGGTGTAAAAATATGAAACCGAAATTCGGCATTTTCTTTTACATGTGAATCGACAACATCGAGTATTGTGTAATCGCTTTTCCATGAATTTTCGTCGGGAGCTTTTACCGAAAAATCGTGCACACTACAACGATATTCGTCTTCACCCGGAATAATATGATAACTATTTGAATGAAACGTATAATTGTAAACGTCTAAAGTATCGATTGGCGTTAATTTGTCATCGTCATAATGCACACTCTTTTTTAAGAGTTTGTATAATTCAGAATATTTCATCTGTTTATATTTTTTAATGGTCAGATGGAACACGTCATATATTCATTCTTGCATGGAAAGCAAGTTTTGCCTATGACTATTTCATCGGAATCTTTTTTAAGTTTTTCACTAATAAGAGAAAACTCCTATTTGAAATGAAATATTGCGTTATCAATCATTTACAACAATTGACGAGCATTTTTCTATACCTTATAAAGATAATTCTTAATGAAATAAAAACCGAGAAAAAAAATAAAAATCTGTATTTTGTAACATTTGTTACAAAAAGTGCCATTATACTCATCGTACCTTTGTAGTGTAATAAAAAATTAACAGATAAATATCAAAGCTATGATACGCGAAATTATAAAAATAGATGAAAATTTATGCAACGGTTGTGGAGAATGTGTACCCAATTGTCATGAAGGAGCATTGCAAATTATTGATGGGAAAGTTCGAATGGTGAGCGAACTCATGTGCGATGGACTTGGTGCTTGCATTGGACATTGTCCCGTTGGTGCTCTTACAATTGAAAAACGCGAAGCCGTTGCTTATGATGAAATTGAAACTATCAAACAAATGGTTCCCAAAGGGAAAAACACACTAATTGCTCACCTCAAACATCTCAAAGAACACGGAGAAACGAAATATCTACATGAAGCAATGACTTTTTTACAAAGCATGCAAGATTCGTTATCATTTGACCTCAACGACATAAAATCGGCCGTTCATAATATTCCACAAGGAAAGCATATTGAACAATCGCAGGTAACGACATCACAACCCGAAGCGTGCGGATGTCCGGGTTCAAGAACACAAAGTTTTTCGGTCAATTTACCCTCATCGTCTACAACGGGTTCATCGGTATCGCAACTTACTCACTGGCCTGTTCAGTTACATCTAATAAACCCCATGGCTCAATTCTTTTCAGGAGCCGACATGCTGATTGCTGCCGATTGTGTTGCTTTTGCACTTGGCGGGTTTCATCAAAATTATCTGAAAGGGAAAACGCTTGCAATAGCCTGTCCCAAACTCGATGATAATCAACATATTTATCTTCAAAAAATAAAAACATTAATCGATAATGCCCGCATCAATACCATTACCATTATGATTATGGAAGTTCCCTGCTGCGGTGGATTGCTCAGAATGGTACAATCTGCATTGGCAGAAGCGACACGAAAAGTTCCACTGAAATTGGTTGTAGTAAGCACTCGCGGTGAAATTCTTCGTGAAGACTGGCTCTAAGATTTACACGATTTCTCTTTTATACCAATTGACTCTTTAAAAAAAATATAAGCTATTTAATTAGAATTTTTAAACTTCATTATTTCAATCGTATGAACATGTTTTGTTATCAATGTCAGGAAGCAGCCAAAGGTAGCGGTTGCGAAATTAAAGGAGTGTGCGGAAAAGCCCCCGAAACATCAAACTTGCAAGATTTATTGCTGTTTGTGGTGAAAGGTATTTCGTATTATTCAACCCAATGCAACGAAAGAGGTATAACACTCGACAATAAAACCAATCGCTTTGTTTTTGAAAGCCTTTTTGCAACAATTACCAATGCTAACTTCGACAATGCAGTATTTACTCGTAAAATAGCAGAAGGCATCGCAATCAGAAATGATTTACGCAAACAACTTGAATCAAAAGGAATTACATTCAACAACGCTCAATTGCCCGATGCAGCATCATGGAATCCAAAATCAGAAGACGAATATGCGATCAAAGCTCTTGTTGTTGGAATTTTAGAAGAACCAAATGAAGATATTCGTTCTTTAAAATCGTTATTGATTTTTGGGTTAAAAGGCTTGTCAGCATACATGGAACATGCTGACAATTTAGGTTTTACCGACAATTCCATAAATCAGTTTCTTCAATCGGCATTAGCCAAGACACTCGACAAATCTCTCACCGGTGATGCATTAACAGCTCTTGTTCTCGAAACGGGAAAATATGGAGTATCGGTAATGGCATTGCTCGATAAAGCCAATACATCAACTTATGGTAATCCCGAAATCACCAAAGTAAACATTGGTGTTGGTAAAAATCCGGGCATCCTTATTAGTGGTCACGACCTTAAAGATTTGGAAGAATTACTAAAACAAAGTGAAGGAAGTGGCGTTGACATTTACACTCACAGCGAGATGCTTCCGGCACATTATTATCCGGCTTTCAAAAAATACAAACATTTTGTAGGAAACTATGGTAACGCATGGTGGAAACAAAAAGAAGAATTTGAATCATTTAACGGACCTATACTATTCACCACCAATTGTTTGGTTCCTCCAAGCGACAAGGCTGGTTATCGCGACAAGGTATATACCACCGGAGCTGCCGGTTTTACCGGATTTCCACACATCGCTGATCGTAAAAATGGTGGAGAAAAAGATTTCTCTGTCATCATAGAACATGCAAAAAAATGTGTAGCACCAATTGAAATAGAAAAAGGTGAAATTATTGGTGGTTTTGCTCATAATCAAGTAATTGCCCTTGCCGACAAAATCGTTGATGCAGTAAAAACCGGTGCAATAAAAAAATTCTTTGTTATGGCCGGCTGCGATGGTCGTATGAAAAGCCGCGATTATTATACACAGTTTGCCGACTCTCTTCCAAAAGATACTGTTATTTTAACAGCAGGTTGCGCCAAATATCGTTATAACAAACTTCCATTAGGCGACATTGGTGGTATTCCTCGCGTATTAGATGCCGGACAATGCAATGACTCTTATTCTTTGGCCGTCATAGCTCTAAAACTAAAAGAAGTTTTTGAGCTCAACGACATAAACGAATTACCCATAGCATATAACATTGCATGGTATGAACAAAAAGCTGTAATCGTTTTACTTGCGTTACTTTATTTAGGCGTGAAAAAAATTCATTTGGGACCAACCTTACCTGCATTTTTATCGCCCAATGTAGCAAAAGTTTTAGTCGAAAATTTTGGCATCGCAGGCATTGGAACTGTCGATGAAGATATGAAACTATTTTTGGAACAATAAAAAACATATATTTTATGAATACCGAAGGTTTACAAATCAATACCGGCGACCAACACTCAACAGTGTTTCGTTATGCCGACTCGGTGAGCTACCAGGCAGATGCCGTGGTGAGTAAAACAATACTCAAAAAAGACACCGGTACCATTACTGTTTTTGCCTTTGGCAAAGGCCAAGGCTTAAGCGAACACTCAGCACCATTCGATGCGGTAATTCAAGTTGTTGATGGCACTGCCGAAATATTTATCAACAAAAAGCCCTACCTGGTAAATGCTGGACAAACCATTATTATGCCAGCCAACATACCTCATGCAGTACAGTCGGTTACCGACTTTAAAATGGTTTTAACAATGATAAAAAGCTAATAATTAAGCAATCACATCTGTTATACTAAAAAGAAAGCCTGTTGACATTTGTAGCAACAGGCTTTCTTTTTTAATTGAATTTATACCGGCATGAATAAGCAATTCATCGGAATTTTTATTTTTGCAAGGTATTATGTTAATTAAAGAGCTATGTCGCAAACAAATCACATTTCACAACTTATTTCACAACTCAGTATTGAAGAAAAGGTATCTCAACTAATGTTTGAAAGTCCTGCTATTGAACATGCAGGCATTCCCGAATATAATTGGTGGAACGAATGTTTGCATGGTGTAGCCCGCGCCGGACGTGCTACGGTATTTCCACAAGCCATCATGCTAGCGGCAACGTTCAATCCCGAACTTGCTTTTGAAGTTGCCAACGCCATTTCCGACGAAGCTCGGGCAAAACATAATGCAGCTCAAAAAAATGGTTATCGAAAACGTCATTCGGGCTTGACATTTTGGACACCGAACATTAACATATTTCGCGATCCTCGCTGGGGAAGAGGTCAGGAAACCTATGGTGAAGATCCGGTATTGACATCAATCATGGCATCGGCATTTGTAAAGGGATTACAAGGCGATAATCCTCATTTTCTAAAACTTGCGGCATGTGCCAAACATTTTGCCGTTCATAGTGGTCCGGAAAAAATAAGACACTCGTTCGATGCCAAGGTAAGTGAAAAAGATTTACATGAAACATATCTCCCCGCATTTAAAACATTGGTCGACATTGGTGTTGAAGCCATCATGTGCGCTTATAACAGAGTGAATGGCGATCCTTGTTGTGGACATAAAACACTTGTTTCCGACATTTTGCGTAAGCAATGGAATTACAAAAATCACATTCTCTCCGACGGATTTGCTCTTCCCGATTTACATGGAGGACATGGTATTACAGAAAACGAGTACCAGTCGGCAGTGTATGCAATGAAAAATGGTATTGACCTTGACATTGGTGTTGTTTACAAAAATCTGACAGATGCAGTAAAAAATGGAGACGTGCCCGAATCGCGAATCGACGAAGCATTACAGTATATTTTCGCCACACGCCAAAAACTGGGAATTTTACAATACAACACTCCTACTCCGTGGGATTCAGTTTCGGAATCGGTTATCGACTGCGAGAAACATCGAAAATTGGCATTACAAGTTGCACAACAAGGTATTGTGCTTTTGCATAATAAACAAAACACATTGCCCTTGAAGAAAGACATACAAACGCTATATGTTACAGGTCCCAATGCTTCGAATGTTGACGCTTTGCTCGGAAATTATTATGGCATAAATCCTCGAATGGTTACCATACTCGAAGGAATTGCAGGCAAAGTGAGTGCCGCAACAATGTTTGATTACAAACCCGGATTTCAATTAAACCAAACAAACATTAATCCTATTGACTGGATGATATTTGATGCTCGTCAGGCAGATGCTGTGATTGCTGTTATCGGGTTACAAAATGTGCTTGAAGGTGAAGAAGGTGAAGCTATTATGTCTGATGAATACGGAGACAGATCAACAATCGACATTCCTGTTGCACAGTTAGAACATTTGAAAAAAATACGATCAAAGTATGATGGTAAATTAATTGCGGTGATATGCTCAGGCAGTCCGCTCAATTTATCGGAACTCTGCGAAATAGCCGATGCTGTTGTATGGGCTTGGTATCCGGGAGAAGAAGGAGGAACTGCAGTTGCTGATGTTATTTTTGGGGACATTTCGCCATCGGGTAAATTGCCAGTTACATTTCCAACAACAACAGACCAATTGCCTTTATTTGAAGATTACAGCATGAAAAATCGCACCTATCGGTATATGAATGAGGCAGCACAATTCCGTTTCGGCTTTGGACTCAGTTATACACAATGGCAATTAAGTGATATTTCGTTATCAGGAATCGACATCACAAACGCATCAATTTCGGCTTCGGTAACATTAACCAACACAGGAACAATTCCTGCCGACGAAGTTGTTCAACTCTACATTTCGTCACCCCAAGCTGGCATCACAAATCCATACTGTTCTCTCAAACAATTCAAAAGAGTGCATGTGGCTGCACATGAATCGCAAATAGTTCATTTTACCCTTACAAAAAATGATTTTTTAACAATCGATGACAACGGGAAAGAAATATTATTGACCGGCAAACACAACATTCATATTGGCAACTGTTCTCCCGGAAAACAAACTCAATCATCTGATTGTGTTTTAATAAAAACAACAAGCATTGAATTAAAATAAAAAAAATGGGGAAAAGTTCATAATGAAACGATTCCCCATATCTTTAAAATTTTCGACTGTCTATTTAAACATTTGCATGTTATGTAACTTATTGTAATAACCATCGAGTGCAATAAGTTCTTCGTGTTTTCCGCGTTCCACGATACGACCTTTATTCATAACGATGATTTCATCGGCGTGTACGATGGTTGATAATCGGTGTGCAATGATAATCGAGGTACGATTTTTCATCAAATTCCCTAAAGCCGTTTGTACCTGACGTTCCGATTCGGTATCGAGTGCAGATGTTGCCTCATCAAGAATCAAAATTGGAGGATTTTTCATCACGGCACGCGCAATACTAATCCGTTGACGTTGACCGCCTGATAATCGTGAACCTCTATCTCCAACATTGTTATAATATCCATCTTCACGTTTCACGATAAATTCATCGGCATTTGCCACTTTTGCAGCATCAACAACTTTATCGAAATCGGGATTTTCTATTCCAAACGCGATATTGTTTAAAATAGAATCATTAAACAAAATAGGTTCCTGATTTACATAGCCAATAAGTGCACGCAAATCATTCATTTTCAACTCACGAACAGGAATGCCATCAATCAAAATATCGCCATCGGTTACGTCGTAGAAACGAGGAAGTAAATCGACCATTGTTGTTTTTCCGGAACCCGACTGTCCAACAATTGCTACCGTTTTACCCTTTTCTATTTTAAGAGATATATCTTGTAAGATTGGATCTTTATCGTATCTGAATTCTTTTATTTTAAATTCGATTGAATGATTAAACGAATTAATCGCTTTTGCATTTTCTATTTCAACAATGGTATTTTGAGCCTGAAGAATTGTTTCAACGCGTTCGATTGATGCCAAACCTTTCAAAACATAATAGTAGGCTGAAGAAATGGCTTTTGCCGGTGCTAATATTTGTGTAAATACGATGAGATATCCAATAAACGTATCAGATGATAACCCGGAACCGGAAAGCACCAAATAACCACCAAATCCCATCACCAGCGTCAATGACAAAACCCCCATAAACTCGCTTAATGGAGATGCAAGCATTTGTCGACGTGTTACATTGTTCATGATTTTGGTATATTCGGTTCCCGCTTCTTTAAAGCCTTTATTCACTTTTCCTTCGGCACCAAAAGCTTTGATTACTCGAATACCACCAAGGGTTTCTTCGATAATAGCCATTAAATAGCCTAATTTCTGTTGTCCTTTCAAAGAGTGCATTTTCAAGCGAGTTCCAATTGCTCCAATAGCTAAACCGGACAAGGGTAATAAAACTACCACAAACAAGGTTAATATAGGACTGATATAAATCAGTGCTGCAAGGAAAAATATTAGATTGATTGGCGATTTGAAAATTAAATCGAGCGAACGAATAATTGAAAATTCAATTTCATTTACATCATTATTCATTTTCGACATTATATCGCCTTTGCGTTCCTTCCCGAAATAGTGAATGGGCATATCAAGAATTTTGTCGTACAACGCCTGACGCATGTCTTGTATAATACCGTTACGTACCGGAGCTAAATAATATTGACTGAGGAATATTGCTATATTTTTCAATAGGAATAATATCACAATAATGATACAAATTACCACTAATGCCATTATCTTACCTTCGTTACGAATTATTTCACTCAACACATAATAGAAATTGGTAACAATGGCATCGCTCGAAAAACTGAAAGGAACCGGAGCATCAACCATTTTGCGGGTATCAAACAACAATCCTAAAAAAGGAACTATCATTGTTACCGAAAATAAAGAAAAAATGGTGCTGATGACAACATAAATCATACTCATGGTAATTCTACCTTTGTATGGTTTCAAGTATTTAATAAAGAATTTGAAGTTTTTCATTTTTGAAATATTAGAACTCAATCATACATAACTGCTCATTACACTTATCTGTATCGAGCCGAAGTACAAATTTATGCGAATTAAGAGTTTTTTCGTAGTTTACTATGTTTTATACTATATGAGAAATAAATAACGATACCAATAACCATCCATAATATCAATCGAATCCACGTATCAACGGGCAATGCAGCCATTTGAACAAAACAAATGAGCGCTCCAAGAATTGGAATAACAGGAACAAATGGTGTTCTAAAAGGACGAGGAGCATCAGGTCTTGTTTTTCGTAAAACGATAACACTGACACAAACAATAACAAATGCCAGTAATGTACCAATTGAAACAAGTTCTCCTAAAATATTTATGGGAAACAATCCAGCCACAACAGCAGCAACACTACCGGTAATTATTGTTGTGATATATGGTGTTTTGAACCGAGAATGAACTTTCGAATAGCTTGGGGGTAATAAGCCATCTTTCGACATTGAAAAGAAAATACGAGGTTGCCCCATCAACATTACAAGCACTACGGAACTTAAACCGGCTATAGCTCCAATTTTTACAAGCGGATTCAGCCAACGTAAGCTGTGAGCAACACTGTCAATAGCTAATGCAATAGGCGCACTCACATTGAGTTTTGAATAATGAACCATACCGGTCAATACAAGTGCCACAGCAATATAAAGTAACGTACATACAACTAACGAAACCAAAATACCAATGGGCATATGTTTTTGAGGATTTTTCGACTCCTGAGCAGCTGTCGATACTGCATCGAAACCGATATATGCAAAAAAGATTACTCCCGAACCGGTTAATACTCCACTCCATCCAAAATGTCCGAATACACCTGTATTATCGGGAATAAATGGCGACCAGTTATCAACGTTTATATACCACATTCCAAAGAATATAAACAGCAGGATTACAATCAGTTTCACAATTACAATAACATTATTGAACGTAACCGACTCTTTTATCCCAATAACTAATAAACTCGTAACCAAAATAACGATAAACATTGCCGGGAAATTCAGAATATTTCCGGTGAGCATCCATCCTTTTTCGGGTAAATAATCAAACGGAGACTGACAAAGTGCTGCTGGTAGGTTTATATGAAAATCATGAAGGAAACTGACAACATAGCCCGACCAACCGACAGCAACCGTTGCCGAAGCAAATAAATACTCAAGAATCAAATCCCATCCTATTATCCAAGCCATAAATTCTCCAAGCGAAGCATACGAATAAGCATAGGCACTTCCCGAAATAGGAATCATCGATGCAAATTCAGCATAACAAAAACCGGCGAATACACAACCTAAACCAGAAATAATGAAAGAAATAGAAAGTGCCGGACCGGCATAAAGCGCCGCTGCAGTTCCGGTTAAAACAAAAATACCTGTTCCTATAATTGCACCAATACCGAGGGTAATGAGATTAAAAGCACCAAGAGCTTTATGTAAACCATGATCGGCTTGCGACTCGGCTATTAAATGATCAAGATCCTTGCGTCGAAAAAGACTTCTTAATTTTTCTGACATTATCAGTTTGGGTTTATTCTTTTTAAAATGAATGCAAACCTATGCTTTTTTTTCGAATTGTCTATAAGCAAAGAACAGCATTTTAATCGTTATTTTTTTTAATATCCCGAACCATCATTTGTAACGATGTTGTTCCACGAAAAGAATTTTCGTCGAGTGTGTAACAAACATCAATACAAGAGTTTTGAACTTCATCAACCTTATGTCCGAGTCCAAAACCAACGGCATCGATGGTATTTTTTGAATCGGGATGATGAACTTTCAATTTCAAATGCGAACCATCACTGCCAATTGTTCGACTTGAGCCATAATCGTAAACCGATTTCGATACAAAAACAGGTGTCATATTTCCTGGTCCAAAGGGCTCAAATTGTTTTAAAATCCGATAAAATTTAGGAGTAATTGAATCGAGAGGCAATACTGCATCAATGGAAATTTTGGGAATCAACATCTCCGGATGAATTGTTGTCCGAACCACCGCCTCGAAGCGTTCCTTAAACGCATCAAAATGTTCTTCTTTCATTGACAATCCTGCAGCATACATGTGTCCACCAAAATTCTCAAGCAAATCGGCACATTGTTCAAGTGCAGCATACAAATTAAACCCATCGACCGAACGAGCCGAACCCGTTATTCGACCATTTGCATAAGTTAAAACGATTGTCGGTCGATAAAATACTTCGGTAATTCTTGATGCCACAATACCAACTACCCCTTTATGCCAATCGGGAGAATAAACCACGTTTGTAACTTTCGATGCGTGATTATCATCGGCAGAAAGCATTGCTAAGGCTTCAGTTGTCATCGCTTTATCTAACTCCTTGCGATCTTCGTTACATCGATTTACGTTTGCGACAATGTCTGTTGCTTTTCCTAAATCATCGCAAATAAGTAGCTCAACTGCCAATGAACCTGATTCTATTCTTCCGGCAGCATTTATTCTTGGTCCGATACGAAAAACAATATCGCTTACCGATACGTTTTTATCTTGTAATTGAGCTGTATTTTTTATTGCCTGTATACCAATAGTCGGATTATCAATAATTTTTTGTAGTCCATAAAATGCTAAAACCCGGTTTTCTCCGGTCATACTCACAATATCCGACGCAATACTAACAGAAACAATATCGAGATACTGATAAATATTATCTAAAGCGATTCCGGTAGAAATACAATATGCTTGCAATAGTTTAAAACCAACACCACAACCTGATAATTCTTTGAATGGATAAGGACAATCGCTCTGTTTGGGATTTAATAAAGCATATGCGTCAGGACGAACGTCACCCTCGTTATGATGATCGCAAACGATGACATCTATCTTATTTTGATTTGCGTAATCGATTTGTTTATTGGCTTTTATGCCACAATCGAGAGTAACGATAAGCGTGAACGAATTATTTTTTGCATATTCGATACCAGCCATCGAAACACCGTAACCTTCTTTGTATCTATCGGGAATATAATATTCAATGATGGCATTTTGTGATTTCAAAAACAAATAAAACATTGAAACGGCAGTTGTACCATCAACATCATAATCGCCATAAATCAAAATACGTTCTTTGTTCTGAACGGCAGATATTAAGCGCGAAACAGCTTTTTGCATATCCTTCATCAAAAAAGGATCGTGCAAATCAGACAGCGATGGTCGAAACCAAGTTTTGGCTTCTTCAAAAGTTTGAATACCTCGCTGAACCAGCAAAGACGCAAGTCCCTCTTCAATATTTAAAACTTGCATCAAATGTTTTACCGATGCAATATTGGTCTGAGGTTTATATATCCATTGTGTTGCCATTACAAAGGCAAAGTTACGATTTACTATGCAATTGAAAAATAAATCTTTGGGCTTTCTTGCTTTTTCAAGGAAAATGTATTTGTTTTACAGTAGCGAATTTCATTTGCAAATATTCAAAACATTGAGACCGTTAGAATTTTCATTTGCAACCACAAGCTTTACAATAAAAAAACATACATTATGAATAACTTTTTCTACATCGGATTTGCATCATTTTTCATGCTAATCGCCTCAGAAATAAAAGCCCAATATAATTTTGAAGGTCGTTCTCGCGAAATGACAACGTACAATCAAGTAACAATTCCACTTGAAGATCAGAAAGATATATGGTACGTTGAAACTGAAAATGAATACAAAAAACGAGAAGAACATTTATACGATACCTGTAATGTTGCCTATTTTCACGATTCGCTCAAATTAATCATGGAAGAACAAGATATGGCAATCTTAAATCAAACAGGTGTTGATTACGGATTTTACCATGGAATGTACTACGTTCTTCGCAAAGAGCGCAACAAAGATGTTCGCGACGATAAACATATTTACATCGGATACTTGGGTTTAGACCTCAACCGCTTTAATGTTCGGGTTAGTTACAGAGCGTTCAACAGCAAATATGTCATGGACTATAACATTGAACACAAGAACAATAAAATTGTATATTTCCGACTCATCACAAACACATGGCTCGATATCGATGCGATAAATATTGCTGCCGAAATCCAAAAGAACAAACTTGTTATCACCAATAAGTACAACAAACAAACACTTACCTTAACGGTAACTCCTTACGAAGGCGGAATGGCTTCGACTATGCGTAAAATTGGACTCAACAAAAAGCCATTAAGCGTATTTAAGCCGACTGTTGCTTCAAAAAAACGCTAGTTATTTTGGGTTTTCTTGAATCATGTTTGTTAATTCAATAAACTGGGTTACGCTTAACTGTTCCGGACGAAGATTAAATAATTCCATCGGAAGCAAACTTTCATGTAAAACAGAACGAAGAGAGTTACGTAAAGTCTTTCGTCTTTGATTAAATGCAAGTTTTACAGTTTTCACAAAAGCATTTTCATCGCAAGGTAAGGTTTTAACGGCATTTCGGGTTAATCGTATAACTCCCGATTTCACTTTTGGCGGAGGAATAAAATCGTGCTCGGGGACAGTAAATAAGTATTCAATATCATAAAAAGCTTGCAATAAGACACTAATAACGCCATAATCTTTATTTCCAGGCCCCGAAGCAACTCGTTGAGCTACTTCTTTTTGAAACATACCAACCACACACGGAACCTGTTCTTTATTATCGAGAACTCTGAAAAGTATTTGTGAAGAAATGTTATAAGGAAAATTTCCAATTATGGCAAACGAGTCCGAAAAAAACTGTTCTGTTTTTATATGCAAAAAATCACCTTGAAAAATCTGCTCTGATTGTAACAAACCTGTTCGAAGTAAATAATCAACAGATTCGTCGTCAATTTCAACAACACGCAAATTACGATTGGTTTGCGTGGTTAAGTATTTTGTTAAAACGCCCATCCCCGGACCGATCTCCAAAACGTTTGAATAGCAGGCAGGTAAGCTTTCTACGATTTTTTGAGCGACGTCTTCATTATTTAGAAAATGCTGACCAAGATGTTTCTTTGCTTTTACGTATGTCATTGTTTTTTTTTGCAAAGGTTGTAATTATTCATTCATTTACAAAATAATAGTACCTTTAAGCCATCTTTTAATTTCATTCGACCAAATGGTGGGTTCAAAGAAAATACTTTTATTTTTTGCAAAAATAGCAATCGTTGGCGTGGCGTGGTTTTATGTGGGATATAAAATCATGCAGTTTCATCAATCAATTTCTTTTTATTCGGTTAAAGAACTTTCTCCAATTCATTATTTTCTTCTTTCAACCGTTTTTGTATTAATGTTTTTGAACTGGCTTTTAGAATCGTACAAATGGAAATTTTCGCTACATAACATTTTGCCTATCAATATTTTATTGGCATACAAAACGGTTTTAGCAGGAACAACATTTGCAATCATTTCACCCAATAGAGCCGGCGAACCGTTTGGGCGGGTAAGTTTATTGGCTCCTCAATTCAGACAAGCAGCCACAGGTGCCGGAATTTTATGTTCGATAGCTCAATTTACGGCGACGGTTTTGGCGGGATTTGTAGCACTACCAATTTTTTTACATGAAAAAGGAATCATTACTTCACCTATTACACTTATAGTCATCACAATATCATTATCTTCGATCATTCTAGTAATTTATTTTAATACATACCGCTTAGGAGTTCTTTTTAATAAAATTCCATACATCAAAAAATTCACCTCATTCATTACTCATTTCGAATCAATCACAATTAAAGATGCTGGGATTCTTTTGGTTTACAGCCTGATTCGCTATTCTGTTTTTATAATCCAATTCTATTTTATTCTGGCAGTTTTCGAAATTCCGTTAAACTTATTTCAAACATTTACCGCTGTTGGAATGATTTATTTTGTTACAACATTAATCCCCACAACAACTTTAGCCGAATTAGGTGTTCGATGCAGTTCGTCTGTTTATTTTATTGGAATGTATACAAATAATACTTCGCACATTGTATTAGCATCATTATTACTTTGGATCATAAATCTTTCGTTGCCGGCAATTGTTGGCGGAGTGGTTTATCTTAATGAAAAAAGAAAAACACAAAAGTTAAATTAACGAGCAATTAATTTGGCTTATCCTTGATTTTGCAAAAAAGCATTCATTTTAGCCATAAGTAAATCACCATCAACAGGTTTTGACAAATAATCATCACAACCCTGCTCTATAAAATCGCTTTTTTCATCATCCATAGTAAAGGCAGTTTGTGCTATTATGGGAACATTTTTTCGTGATTTAATATATCGGGTAACTTCAATTCCACTGATATCTGGCAATCTGATATCCATTAAAACAAGCGAAATAGATTCATTGTCATCAAACATTTTTATAGCCGAACGACCATCTTTTGCATGTAAAATTTTTACTCCTGAATCTTCCAGGACATCTATCATCAATTCTGCGCTAACAATATCATCTTCAACCAGTAGAATTGTTTTTTGTTCTAAGCCATTATGTATATTCGAAAATGTTTCAAGTTCAGGAATTTCTTCAATGCTTTTTATTATCACTGGAATTTTTACATAAAAAACAGATCCCTTATTTTCTTCTGAAGTAAGCCATATTTCGCCATTCATAAAATTGACAATTCCTTTTGCAATGGCAAGTCCAAGCCCGTTTCCTTCATATCGGCGGGCAAAACGTTCATCGGCTTGACGAAACCGCTCAAATATCAAATCATGTTTTTCATTTGGAATACCAATTCCGGTATCAGAAATCCACAATACAAGCTCGCTTTGTTGAGTGACGTTTCCTCCTATTTTAATATTTCCGGCATCGGTAAATTTAATGGCATTATCAAGCAAGATATTCATGATTTGGAAAAGTCTCATATAATCAGATTCTATGACAATATCCTTATTCATTAGAGCCTTATCTATTTCAAAATAGATATCTTTTTTCTTGAAAGTATGCAGTTTTTTTAATGCTGATTCTTCAATATCGAGCATCACTTTTTTAAGACTGACAACATCATTATTTACGGTTATTGTTCCGCTTTCTATTTTCGAAATGTCGATGATATTTTCAATAATTTGAAGCAAGTTATGCGAACATTCTTTGACAAGCGACAAGTATTTCTGACCTTTTTCAGATAGTTGATTCTCTAATGACAACAATTCACTGAAACCAACAATGCCATTCATGGGAGTACGTATTTCATGCGAAAGATTGGACAAAAAAGAACTTTTGAGTTTATCTGATTGTTCTGCTTTTTCTTTTGCATGAATTAGCTCTTCTCTGATTTTCAATTGATGTGAAATATTTGTGCATGCAATAATGTATGATGTGCAAATATTTTTTTTATTGATAATCTTTGATATTGAAACCGTTACGGGTATACGATTATGATTATTGGCATATAAATTCACTTCTATTTCGGAACAGTCTTCATTACCCGACATGGATTTCAATTTCTTTTCCAATACCGACCGATCGTCTTCTGAAAAAACAGAAAAAATTGAATTATCGATTATTTGATCAATATGAAATCCTGTAATTTGACTATAGGTCGTATTACAATCGATAATTCGATACAGATCTTTCGATATGATCAAATACATGACAGACGACGAGTTAAAAAACGAATTAAATTTTCGTTCACTAACACGTAAAGCATGTTCTACAATTTTACGTTTAGTTATATCGGTTAACTGCTCGATAATGTACAACGGAATGCCTTCATTATCTTTAACAACAGACACCGTAGATAACACGGAGATATGCTGAGCATTTTTATGAATCAGTTGTTTTTCAATTTCAAAAAACGAGTATTCACCTTTGATGAGCGAATGTATTTTTTTCTCAAATTCCAAATCATCGGGTGTTGCAACAAGATCTAAATACGGGATATTGATCAAATCTTCAATATCGTAACCCAATAATTCACAGAGATATTTATTGGCTGCCATAATTTTTGTATCAACCGACATCATTAAAATACCACCCGGAGCATTTTCAAAGAGCGTTCGAAATAAATTTTCACTTTCAAACAATTCAACCATGACCTGTTCATGCTTCGACATATTTTTTAGAACGAAGACAAAACAAGCACCTTCGGCAATATGTAAAGGCATCCCCGATATGGTAAAAAAATATCCTTGCGATTTAAAACCAAATCCATTTACCGATCCGCTAATAAAATCTTCTTTGAATTTTTTCAGTGTTGTTCCAACTTCATCGGGCAATTCAGCGGTATATTGTTTGGGCGACAAATGAGCTAAAAAATTTCCATAAATCATTTTGGCACTCTTGTTAGCATAAATGATATCATTTTCCTCATTAGAAACAAATACCAAATCATCTAACAATTCAAAAACCAATTCATATGATTGTAAATCACCC
>JACCEE011171782.1_pt1 | contig 20472 bp, 13 predicted proteins | sample 7449931 | NCBI WGS metagenome assembly JACCEE01 (sample SAMN15323457, study PRJNA562643) | freshwater metagenome | isolation source: river surface water | place: USA:Blue River Watershed | collected 2017-08-19 | reverse complement strand
ATATAGATTGTGTCTATGCAGTCAATTTCCAAGCTTTTTGGGCTATCGCGTTGAGCTGGATCGAATTGATGCTTATCTGTTCATTTATAAGATAGAGTTTAACCAGAATAAAGGGAAAAAGTTTTTCGATTTTTAGTCATTTTTAACTTTTTTGAAAATATATTTTCATTATTTAAATAAATATGAGAAATTTTTTCTGTTTTCCTCAGTGTGGTAAATGCTTTTTGAGTAAAAGCAAATGATCTCTAAAATAGAATATGGCTGGATTGTACGAGCATTTTAGAGATCAAGAGCACTTGGACAGCGTTAAAGCTCGGCCCACATACGAATAAGATTGTGATAAATGTTGGTCAGTTTCATCACTTCGGGATACTGATCATCATGGTCTTTGCGTAACTGGCGGATACTTTCATCTAAAGTGAAAAGCAGATGACGTTTGGTATCCTCACGAATCATACTTTGAATCCAGAAAAAAGACGCAAAACGGGTTCCCTGCGTAATGCTGCTGACTTCATGCAGACTGGTTGCCGGGTAGAGTACAGCATCCCCTGCGGGTAGTTTGACCTCATGATAACCGTAAGTATCTTCAATAACGAGTTCGCCACCTTCGTATTCTTCTGGTTCGCTTAAAAATACGGTGCAGGATAAATCCGTACGTAACTGTTGTGATGTCCCACGGATCAGCCGTATCGAATTGTCGACATGGAATCCAAAGCTTTCTGAAACATCATAACGGTTAAATAGAGGGGGAATCACTTGATGCGGAAGAGCCGCAGCTTGAAACAGAGGATTCTGCCAGATGGCTTTGACCAGCACCTCACTAAGGTGATGCGTGAGTGGATCATGTTCAGAGAGTTGTTGATTTTTTTTGACTGAGGCCGAGAGGGTTCCCGCTGTGACTTTTCCGCCTACCCAATTGGCAGTTTCCATCAGTTGACGAAATTCAGCGACCTGTTCTTTGCTTAAAACATTTGGAATATGATGAATCATAAGCAAGCTTCTTTTTTTTGTGATGAAAATAAAAGACCATTTCTAGTCTACACGAGAAATGGTCTTTTGATTGTGGCTAGGCCCAGTATTAGTATTTGAAGTTCACGGCTAATACTGCATTACGACCTTCACCTTCATTGGCATAGTGTGCAGCATGCGCGCTGGTGAAGTAACGTTTATTGGAAATGTTGTTCACATTTAACTGTAGGTTGACGTTTTCATTAACCTGGTACTGTGCCATTGCATTGTAGATCGTGAATGCCGGCAAGATTTTCGTTGACGTAGTGGCGGTGATCGGGTTGGTATTGGCATAAACCTGATCACGATATTGCGCACCCGCGCCCAGTGTGAATTTTGGTGACACTTTATAGGTGGTCCATAAATTAGCACTGTTTTTCGCTACGAACGGTAATGGCTTGCCTTCTTGTGCGACCGCGTTATAAGCCGCTTTCTCTACTTCGCTGTCTAGATAACTATAGCCAACCGCCATTTCCCACTTATCAGTCAGATGTCCGGTTAAGCCAATTTCAAAACCATCCACTTTACTTTCACCGGCATTCGCGGTGGTGTTTGCATCGACAGAAATACGCGTATTCTGTTTTTCAGTACGGAAAATTGCTGCGTTGACATTCGCACGGTTCTCCCACAGGCTCCATTTTGTCCCTAACTCATAAGTACGGGCTTCTTCTGGATCTAAAGACTGATTGGATACTGAAAGACCGTCAACATCTGCATCCATCCCGACAGGGTTGGCTGAAGTTGCATAGCTTGCATAAATGCTGCCATGCTCGGTTGGACGGAAGACTACTCCCGCTTGGTAAGAGAAGAAATCTGAGTCGTTGCTAAAAAAAGTTCCTGCAGGTGTGGTGGTACTGCCAGCCGTGTAATCTTTGTTGAATTTTAATTCCGAATCGAATTTATCCCAGCGCGCTCCAAGGTTCAGTAACCAATATTTGTTAAATTCGATGCTGTCCAATGCATATAAAGAAACAGTTTCATTGATGGAGTTTCTTTGCTTGGTATTCGGTGTGGTTGTGCCTAACCAGGCATCATTGCCATTTGGGTTGGTCAGACTTGTACACCAGCCATCAATTTTTGAACAAGTTGAATTAAAACCTGAAGTTGTAACTAGAGGAACACCATTTTTATCAGTATAACCCGGATAGGTCATATTGTAGGTACCACGGTCCGTTTCTTCGTGGCTATATTCTGCACCGACGTTGAAGCTATGTGCGAGGGAACCAGTTTTGAATTTACCGGCTAAGGACAATTGGTTACTGAAAGCATCAGTTTCACGGATGGACTGAGTTGCACGACGGTACACCTTGCCATTATAGATGTTGCCTTTAGAGTCATCCGGATTGGTATAAATATAATCAGCTTCTGAATGACTATACGTTGTTGTATTGCTCAGGGTTAGATCATCATTGAAATCATGTTCTAATTTGAGTGAGCCGATATGGTTTTCACGTTTGTCAAAGTCACGTGCTTTCCAGCCATAGTAGCTGCCTTGTTTCACGGCAACAGGTTTCCCATCGCCCTTTACGGTGCCCGCAGGTGCTGTCCCTGGAATATTCGGGTTGTTAAATGGAATACCTGAATCCGGCTCATCATTGCTGGCTAGGAAGTAGTAACCCAAGGTTGCACGGTTCGGAGTGCCTAGTCCAAAAGCGATACTAGGTGCCAGACCGACACGGGCATATTCTGCACCATCCGCTTGTCCGGGTTTTTCATTTTCATGACCCATGGCAATAATACGACCGGCGATGCCATTGCCAAAATCTTTGTTTGCATCAAGTAAAATGTGTTTGTAATTGTCTGTACCACCAGCGACTGTACCTTGATATTGGTCACCTTCATGTGCCAACTTAGGAATTAGGTTGATGCTACCACCCACGCCGCTACCCCCGGTGAGGGCAGAGCTAGAACCTTTGGTAATTTCAACTTGCTCAATCGCAAACATGTCACGTGATTGTGTTGTTGAGTTACGTACACCATCGACATAAATGGCGCTTTGCCCGTTATAGCCACGAATATAAGGAATATCTGTATAGGGAATACCCCCTTCACCAGCTCCTAGAGTAATGCCAGGCTCATTGCGTAATGCTTCAAGTAATGTATTGGCATTGGTTTCTTGTAGTAGCTTTTGCGACAAGATTGACACGGTTTTAGGTGTATCTTTTAAGGGTGCGACATATTTCGCATTTGCAGAAGTGTCTACTTTTAAAGTTTGCTGTTCCTGAGCATTTGCAGCCACCTGAATCGTTGGTAGCTGGGTAACATCTTCCTGCGCAATTGCGGCTGTTGCCATCACTGAAAGTGAAGAAGCGATCGCTGAAGATACAATCTTTTTGCGTGTTTTGATGAATGACATAATTAGCTCTAAATGAGAATCACTTGATGTTGCAAATAATAGTAATTCTTATTTGTAATACCAATTGCTTTTTATTGAAACTAAAGATTGATATTTTGGTCTTGATCATTTTTGCAAATGATATGTTGTAACAAAAAACAAATAACTTACTGTTTTTAATTATAAATAGGATAAAACTTTGTATTGTTTGTTTTTGATCAGTATTTCAAATGTAAGAATTTTTTTGAGAAAGATTTTCATTACGGTTTCATTTGAAAACGTTAAGTCTTGTTTCAAAGTCCTATTTTATTTGCCTAAACTAATCAAAATCCCAGGGTATTATTTTATTTGGCTGTTGCAGTCGACTCATTCATAGTGGAGTTAAACAAAACGTATGCTAAAAGTGCCTATGCCTACTTTACCTAGTACAGGGATCAAGGGAAGTTTTCACGTTGTGAGGCTGATTCATCTACATCTTTGGCTTAAGTCCTGTAGGCGTTATTCAATTATGCTCTGATTTTAAGTGAATATTTTTAATCTCTTGATGTTTTTCTCGGTTATCTCTGCATGAACTGGAGATGATTTTGGGGATTTTAGAGTGTTTGAGAGGGAAGTTTGCTGTTATGTGGTTGAGCAGGGTTGAAATAAGTTTTGCTCAAAGCACAAGAAGGAAGTTTAACTTGTTGTTTAATCTCGATATCTGCAGTGATGTTTAGATTTGAATGTACTTCAACGATTCTTATAAACAAAAATAACACTAAAAATCAGGTGATTTTGTATATCTTGAAATGTTGGCATATAATATGGCACTTTTTTATAAACTGTTATTACTAAACATATCGAGGAAGCCATGCAAGTAACTTCTGAAGCGGTTTCGGGCGTTGCCCGTCGTTTAAACGTATCTGTACCGACGAGCCGTATTAACGAGCAATTCGAAGCTCGCTTGAAACGCACTGCCAAAACTGTGAAGATCAACGGCTTCCGTCCTGGTAAAGTGCCAGTGAATGTTGTACGTCGTGAATATGGCGCAGGCATCTACCAAGAAGTGGTGAATGACATCATTCGTGACACCGTATTTGAAGCGATTCAACAAGAAAAAATCAATGCTGTAGGTATGCCTAACATTGAGAAAGTTGAGCAAAAAGAAGATGCATTGACTTTTGAAGCGACTGTTGAAGTTTATCCTGAAGTTGAAGTAAAAGCGTTTGATGCTCTTGAAATCGAACGTAAATCTTCTGAAGTAAAAGATGCTGATGTTGATCAGATGATCGAGAACTTGCAGAAACAACGTCAAACTTGGGTTGAAACCAAAGGTATGGCGAAAAAAGACATGCAAGTGACTTTCGACTTCGAAGGTTCAATCGATGGCGAAAAATTTGAAGGCGGTTCTGCTGAAGACTTCAAACTGGTGTTAGGTTCAGGCCGTATGATCCCGGGCTTCGAAGACGGCATCGTAGGCATGAAGAAAGGCGAAGAGAAAGTTATTGATGTAACTTTCCCTGAAGACTACCAAGCTGCGAATCTTGCAGGTAAACAAGCACAATTCAAGATCACTGTGAAGTTGGTTGAAAAAGCAAAACTTCCAGAAATCGATGCTGAATTCTTGAAATTGTTTGGTCTTTCTGAAGAAGACGGCGTTGAAAAGTTAAAAGCTGACGTCCGTAAAAACATGGAACGTGAAGTGAAAAACGGCTTACGTAACCAAGTGAAAGGCGCTACTTTTGACGCGCTTGTAGCAGCAAACGAAGTTGAACTTCCAGCTGCAATGGTTGCTCAAGAAATCGACCGTCAACGTCAACAAATGATCCAACAGTTCACCCAACAATTTGGTGCACAAGGTGCGAAAGCATTTGATTCAAGCATGCTTCCAGATGAATTGTTCAAAGAACAAGCTGAAAAATCTGTAAAACTTGGCGTATTGGTGAGCAAGGTCTTGGCTGATGCGAAACTTGAAGTAGATCAAGCCCGTGTAGATGCTTACATCGAAGATATGGCTTCTTCTTACGAAGATCCAAACGAAGTGATCGAATTCTTCAAAAATGACAAGCAACAACGCGCGCAAATTGAAGCGGTTGTACTTGAAGACCAAGTTGTTGACCACATCTTGGCAGCAGCTAAAGTCAGCGACAAAGCAGTAAGTTATGAAGACCTATTGAAAGAGCAACAAGCTCGTCAACAAGGTTAATTTGACTTGAATGAAAAAAGGCGCGTAAGCGCCTTTTTTTATAGGATTGTTTGTGACTGTAACTGCCTCTAGCATATGCACAAATTATCTGACATTTTACTCGGAATAATTTTGCAATTTTGCGTATTATCCCGCATATTGTTGCGATGGGTTGAGTCAAAAAAATTTAGGAATAAATAAACGTATGTATGTTCCAGGTATTGAAAATGCTTTAGTTCCTGTGGTTGTTGAACAATCATCTCGTGGTGAACGGTCATTTGATATTTTTTCTCGCTTGTTGCGTGAACGGGTTATTTTCTTGACCGGTGAAGTCGAAGATAACATGGCGAATTTGATCGTCGCACAAATGCTCTTCTTAGAAGCAGAAAATCCAGATAAAGATATTCATTTATATATTAACTCACCGGGTGGTTCTGTGACCGCAGGTATGGCGATTTACGATACCATGCAATACATCAAACCTGATGTATCCACGATCTGTATGGGTCAAGCAGCTTCTATGGGTGCTTTCCTGTTGAATGCGGGTGCCAAAGGCAAGCGCTATTGCCTGGAAAATGCCCGTGTCATGATTCACCAGCCTTTAGGCGGTTTCCGTGGTCAGGCATCAGACATCGAAATCCATGCGCGTGAGATCCTGTTTATTAAAGAGCGTCTCAACCGTTTGATGGCTGAGCATAGCGGCCAGGATTACGAAACCGTTGCACGTGATACCGACCGTGATAACTTTATGACGGCTCAGGCAGCGAAAGACTACGGTCTGGTCGATGCCGTATTAAGCAAACGTCTGTAAGCTCAAAAGATTAGATTATTGGAGAAAGTATGTCCGAACATCCTCAAGGACAAAAGCATTGTTCATTTTGCGGTAAAACGCAGGCCGAAGTCGGGAAACTGATTGCAGGCGAGGACGCATATATTTGTAACGAATGTGTGGACGTATGCTTAGACTTGGTACAAACCAGCCAGCAGGTGGAATCTGGAGATTGGGCGAGCCGTCCTCTGCCAAAACCACATGAAATCCGTGCTGCACTGGATCAATATGTGATTGGTCAGGATTTGGCCAAGAAGACCCTGTCTGTGGCCGTTTATAACCATTACAAGCGTTTGAAAGTTTCCCATCATGGCCATCATAAAGCTGAAGATGGGCTGGAAATCGCAAAAAGTAATATCTTGCTGATTGGTCCAACCGGGTCAGGTAAAACCTTATTGGCACAAACACTGGCACGTTTGCTGGATGTGCCTTTTGCCATGGCGGATGCAACGACTTTGACCGAAGCCGGTTATGTCGGTGAGGATGTTGAGAACATCGTACAGAAGCTGTTACAAAAAGCCGATTACGATGTCGAAAAGGCTCAAAAAGGGATTATCTATATCGATGAAATCGACAAGATTACCCGTAAGTCGGAAAACCCATCGATTACCCGTGACGTCTCGGGTGAAGGGGTGCAGCAAGCCTTACTGAAAATGATTGAAGGGACTGTGGCTTCTATTCCACCACAAGGTGGCCGTAAGCATCCACAGCAAGAGTTCATTCAGATTGATACCTCAAACATCCTGTTTATCTGTGGCGGTGCTTTCTCTGGTTTAGAGAAGATCGTACAGCAGCGTCAGGAAAAAGGCGGGATTGGCTTTAATGCTGAAGTGAAGAAAAAAGACGAAAGCAAAAAAGTCACTGAGCTGTTCCGTCAGGTTGAAGCGAATGACCTGGTCAAATTTGGCTTGATTCCTGAATTCATTGGCCGTTTACCGGTGATTGCAACGCTTGAAGAGCTGGACGAAGAAGCCTTGATGCAGATTCTGACTGAGCCGAAAAATGCTTTGACTCGTCAGTACCAGTATTTGTTCAGCATGGAAAATGTAGATCTAGTATTTGAAGATTCTGCATTGCGTGCAGTAGCGAAAAAAGCGCTCGAACGTAATACAGGTGCACGTGGTCTGCGTTCTATCTTGGAAAATGTCCTGCTTGAAACTATGTATGACTTACCGAGCCGTAGCGATGTTGGCACCGTGGTGATCAATGAAGCGGTGATCAATGGAACAGCTGAGCCAGTATTTAAGCCAGAGCGTTTGCCCAAAGTAGAAACTGAAGAAGCAGTCAAATCAGATCTTAAAGTGATTGATTCTAAATCGGCTTAAGTTTTGATTGTGTGTTGAAAGGACGTGTAGTGTCGAAAGGATGCTACACGTTTTTTCTTTCTTGTAGAAAGAAAATATTTCTCTGCAATAAAAAAGCACCTGATTCAGGTGCTTTTTTATATCTACTCAATGATTACTGAGCAGCAGCATCTACGACTGGAATTTTACCAATCTTGGCTTGCCAGATTTTTGGTGCAATCGCGTGGATGGAAGTACCATTCACATCTACAGCAACAGAAACAGGCATATCTTCTACGACAAATTTGTAGATTGCTTCCATACCTAAGTCAGCAAAGGCAACAACTTCAGCCTGACGTACTGCTTTAGATACCAGGTAAGCTGCACCACCCACAGCCATCAAATAAGTGGCTTTGTGGTCTTTGATTGCTTCAATCGCAGCAGGACCACGATCCGCTTTACCGATCATACCGAACAGACCTGTATGCTCAAGTACTTTGCGAGTGAACTTGTCCATACGTGTTGCAGTTGTAGGGCCTGCAGGGCCAACCACTTCGTCACGGACCGGATCAACTGGACCTACGTAGTAAATGAATTTACCTTTCAGATCAACAGGAAGCTCTTCACCATTGTCGATCATTTCAACCATACGTTTATGTGCTGCATCACGGCCAGTGTACATGGTACCGCTGAGCAATAAGGTATCACCTGGCTGCCAAGAATTCATTTCTTCTTGAGTGATGGTATCCAGGTTCACACGCTTAGATTTAGATGCATCCCAAGTCACTTGAGGGTAGTCTTCAAGTTTAGGCGCTTGGATATGCGCAACACCTGAACCATCAAGCTGGAAGTGCGCGTGACGGGTTGCCGCACAGTTCGGGATCATGCCGACTGGTTTGCCTGCCGCGTGGCAAGGGTAATCTTTGATCTTGATATCCAGAACAGTCGTTAAACCACCGAGACCTTGTGCACCAATACCGAGTGCATTCACTTTCTCGAAGATCTCGATACGAAGTTCTTCCATCTTGCTTTGTGGACCACGACGAAGCAATTCGTCCATGTTGATCTCTTCCATCAATGCTTCTTTCGCAAGCATCATGGCTTTTTCTGCAGTACCGCCGATCCCGATGCCAAGCATACCAGGAGGACACCAACCTGCACCCATGGTTGGAACAGTTTTCAATACCCAATCCACGATGGAATCAGATGGGTTCAACATCGCCAGTTTAGATTTGTTTTCTGAACCGCCACCTTTGGCTGCAACAGTAATATCCACTTTGTTGCCTGGAACGAGTTTGTAGTGGATCACTGCAGGCGTGTTGTCTTTGGTGTTTTTACGGCCAAAAGCAGGATCTGCCAAAACAGAAGCACGAAGTACGTTGCTGTTTTCGAGATAACCTTGGCGTACACCTTCGTTGATCGCATCATCCAAGCTCATGGTTAAATCAAATTTAACGTCTAAGCCCACTTCAAGGAATACGTTCACGATACCAGTATCTTGACAGATCGGACGATGGCCCTCTGCACACATGCGAGAGTTGATCAGGATTTGTGCAATTGCGTCTTTGGCCGCTTGGTTCTCTTCGCGATCATAGGCACGAGACATTGCTTGAATAAAGTCTTGTGGGTGATAGTACGAAATGAACTGTAGCGCGTCCTTGATCGATGTGATCAAGTCATCTTGCTTGATAATAGTGGTCATATCAGAATTCTCTTGAGCGGGCTGAAAGCTAGCGGCCAAATTATAAGATAAAAAGCAGGATTTGTGGGCGTTTAAACTGTTTTTTGGGCAAAAGTTTAATAAACTAATCAGACTAATAAGTGACTGAGAAACTAGGATATAGCAGGCTCGTCGGTATCTAAAGAAAAGGAATAAATGGATAAAAATGCAAGATCAGAATGCACTTGCCGCACAGATCATTCCACTGTATCAAAGCTATGCCCGGCAGTGGGATGACGTACGTCGTGAACAGAATTATCAGCAGGGTTGGCTGGAGCGATTTATGGCCTTGTTGCCTGCACGGGGAGCGATTCTGGATGTGGGCTGTGGTTCCGGATTGCCGATCGCAGGAGTGTTGATTCAGCATCATTTTCAGCTAACGGGCATTGATAGTGCACCAGCCATGCTGGAATTGGCGCAAGCACGCTTTCCTCAGCATAGTTGGCAGCAGGCCGATATGCGTAGTCTGAATTTAGTACAGCAATTTGACGGCATTCTGGCTTGGGACAGTTTCTTTCATCTCACTCATCAGGATCAAAGAGAGATGTTTGGCATTTTTCAGCAACATGCCAAAACAGGTACAGTTTTGATGTTTAGCAGTGGTCCGGAACATGGTGAAGCGATTGGCGAGTTTGAAGGAGAATTGCTATACCATGCGAGTCTGGCACCAGCAGAATATGAGCAGTTACTTTATCAACATGGTTTTCAGCTGATTGAGATGCGGATAAATGATCCTGAATGTGCAGGGCATACGGTGTGGCTGGCACAAGCTGTAGAGAGGTTGAGAGTAGAGGGAGTACCATAAAAAAAGCCACTCAATTTTGCAATTGAATGGCTATCAGCGGAGTTAAAGATTATTTTGCTGCGGCTTGTTGTTCTGATTGGATCGCAGTCAATGCAATGGTAAACACGATGTCATCCACCAGTGCACCACGAGACAAGTCATTCACAGGCTTGTTCAGACCTTGTAACATCGGGCCGACACTGACCACATTCGCAGAACGTTGAACTGCTTTATAGGTGGTATTACCGGTATTCAAATCTGGGAAGATGAATACGTTGGCGCGACCTGCTACTGGAGAGTTTGGTGCCTTAGAACGGCCCACACTTTCCACAGAGGCTGCGTCATACTGCAATGGACCATCGATCAACAGATCAGGACGACGCTCTTGTGCAATACGGGTCGCTTCGCTGACTTTTTCAACATCTGCACCCGCACCAGAGGTGCCGGTTGAGTAGCTGATCATCGCAATGCGTGGATCAATACCGAAGGCTTTTGCAGAATCTGCAGACTGGATGGCAATTTCAGCCAGCTGTTCTGCTGTTGGATCCGGATTGATCGCACAGTCACCGTAGACATACACTTCGTCTGGGAGCAGCATGAAGAAAACAGACGACACAAGAGAATAATCCGGTGCAGTTTTGATCAGCTGGAAGGCAGGACGTACAGTGTTTGCTGTAGTATGCACTGCACCAGAAACCAAACCATCCACTTGATCAAGCGCTAACATCATGGTGCCTAATACAACGGTATCTTGGAGCTGGTCTTTGGCTTGTAAGTCGTTTAACTTGCCTTTACGCAATTCCACCATCGGTGCAACATAGTTGTCACGGATCGTATCTGGATCAATAATTTCCAAGTCTTCTGGCAACTCGATATTACGAGCTTTTGCCACTTCAAATACCGCTTCTGGTTTGGCCAAAAGAATACAGTGTGCAATACCACGAGACTGGCAGATCGCTGCCGCTTCAATGGTACGAGGTTCATCACCTTCCGGTAATACAATACGTTTTTTCGCTGCAATCGACTTTTGAACCAACTCATGGCGGAAAGCTGAAGGAGACAGACGAGGTTTAGCACCTTTCTCGCTGTAACGTTGTAACCAGGCAGAATCAAGATGACTGGAAACAAAGTGTGTCACTTGTTCAGCACGTTCGATATCATCGGTCGGGATTTCGCTGCAGAAGTTGTTTAAACGAAGCGCAGTTTCAAGCGGGCTTAATGCGGTATGCAAAATTGGCAAGCCTTGCTTGATGGCATTTTGGCAGAAGTCCAGAATCTGGCTGCTTGGTGCATCACGGTCACTCAACACAACGCCCGCCAATGGGATACCATTACTGGTCGCCAAGCTACTGGCCAGCAACACATCGGTACGTTCTGAAGCACTGATCAGCAATTCACCGGCAACAAATTTATCCAATTCGTTTTCAATATTGGATGCAATCAGGCTGGTATGTAGCACGCGGCGGTGTTTTGCATCACCTTGATAAATCCATTCAGCTTGAATGAGTGGAGCAATGTCCAAAGTACGCGGCACGCTTAAAGTGTTGCTGAACGGAATCATTCCAATAATTGGTAAATCCACACTGCCGATATAACGGTTATGTTGCTGTAGTTCAGTTGTGAAGCGTTCGATTTCTGCGGTCAGACGTAAAGATGGATCCATGGTGACTGGAATCTGGGCAGACTCTTCTGGTAAGCCCTTGGTACGCATAAACAGTACACCGGCAGTACGGGTAGAGGTTGCACCACCAAACTGACGTAAATTCGCTTCAATTTTTTCTACGGTTTTACGTGGATTTTGAATATCTGCTGTGCTGACCAATACGACTTTGGCATCGAGTGCTTGCGCGAGGCAGGCATTCATTTCATTGACAAAGTGATCTTCACTGTTCGGCATCAGGCCTTCAACAATGATTAGGTCATAATTGCGTACAACCTCGCGGTGCAGGCTCACGGCTTCTTCAAGTAGCTCGTCAGTTTCACCGAGTGCCATCAATTGCGATAATTTTTTATGGGCGATTGGTGTTGCAGTTTTACCTTGGAACAGGTGTTCAAACAAAGCAGTTGTGCCATCACGGGTGTGCTGCGGGCTTTGAGAAAAAGGTTTTAAGAAACCGGCTTTGATGCCATTACAGTCTAGGGCATAGATCATGCCCAGACATGCAGAGGTTAAACCTACGCCTTCCCCGGTTGGAATCAATAGAATTGTATTCATAATGACCTTAAATATCGCTGTAATTTAATTTGATCGTCGTGGTCAATGGTTACGCAGAGGTAACCATTGCTTCAGGCTTTTTTGCAGCGAGAACCTCTTGCTCAACCACTTGTTTGGTTTCTTTGGCAATACGGCCTTCTTCATCGGTTGGGATCACCCAGATTTGTGGACCTGTACCGGCATCGATACGGCCTTCAGTACCACGTTTCAGGCCACTGTTTTGCTCTTTGCTGAGGTTGAAACCGAAGTGTGGCAAGTAGCTCATGGTTTTTTCACGGATATACGCCGAGTTTTCACCAATACCACCGGTGAAGATCAAGCCATCAAGACGTGGTAAACCACAGCTGAGCGCAGCAAGTGATTTTGCAAGACGGTAGCAGAATACTTCAATCGCGAGCGTTGCGTCTTCATTACCTTGTTCAGATGCTTCAATCAGAGTACGCATGTCGTTTGACAGGTTGTCAGACAAACCAAGCAAGCCGCTTTCTTTGTTCAGCATTTTGTCGATTTTGTAGATATCCCAACCCAAGTTAGAAGCCAGGAAGCTGTGCAGGCTAGGGTCTACATCACCACTACGGGTACCCATAACCAAGCCTTCAAGTGGCGTCAAGCCCATAGAGGTGTCTACGCTTTGACCATTCCAGATCGCGCAAGTTGAGCTACCATTACCCAAGTGAGCTGTGAGCCAGCCACCTTGCTTGAAGCTGCCTGCCAACTCCGTACCGCGCTCTGAAACATAAGCATGGCTTGTACCGTGGAAGCCATAACGGCGAACATTGTGTTCAGTGTATAAGAATTTTGGTACAGCATAGCGGTAAGCATGTGCTGGCATGGTTTGGTGGAACGCTGTATCAAATACTGCAACCTGTGGTAGGTCTGGGAACAGACGCATGGTTGCATCAATACCTACCAAGTGAGCAGGGTTGTGCAGTGGTGCAAGGGGTGTTGCTTCACGAATACGTTCAACAATTTCTGGGGTAAGCAGTTCTGCTTTGGTTAACGTGCCACCATGGACAACACGGTGACCAATCGCTTGTGGTTTGTATTGTGCTAAACGTTCCAAGATGGTTTCGAGCGCTTTTTCGTGATCGGCATTTGGAATAGCAAGCTCGAGCGGTTGACCACCGACAGTCACACCTTTGATACGTGCATCAGCAGAACCTAAGTTTTCTGCCAAACCATAGATTCGATCGTCAGAGTTCTCAGATACCAATGCATATTTGAGAGAAGAAGATCCGCAATTAATTACTAATACTGATGTAGACACGTTAAATTACCCAAATTTTAATTGAAATAGTCGTCCTAGATGATCTTTTATGCAGTGCAAACGGATGCAATCTAGATCAGTTAATGATGTTGTATCATGTGTTGTTTTTCTGTCCAAGCTAGACTTTAGCAGATTAGACTTAAGCACTATCGACCCGAAAAGGCTTCATAGCTAATATTTATGAGTTGATCACTTTTAGTTATTAAAGCTTTAAAAATCAACTATTCATTCAGTTTAATCAGTTGTTGTCTGCTGTTTCTTATTGCTCATTATTCTAAGTTTTCTCACCTCATTTTGCTTCATTGGATCATGTTTATTTTTGTTCGTTAGCGCGATGATATTTCATTTCTGACCAGCGTACGATGACATAAGCGATCAAAGCAACCATAAAAAATACCAACATCATCCAAGCCAGACCTTGTAGGGTTTCGATAATCGTGCGGTAGATTTCCAGAAACCAGCGTTCGGTGGTGAGCTGGATAATCATGCCTTGCTCATTTTTGGCATTGTAGGTGATGGGATTGATATATTTTTCCATATCGTAAATCCGCACGCCTGAGGAAATACCAACGACCATGCCAGCGAATTTGGTGTATTTCGCCCATGAGCTATGAATCGGATCATGGATAATGCGGGCCAAGATATTGTTGATCGAGCCGGAAAACAGCTGCATCACAATCAGTGAAACCACAAAAGCCAGAACAAAGGTACTGATAATCAGATAGAAGAACATCGGATTCTCCTTTTATTATTTTAATTGAGAGCCCTGTTGATTGGGGGAATCCGGCTTCTACTGCGAAAAACCGGATCGGAATACTTACGCTTGAATATGAGGCTTATTTACGGATTTGTCCATCGCCCAGCACGATCCATTTTTGTGAGGTCAGGCCTTCCAGACCGACGGGGCCACGAGCATGAATCTTATCAGTGGAGATACCGATTTCAGCGCCCAAACCATATTCAAAACCATCTGCAAAACGGGTAGAGGCATTCACCATGACTGAGCTGGAGTCCACTTGGGCCAGGAACTGACGCGCCAGGCTAAAGTTTTCAGTAATGATGGCATCGGTATGATGTGAGCCATATTTGTTGATATGTTCAATCGCTTCAGCTATGCCACTGACCACTTTCACTGCCAGAATCGGGCCGAGGTATTCGGTATACCAGTCTTCTTCACTGGCCGCGATTACGCTACTGCCTAAAATACGGCGGGTTTCCAGGCAGCCGCGCAGTTCCACCTGTTTTTCAGCATACAGCTCGGCAATACGGGGCAAGAAAATTTCAGCGATTTTCTCATCCACCAATAAAGTTTCCATGGCATTACAGACACCATAGCGATGGGTTTTGGCATTCAGCGCAATCGGCAGCGCTTTCTGCAGGTCGGCCTGTGCTTCCACAAACACATGACAGTTGCCATCAAGATGTTTGATCACCGGGATACGGGCTTCATTGGTAATCCGTTCAATCAACCCTTTGCCACCCCGCGGTACGATCACGTCCACATATTCAGTCATGGTGATGAGATGGCCCACTGCTGCACGGTCAGCTGTCGCAATCACCTGCACGGAGGCTTCAGGCAGTCCTGCTGTTTTCAAACCATGCTGGATGGCTTCAGCAATTGCTTTGTTGGATTCGAGTGCTTCAGAGCCGCCACGTAAAATAATGGCATTTCCCGATTTTAGTGCGAGCGAAGCGGCTTCCAGGGTTACATTTGGACGAGATTCATAAATCATGCCCACGACACCCAACGGTACGCGCATCTTGCCGATCTGGATGCCGGAAGGACGATATGCCAGGTCGGTGATTTCACCAATCGGGTCGATCAGGCTAATCACATCTTTTAAGCCCTGCAACATGCCTTGAAAGCGTGCGGGGGTAAGTTCTAAGCGATCAAGCAAGGCACTGTCGAGATTGTTGTGACGGCCTTTGGTCATGTCGACCTGGTTAGCAGCCAGAATCTGGGTTTCGCTATTTTCCAAAGCGGTATAAATAGCAGACAAAGCATTGTTTTTTACAAGGGTAGAGGCACTGGCCAACACGCGTGACGCTTGACGTGCCTGTTGTCCTACCGTTTGCATGTACTGTTCAATCGAATCTTGCATAGCGGTTTGATCACTTAGACATTTTTACAGAACGATAGTAGCAGCCTCTCAGCAGACCATAAAGCACTTCCCGGAAAAAACGCGTATTCACTTGTAAAATGCAGCAATGAGCTCTGCTGTGTTTGCGGTCGTGATCTTGAATCAAAAGCCTGATCAATAGAATTTAACAGCTAAAAATCATAGATTAATTTATAAAGAAAAACCCGAGCAATCTGGCTCGGGTTGATTTGCTGGAAAAATGTGAGGAGTATCAGTCCGCGACAATCTCCTGCTTAAACTGCATTTTTAAATGCTTCAATCGTTGCTTTGACCTGTTGCCATTCTTGGCCAAGCTCCAATGTATCAGCGATACGAATGGCAGGAATTTGCCCCCGCATACGTTCTAAACGGCCTTGGTTGGGTGGCGCATAGCTTTGAATGGCATCCAAAGCCAGGCAGGCTGCAGCACGGTCATTGCAGACCAGTCCCATATCACAGCCGGCATCGAGTGCTGCACGGATACGGGCATCGGCACCACCGGCGACACAAGCGGCTTGCATACTGAGGTCATCAGAGAACAGCACACCATCAAACTTGAGCTGTTGACGGAGAATTTGCTGAATCCAGTAGGGAGAAAAGCCCGCAGGGTTTGGATCGACCTGCTCATAGATCACATGGGCTGGCATGAGTGCATCGAGTTGTGGCATCAACTGGATAAAACTCTGCATATCTTGCTGATAAATCTCTTCGTATGAACGCGAGTCAATGGCCGCTGCAATATGTGAGTCTGCTTTGACAGAACCATGTCCTGGGAAATGCTTGCCTGTACTGGCCATCCCTGCACGACGCATGCCGCTTAAAAAAGCCCCTGCGAGTGGAATGATCGCTTGTATGGTCTTGGCAAAAGCACGGTCACCAATCACATCGCTGATTGCATTCAGATCTAGAACCGGGGCAAAGCTAAAGTCAATACCCACCGCCAAAACTTCTGTGGCCATCAACCAGCCACATTGTTCAGCCAGTTGTAGAGCCTGTTCTGGTTGAGTCTGATATAACTCACCAAAACGTCCCATGGCGGGGAGCAGGGTAAAGCCCTGTTTTAAACGTTGTACCCGACCGCCTTCCTGATCGACAGCAATCAGAATATCCGGGCGGATTTGGCGCATATGATCGGTTAGAGCACGCACCTGGGCTGGAGATTCGATATTACGCGCAAATAAAATCATGCCGCCGACTTGCGGAGCCTGTAAGAGTTCAATATCTTCTTGGGTAAGGGCTGTGCCGGCGATGTCCAGCATCAATGCGCCAATCATATCGGTATCCGTGTTCGAATTTTTAAAGAAAAACAATACCCGAATTTTGCAATGATTTGCTACATTTTGTCAGTACAGAATATGATAAAACTACACGAGATAAACAGAATCAACAGGTTAAGATGAATCATCGTTTTTGATGTATCTCCATCACAGCGTGTTGTGTTATTGGTGAAAAACCCAGGAAGTACGAATTTTTATGAAACTTCAAACTATAGCTTGTGCGGTTGCCATCGCAACAGGTGGACTTTTCTTTAGCCATGCGATGAATGAGGCGATTGCAGCAACCAATGCTGCTTCAGTTAGCCAGTCGATTCAACCGAGTCCAGAACAGGCTCTAGTTTCCCGCCAGTTGGCAACCCTTGTTGACCGTCAGCATTATTTAAACATGCGCCTGGACGCAACGACATCGCAGCGTATTCTGGATATGTATCTGGACAGTCTTGATCCGGATCACTCCTTGTTCCTGGCTGCAGATGTAGAACAATATAAAAAGAAATATGGTCCAACATTTGGTGCAGCCTTAAAGGCGGGTGACCTGTCTGGTCCGTATGCGATTCATCAGCAGTATCGTCAGCGTTTAAAAGAATATAACCGTTTTATGTTGGCTGAATTGCAGAAGCCGCAAAATCTAAAACAAACCAATGTGTATATTGACGCAGAACGTGAAAAAGCACCTTATTTTAAAAGTGCAACAGAGCAGCACGCACACTGGCGCAAGATGCTGGTCTCGCAGCTGATCAATTTAACCATTGCCAAAGAAGAAGAACTGGCCAAACAGCAAGCCCTGAAAGACAATCCAGAATTGGCCAATGGTCAGGATGTGGTCAGTCCGGAAGATTTAACACCGGTACAAACCTTGGTCAAACGTTATACCCGTCAACTCGAACGGATTAACCGGATTAAGAGTGATGATGTGCTGGATAAAACCTTAAATGCCATGATGGCGACTTATGATCCACACAGTAACTATTTCCCACCAGTGGATGCGATGGAACTCAACCGTCAAACCACCTTGCAACTTGAGGGAATTGGGGTTTCGATTCGTCCGGATCGTGGCAATGAAGACTACACCAAGATCGAGACCATCGTAGAAGGTGGTCCGGCCAGCAAGTCCGGCCAGATCAAATCGGGTGACCGGATTATTGGGGTGGCCCAAGATGGCGAGAAAATGGTGGATGTGATTGGCTGGCCAAGCACGGAAATTGTTGGATTGATCCGGGGTAAACGCGGCACCAAAGTCACTTTGAGACTTTTAGGTCCAGGTGCATCGATGGGACAGGTACGCAGCGTGACATTGGTGCGTGATGTGATTAAGGAAGAAGATGCCGGAGTGCGTGCACGTACCGTCACGGTGAATCGTAATGGCAAAGACCATCAGTTTGGTGTAATAGAAATTCCTTCATTTTACTTGAATTACCGTGCACGTCGTGCCGGAGCAGAATACCGCTCTGTCGCTGAAGACACCAACAATGCCTTGAAAGCACTGGCGGCACAAAAGGTTGAAGGGATTATCATCGATTTGCGTAATAATCCAGGCGGCTCATTAGAAGAAGTGGCTCGTATGTTGGGACAAGTCATTAAGTCCGGACCTGTGGTGCAGATCCGTGATGGCAATGGCAATGTCAGCGTGTTTGAAGATAACGATGGTGGTGCACAGACCTATGCCGGGCCATTGGCAGTTCTAGTGAATTTGGCCTCTGCATCCGCGAGCGAGATTTATTCTGCGGCGATTCAGGATTATGAGCGTGGTATTGTGATTGGCAGTACCACAACTGGTAAAGGCACGGCACAAGTGCAACTGGATACCTTGGCGCATGGTCAAGCAACGCTCACTCAGCGCAAGTTCTATCGGGTGACCGGTGGCAGTACCCAGAACAAAGGCGTCGTGCCGGATATCCAGCTGGTCGATATCTACAACGATGAATTTGGTGAACGGAAATCTAAAAATGCACTGGCGTGGGATACCATCTCGACAGCACCGTTTAAACGAGAGGGTGTGGTGCAACCGTATGTAAAACAGTTGAGTACTTTATCGGCACAGCGGGTGATGCAAGATCCGCAATTTAATTATCTCAATCAACGCAAACAGATTGCTGAAGAAACGGCTGAGCAAAAACGTCTGGTGCTGGATATTGATCAGCGCCGTGCAGAATTGCACCGTCTAGAGCAGCAGAGTCTAGAGGCGGAGAATAAGCGCCGTCAGGCATCTGGACAAAAACCATATGCCAATTGGGAAAGTTATCAGGCGGCGTTGGAATCCCTTGCTGAAGCTCGGGCCAAGATGAAAGCTGCACAACGTCCGGCACTGCCAGAAGAAGAAGCCTTCGTGACCGAAGCGGCTCAAGTGCTGTTGGATTATGCTCAATTGCACAAATCCTGATGATTAAGCCGTGATAAAAAAGCCTATTTTGATAGGCTTTTTTTATGTCTGACCTATCGGCGTCCAAAATACTGAACGTGTGTTTGAAAGCTATTTTGGAATGCAGTGAAAAAGTCACTAGCGTGAAGAATAATAACTCGATGATGAAAAATAACGTGAACAGGAAAGTATTTTTGAATTATAAAATAAGGTGGTTTTAATGAAGGTCACGCTAAAATCAAGAAATGAGAATTATTACTCATTTTTGTGTGATGTATTTCAGTGCTAATCGGCAAATAAACCTTGACCTGCAAGAAGATGATGCTATTTTCGTAGCAGAACAACATAGGGGGAAACTTTTTTCCCTCTATCCTTATGTAAAATACTAACTTTTTAAAGCAGTGTATTAAAAAAAAGAAAATAGATCGGGTTTTGGAAATTGGGATATGGTGGAAATACATTATGATAGCAACCTGGTGATTGCGTCGATTTTTGTCGCATTTCTAGCCAGCTATCTCGCCATTTCTGTGGAACAGCTGCTATTCCAAAAATTTTATAAAAATTACCGGAAAATGATTATTACAATCAGTGGCATGATCTTAGGGTTTGCTGTCTGGTCGATGCATTTGGTTGGTACGCTGGCGGGTCATTTACCGCAAGATTTTTATTTTGATCCTGCGCTGACATTTTTATCTTATTTGATTGCGGCGATTGCCTCGATATTCTCTATTAGGCTAACAACACGTCCAACTTTACCTTTAGCCCGCTTGCTGACGGGTGCCATTTTAATGGGACTCGGCATGTCGGGGATGCATTATGTGGGTATGATGGGGCTGATCATCCCAGGCTATCATTTGCATTATGATCTGTTCTTGGTTGTGGTCTCGATTCTGACCGCAATTGCCGGTGCAGCATTAGCGTTCTGGCTAACCTTTAAATATAAAATCGCTCAATCAAATCATCATGTGGCTCTGAAAATGATGGTCACCCTGATCATGGCTATGAGTATTGTGGCGATGCATTACCTGGGGATGGGAGCTGCCTATTATCATCCTGAAATGGCAGAAGTCGTTTCAGTCCTCAGTCCCTACCAGTTAAGCAAAGGCTTGTT